>Ga0214170_1000011_pt1 | contig 103200 bp, 107 predicted proteins | sample TroBogEpilimnion_2_FD_153008 | JGI IMG/M metagenome (GOLD analysis project Ga0214170, IMG submission 153008) | Freshwater microbial communities from Trout Bog Lake, WI - 27JUN2007 epilimnion | ecosystem: Environmental > Aquatic > Freshwater > Lake > Epilimnion/Euphotic zone | place: Trout Bog... | reverse complement strand
TGTTGTATCATAAAATGAACCATAATAACCCAAAGCACCACCAGCACCATTAATTCCCGAAGTCCCTGATGTTCCATTAATTCCTGATGACCCAGATGTACCCGATGATCCTGAACTACCTGATGTCCCAGATGTCCCCGATGTCCCCGATGTTCCTGAACTACCTGATGTTCCATTAATTCCAGATGTCCCCGATGTTCCTGAACTACCTGATGTTCCATTAATTCCAGATGTCCCCGAACTTCCCGATGTCCCCGAACTTCCAGATGTTCCCGATGTCCCCGAACTTCCTGAACTACCTGATGTTCCATTAATTCCAGATGTCCCAGATGTCCCAGATGTCCCAGATGTTCCCGAACTTCCAGATGTCCCATTAATTCCCGATGTCCCCGATGTTCCCGAACTTCCAGATGTCCCAGATGTCCCCGAACTTCCAGATGTCCCATTAATTCCCGATGTTCCTGATGTCCCTGAACTTCCAGATGTACCCGAACTTCCAGATGTTCCTGAACTTCCTGATGAGCCTGATGTTCCATTATTACCATTTATACCTGATGTTCCACTTGTTCCAGATGAACCCGAACTTCCAGATGAGCCTGATGAGCCTGATGTTCCATTATTGCCATTTATACCTGATGTTCCCGAACTTCCTGATGTTCCCGATGTTCCTGAAGTTCCTGATATCCCATTAATTCCTGATGTACCTGATGTTCCACTAACTCCAGAAGTACCTGATGTCCCCGAAGTTCCTGATGTTCCGTCAATTCCTGATGTCCCTGATGTCCCCGATGTCCCCGAAGTTCCGTCAATTCCCGATGTCCCTGATGTCCCCGAAGTTCCTGATGTTCCGTCAATTCCCGAAGTTCCTGATGTTCCTGATGTTCCCGAAGTTCCTGATGTTCCCGAAGTTCCGTCAATTCCCGAAGTTCCGTCAATTCCTGATGTTCCTGATGTCCCTGATGTCCCCGAAGTTCCTGATGTTCCGTCAATTCCTGATGTTCCGTCAATTCCTGATGTTCCGTCAATTCCTGATGTTCCTGATGTTCCCGAAGTTCCGTCAATTCCCGAAGTTCCTGATGTTCCTGATGTTCCGTCAATTCCTGATGTTCCGTCAATTCCCGAAGTTCCTGATGTTCCTGATGTTCCGTCAATTCCTGATGTTCCGTCAATTCCTGATGTTCCGTCAATTCCTGATGTTCCAGACAAACCAATCATCATTTGTTCCCAATGCGTAGTATCTAGATCGGGTGATAACCATGGTGCTGAACCACTAAGTGTTAATTTACACAAATACGCACTATTATTATAAGTGACAAAATCATAATAGAAATACATCATCATATTATCCCATTCACCCTGTGAAACCATGGAAACACCACTTGACCCAGTGGCACCTTGGGGACCAATAGGACCAACTGATGCTGTACCAGCTCCTAAATCCAATAGGTTTCCGAACCCATCATAATATAAATTTGGCGAACCTAATACAACTTGAACAATTCTACCATATGTTGATGATGCTGTTGCACCAGTTAAATTATAACTCATATTTGTATATATTAAGTATCATGTGCCCAAACAAGATATATTTAATATATATATACAAAAACTTTTTTAAAATTTATGCCAATTATACATTCAAACCTACTGAATTCCGATTTAAATTGGAGTGAACAAGAATTAAGTATTGGTAAAAAATATCTTAAATGGGAGGAAATAAATTTAACATGGGATAATTTACATATGACTTGGGATGAGATATTTATACTAATTGACGTTGTTAATAGATTTAAAGGTGGTGGTGGTGGTTATTCATATAAAGAATATGTTGATGGCAATCCTTGGAAACAAGTTAGAGAAAATTTCAGTGAAGAGGATACTAATAAAGTTATAAAAATATATTGCAGAGTAAATGGTATAGATTATGAACAAGTTAAAGAACCTATAAACGAAATAAAAGTATCAGTTAATGAATTTGAAAGATTTATCAATGAAGCAATTGATATAAAAGTTAAATTATAAAAATAATATATAAGTCATGGATAACAAAGATGATATATTTAGATTTGAAGATTTTCTAGGAACTAAAAAAATAGATGATCTGAAAAAAATGAAAGAAACCCTTTTAAAAGAAGGTATATTTAATGAAGATGGTGATGATGAATTAATAAATCATAGTCTAAACCCTTACAAAAATGTAATTATTACAGATGAAGAAACTAAATCAGATGATAATTTAAATGAAATAAATGAGGATTATTCAGAAGAAATAATAGAAGTAGATAATGATAGTATTGAATATTATAAATTATTTAAAGATAAATCTGAAAATTTTATTTGCGATATTGCAATTGAAGGTGTTAATCAAGATGATACAGAAGCTAGACTTATAATAGAATCGAATGAATGGTCACTAATGTTTAAAGGTGAAATAAAAAATGGTAAATGCATCATCCCTATTAAAAAATTAAATATTTTAAATGAGGGTCAAATAGGAAATATTAAACTTGAAATAAATGCAGATGGCAATTTATTCACACCTTGGGAAGATAAGTTCATTGTTAAAGTATCTAAAAAAGTTACAGTTAAAGTATCTAAAAAAGTTACAGTTAAATTAAATGAAACTAAATCTATTGAACCGAAAAAAACTAAACTAGGAGAAGATTAATAGTTAATAGTAAAGTGATTAATTATGATAAAAAATGTTAAAATGTCTATAAAAATCCACTGATATTAAAACTTACTAATAAATTTAATATATAACATATAAGATTCAGGATAAAGGTCTATGATCATTTAATATGCCAATCGCTTTTTCTTTTATTTATATAAAAGATCGTTGGAAAGTGGGCTAACACAATGTTAAATGGGAGATAACTAAATTAATCCGGTGGGTAAGTAGAATTACCAGTTGTGTTAAAAAATAAAAAGTAGTCTCAGCTTACATTAATTTGTATATGGGATAGAGGGTATTGCTGTTTACCCAAAAAGAGTTAATTCTTTTAAATAATTTATTATGCTCACTTTTGAGCACTTAAATTATAACAGTTAAAGTGAATGTAAGAAAATGAAAAAGCAACTAATAAGTTGCTTTTTTTACAATATCAATTATATGATCAATAACTTCTATATCTTTATTACCATGTAAGAATAATAAATTATTCTTTTCAGGCACTTTAATCCATTCCTTTATATCATCACCATAACGATTAAAATCACCATTAAATATTTCCTTAACCATGGATAAATCACTATTAATGTAAATATATGGTAAACCATTGAATATTTTTTTCTTCCATAAAAGAACATTCAATATAGTTTCTTCATTAAATGGTGCATAAAAAGCATTTTGTTTTAAAATGCTTGGATGTGAACACATCCAATACCATTCTTCTAAAAAATCAATATTATTTTTATTAGCAATGAAATAACCAGTTTGTCTATATTTTCTTCTTATAGATTGATCCACACCAAATAATACACAAGCACTATGCTCTAAACTAGTAGAGTAATCATCTTCCACACCACCTAAACCACCAACCATTAAATAATCATATATACCTTCAGTAAATAGAGGATAAGATAAATTATAATCATTAAAACTAAATATAGTTTCAATTTTTTGTGTAACTACTGAATCACTATCTATATATACTACAATATCTGCATATTTTTCCAAAACATCCTTCACTATTAAAGGTCTTTGTATCAATAGTCTATAAATATTATTATCCTTTCTATTTATATGTGAACCATTCCATGAATTTGCACCCAAATCACTATCAATATCCCATCTTATTGTAAAAACATTTTCTATATCAATCACATTATCCGAATTAACCATATAAATATATATCGGTAATCCACTAAATAAGCGAATAGATTCAACACATTTCTTAGTTACCTCATAATAAATATCATTTGAATATAAAACATATGCTTTTTTATCATTTTTAATTATCAATCTTTCTTCAGAATATCCACCATATATTTGATGGTGATGTTCATTTATATTTAAATAAACTAATCCAATTTCTTCACAAGTTCTCAACTCTCTAACAGGTGAATCAAATGTCATTTTTCTATAAATATCCAAAACTTTAACAATTCCTATACTATATGCTATTGGACCAGTTAATCTAAGAACACTTTCTTTACCAACACCACTTATATAATTTCTAATATTATTTTTAACTTCATCAATAACTTTCTCCAAAAAAGGATGATTAGGAACACATATAATGTGCCAATTCTGAAATTCACCCAAAGCATAACCAATCTCATCTGCCCAATCATTTCTATCCCAATGTGTTAATATATATTCATCATTTGGTAATATGATATCATCAAGTGGTCTATCCATTCCACTTTTTATATCCAAATATACACCACCCACTTTATACATTAATAAATATCTAAAAAAATCTGCTCTAGCTTGACCATATTTATTATTTATACTCAAATATAATTCCAAAGTCTCACTATCATAATTTTCCCTTATAAAGGATATACAATCATCATCATCATAAAAGCGATATTCAAATGTTGGATTTAATTCTTTGATATATTTAATATTATCAGAAAGTGATTTAGGTAAATCAAAATTCTTATATGTTTGGTGTATTATTCTAGGTATTTTATTTTTAGTTAATATGATATCACTTTCTAAGTATTCAACTTTATAATTAAATAACTCAAATCTTTTTAAAACTTTATCTATTTCATTTTTATCAGAGACTTCACTATGACACTCAAATAATATTTTATTTGCTAATAAATTTTTATTTTTAAAACATTCATCCAAATAACCATTCAGTATAATATGATCATGTCCCTCAGTGTCAATTTTCAAGTAGTCTATACTTTTTATATTATAATCACTTATTAATGTAGACCATTTAATAGTTGGTATATTATCAATAGTCACCAATTTATCATATAATTCCTTACCAATCTCCTTTATAACAAATGGATGTGGCTTATTTATACTATTACTTCCTCTTACCCACCAAGGTAATTTATTTTCAATTATCTTTTTATCATCAATATAATATATTTGCATAAAACCATCATTAGAAGAAATAGCAGCATTAATTTTATTAACTCCTGGTTTATTTGGTAATCTATCAATATAATATTTAATAGGTTCTATACTCAATCCCCTAGTATAACCACTAACATTTTCAATTAGTGTATCAAAATCAGATGTACCAATTTCTATAAAATCATAATCTATACCATCTTCAATAATTAATTTATTTTTAACCAACACATCAATAACCATATCACTCGTTATCAACTTACTACATTCAAATTGTCTATCAGTTGCTTTGTGTTCAGGACACCAATTCCAATCACCTGGATCAAATTTATGCCTTGACCAACACCCATTACAAACAGATTTATTTATAATTCTAAATATACCATTATTAGGTTCTAAATTTTCATCTGTAAACCCAGATAACAATAAAGTTGGTGTATTAGTTGCCCAAGATAACCAACTCAAACCACTACTTATACCAATAAAAAACTCACAACCCATTAACTCACTAACAACACTTTCAATAGAACCAGGTGTTAATATACTTACACCCTTTGGGTAATAATTACCCATATAACCATCCTCTTCTTTTGATAAAATAATTACTTCATAACCACTTTTAACTAAAAAATCGGTAACATCTTGCCACCCAGTTGGATTGTTCCAATATTTTGTTTGTGCTGTTGAGTGAAATCCTATACCCACTTTTTTTCCACGTGTTTTCATAGGTAGATCTAATTTGGGTTTCAATTCAATAAAATCCAAACCCAAAATATCACAACATATTTTCTGTAATGGTATAGAAGTAGGGTTAAATTTATGTTTACTATAATCTATCTGCCCATCATTAAAAAATAAACCAATTCTATAAGTTGCATATATGTTATTTACTATAGTTCCTGGTGCAACAAAATCAACATTTTTATACTGATTCTCAAATAAATTATTATGAAAAGTTGAACATATTACTTTACAATCCCATTTTCTTGAGAATTCTTCAACATATGGTATCCAAGCCAATGTATCTCCAATAGAACTTGATTCAAATGATATATAAACTCTTTTACCAAAAGGATTATATAAATCATCTAAAATAATATTTTTTGTTACTATATCCCACACTTTACATCTATATTCAACAAAATATTTCTTATGTGTCCTACACCACATATTAGATTCAATTTCTGTATAAAAATCAACTAAACCATCTTTATTTTTGAATTCAACTCCATATTTATTTTTATTAGGTGATGTAATCTCCAAAAAACCACCATCATTATAATTTAATACAATTTTAGTAGCATTCACATCTCTAATTATATTATCATTTTTAACAATTCCATTATACATAATTAATATTTATTTTAATTTTTATATAAAATATTCAATATATTTTTTTTATTTTTATCAATATCACTTGTTATATATGTAACCAAGCCATCATACATATCTTTATATGTGTGTAGTTTTTTTATAAATGTTGGTAAACCATAACTTAATGCCTCTTTAACAGCTAATGGACTTAACTCAAAATTAGACGTGAAGTAAAAAAGATCAGATGCTTTATAAAATTTATCAACATCACTTCTCTCTCCATGTATTATACAATTAATTGGTTTATTTAACATTATTGGATCCCAATAATCTTTAAAGTTAACAGCTTGATTTCCTACAAAATGAAATAATACCTTTTCATTAATAAAATGCTTAGCAAGATCAAAAAGCTCACCCTGATTTTTACCCTTAGTGAATAAACCAACATTTAAAACATGTTTATACGTTAAATCCCACCCTAATTCGTTCTTAGCCTCTATTTTATTATAGGTATTTTTTTCAATAGGGTACTCCCATACACTACAATCTATTTCATTTTTATAAAAATTATCAAAAATATCCTTACTCCAATCAGAAACTAATATAAATCTATCCGCAGTATATTTTATATCAGATGGGTCAGTTAAAGATGAGTGTGTTGTAACTACAATATTATAACTTCTATTATTTGAATAAATCATATCCAATATAAAACTATCAATAAAAGTTTCAGGAACTTCTTGAAAATGTATTATTTTTGGTTTTATACTTTCTATAACATTTATAATTCTCATCTTATCATCACTAAGTGATATAAATCTATTACCTAACATATCTATGATCTTATTTCTCTGAACAACATAAATACCACCAGTTATATCACCCCATTCAATACAATAAACTTCATATTCATTAGATAGATATTCAATTTGTTTAACTAAATATTGTGGCATACCACCAGTAGATAAATGAGGTGCAACCATTAATAACTTTTCCATATTATATTATATAATATAATTTTTATATAGTTTATCATTTTAAAAGAACACTTTTTAATATATAATAGAAATATTCGTTAAAAACAAAAAATGAATATTATATATAACTATTATGGGAAAACTTATAACATTAAATGATTTGGAGAGTCAGGAACTCTTAGATAATATTCTTAAAGAAGAAATAATTGTAATTGAAGATATACAAGGTAGCAAAATATGGGTAAATTGGAATGGTAAAGAATTTACAATAAAACCAAAATCTATTAGTAACGATGCTATAAATTTAGTTGATTTAGCTATGCAGAATTATTATAACCCAGCAATGGAATATTTCAATTCTTTAGATATACGAGTTAAATCACTTTTAAATAAAAAATGGTGGTTTTGCTTTGAATATTTCCCAGATAATCAACCAGCTAATATAGAGTACGAAAAAGAACCAAAAAATAAATTGGTATTAACATCCATTAATAAAAATGGTAAATACGATTTTATAATAGATGAATTAGATGAGTATTCCAGATTATTCAATGTTGATATGATTCCCGTTATATTCCAAGGTAAATTATCCGAAAGAATGACTGAAGCTATCAAATATTTTTTAAATACGAGTGAAGATGATTTAGAATATGTATTTGGTGAAAAATCATTTGCTTTTTTCTTTTATAAAATATTAAACCCATATATTGAAAGTTCTTTCCTAATGGATGGCGATTTCCAAAAAAATATAGAGAAGTTAATAGTTAGGACCAAAAATGGTGATAGATCTTTTGAATTATTAAATCCTTTATATAAAAAAGTAAGCGATGCTAATTCAACAGATTTTGTGGAAATATACACATTGATACTTATAAACTTTCTAACATTTTGTCAATCAATTAATTTAGAAGATATAAAGTTAAAAGGTGGTAAAAAAGATGAGATTTATATCTATTTAATGTCTAAATTATATAATATGTATTTATCTGATGTTAAAGATGATCTCATAAATTTTGAATTCATCATACCCGAATTTTATAACAAAGACAAGTTTAAAATTAACACCGAATTAATCGATAATAAAACAACAAAGGAATATTTAGACGAAGATCCAAAATTAGAATATATTTTTAAATGTCTATTATCATCATTTTCTAAAAAAAGAAAAAAACCTATTGGCATATTCACTGAAAATTCTGTAAAACTCTTTAATATATTCGTTGATGATATAAATAAATACATTGAAAATTATTTAAACAAAATACATGAAATAGAACTAATGAGAGCAGGTTTATTAGATTTTGATGATTTTGAAAATATTATGTATGATGTCGATGGTGATGACCAAGTATATCCTGATATTTACGATGAATTTCAAAAAGGATCTGATAATCATAAAAAGAAAAAAGGCAAAGGTGGAAAACCAACAACTTCTATAATTGATGAAAAAGGAACTGAATAATGAAAGAAATTAATTTAAATAAGAAGTCTGTAGAAGTCAAGACAACAACAAGACCTATTAGAGCAAATTGGACTCATGAGTTAGCTCTTGGTATGGATAGCATATCTAGTATAGAATTTGCACTTTATAAGGAAATTATAAAAGAAAAAAGAAAAAATAAGATAAATAAAATCTACAAATCACAAAAACATAAATAGTCAATATTGATATAAATTATATGACAACTATTGTGAAAAAAGTAATTCCATTATCCAGTGTAAAAGGATATTCAAGTATCAGAAAAAAATTAGAAGATAAAAAACACAGTCTTCAGTTCTTACCAAAAAGTTTAGAAGATATATCATCTAGTAAAAATTTTATTTATAAAAATAAAACATTAAAAACATCATATATAATTGATATTATCCACAATTTAATTTTAAAATATTACTTTAAAAAAGAGAATAAATTCAATCTAATGTCAACCATACTTAAAGATAAATATGGTTATATGTATAATTATTATATGGATTATCTAGTTGAGAAAAAAATATTAGAAATAATGTCAAATTATAAAGCTGGTAGAAATGCAAGAGTTTATAAAATAAATGATAATATATTAAAATCTGAAATAAAAAGATACTTAAATACTGATAGAACATTATTGAAAAAATATAGAAATAATGTATCTCAAGTAGAAGAGGATGGTATAAAAAACTCACTAATTGAAAACAACATAAAAGCAAAATTAATAGATGATCTATTCTACGTTGATATAGAATTTGATAAATCTATATTCTATTTAGATAATCTAAAAGATAGAGAAGGTGAAATTTATAATAGAAATAGATATTCAGTTGAATGTATAAATGATAAACATATATTTTACCATTTTGATAATTATGGGAGATTACATACTAATTTTACCATATTAAAATCATTCATACGTAAAAATTGTCTTTTAATAAATGGTGAACAAACTTGTGAATTAGATATACCAAATAGCCAACCATTATTTTTATTAAAAATAATAAAGGATTCAAATACAAAATGGGTAAAGGATGATGAATTTGAATTATTTAAATATTTAACAATAAATGGAAAATATTACCAATATTTAATGGATTATCTTGGGATAAAAAACAAATCCATAGTTAAAGAAATGACTTATAAAGTTCTTTTCGGTAAAAACGCATCTAATAGTAAAGCAGATAAAATATTTATAAAATTATTCCCAACTATACACAATTTCATAAAGATATACAAAAGAGAAAACAAAGATTACAAAATTCTTGCATATGATCTACAAAAAGCAGAATCAAATCTTATATTCAATAAAATAGTAAAGGACATAATGTTATTATATCCTGATGTTAAGTTAATAACAATACATGATAGTATAGTTATACCAAATTCTTATAAAGAAGAAATATCAACTATTTTTTATACCAAACTATATGAAGAATTCAATTTGATATAAAAAGAAGATATTTAATTTAATATATACAATATGAATGGACTTGAACAACCAAATACTTCATATGCTATATTATCATCTAAAAATTTAGATGCATTATCATCTATTTTATATGCTAATGAGTATCAAATACTCCCAATACAAGGTTATTACAAAGGACAATTTGAAGAAAGTGTAATGGCATTCAAAATGAGTGATAATGATAATCTACGCAAAGATATTATATTTATATTAGACCACTTTAACGTTGATTCAGCTATTATAAAATATTTAGGTGATACAGAGGTTAAAAAGATTTTTACCAATGGCACTGAACAACCCCTTGATGTTATAATGTATAATACTAATGAAAATAATAAATCATACATACATAATGGTATATCATTTTCTTTTATTGAGAAACCAAGATATTGGAAGCCTAAAACAATGAACGATCTAAAAGTAGGTATGATTGTAGAATATTTAAACAATAATAAATGGTGTGAAAAAATTATAAAAAATCCAGAAGAGGAATGGAATAAGATGTTTGCACTATTAACAAAATACGAAAAGGTGAGAATTGCACAAAATAGACCAATTTATTCATAAAAAAAGCACTCATTTGAGTGCTTTTTTTATTTTATATTAAACCATACATATTGTCTTTCCCAATTAGGAGTTCCTTTAAAGTAATAAGTATTATCAAAAATATTATTAACTAAAATTAAACCTGGTTTATTTGATGAACTTCCTCTACAAACAATTATTTTATCAGAACTTATATTTTCATCTAATATTATATTAAGACCACCTAGTAATGGATCACCATAATCACTACTGAACCAATTCCAGTTGTTCTTACCAACTATAACTGATGTTGCTGGACCAATTCTACCTTCTGTCGCAATAAAGTTAGAACTCATCATTACCTTGGTAACAATCCTTCTGAAGTTAATTTGATTATTTTCTTCTAATGTTTTATGTGGATCATTCATCGCAACATAATCTAAACTTACTGGCATATTGTGCTTTTGCTTTGTATTATTTTCTAAGAAATTAATAACATCATTATATAGAAACTCATCATCTTTATAATTTTGAGCACTTACACTCATAGACATGATCTTTGGTGAAATAACACCACCAATAGTATCATCAATCCATTCTGATACATTAGATTCATTATAATCTCCATTCTCTTCAACCTCATCTAATACCGTATCAATAGCAAGATTTCTTTTCTTTCTTTTCTCTTCTCTTCTCATTTCTTCATTCTCATAAATGAAGTCCATATACATGATCTGAGCGGTTGAAGCCATTGTTTTATTCTCTTCTGAATAGTTACAAATTTTTTCTAATTTATCTTTAAAAGTTATCATATTTATTTCTCATTCCTATTTTTTGTAAGCTATTATTAATAACTTTTTGTAATTCTTCTTTAGATAAAGAACCCAATTTTTGAAGTAATTGGAGATTTCTTTGATACCACTTCATATCAGGTGCTGGACGATCGTGATATAAATGATAACATCTACCAGGAACTTCAGCCCATGTAAGAAAGTTTTTAACTTTTACTTCTTGAAAGTCATCTTCTCCACCCCAGCCTATAAAATCTTCAGACCAACCACCTATTTTATTAATAGCATCTTTTCTGAAAATACAAATTCCACCACACATAGGCACTTTCTGAATATCAGTCTCACCTCTACCTGGTCTATCTACTTTTAACATCTCTCTTAATTGTAAATTAGATTCTTGTTGTGTTAGATCAACAACAGAGTTATATGGACTTACCATTTCATATTCATTAATTAATTTAATTGATTCAATGAACTTATCAGGATCCATTATCAAATCACTATCACCAAATATAATAACATTGGAATTTGCATATTTAGCACCAACATTAAATCCCCAAGATTTATTAAATGGCATATCTGATTTAACAAAAATATGCTTTGCATTTATTTTTAAATTTGATATTTTAGAATGTTTATCTTGCTCAACAACAATTATTTCTGAGCCACTAAATGAATTAACCCATTCAAGTGTTCTCTTTAAATTATTATATCTTTCTACATTGTGTCTATAGCTGATTATATAAGTGAAATTAAAATTTGACATATTTTTAGTTAATATTTTATTTATTTTATATATAATTACTATCTTTGTTTAAAAAATATATATAAATAATTAATGATTGATTTAAAAAGATGTAATTATATAACAGGTGATTTATCACAAGTTGGCTATGGTGTTTCTGATATAATAAATATGTTAGAACTAAGTGGCTTAAATTGTTTATTAATAACTAGACCCAAACCTCTTGATTCATCCACTAAGAATGAAATAACAACACTAATTCATCACATGAACCCACAATATATGTTTAAGAATTTTGATGAGTTTGAAAAACTACTTAGTGATAAATCCAATTTTTTCAGAACTGATTTGATCGTATTTGATTTTTGGTCAATAAATAAAATATCTTTATTTAAATATAAAGAACTTATTGATAAGTTAGAAATTGATTATATAATAATCGCTAAGGAATATACATATAAAACATCTGATGATGTAACTGATTATCACATAACATCACAGTCCGATTATAGCTCCACAATGTATAAAAGTGAACGATTAATAAAAGATAACATAAATGGTTGGTCATCTACTTTTAAATCATTGAAAGAAGCTTATATAAGAGATAAGAAACTAGATGAACTATTAGGTGATTAAAGATAATTAAAAAAGCCACCCTTAAAGTGACTTTGATTTATCCTAATATAATACCTGGTGATCTATATCCTATCTGTGTAGTAATTTCCAACATTTGAGAAGTAGTCAATTCTTTTGAGTTCCAACCTTTCTTTTTTGAATACTCATTGATAAATCTTTCTCTCATTAAAATAGTTTCATCCATTGGAATTGGCTCATTCTTAATCAATTTTAAGTTTCTATCCTCCATAATTATTTTTATTTTTTATTTATATATTAAATTATTTTATTATCTTTGTCTAAAAAATATTTATGCTTGTATTCATAATATCACTTATATCAATAATAATCATCATATATTTCTTTTATATAAATAAGAAAATGATGGATAATAAGATAAATTTAAATTGGGAAATGAAAACTGGTACTACTTGCTATTCTTGTAAAAGTAAAATATCAGATCCCATATTTTCATTTCCTATGAAACAAGATATGGAAAATTTAACTTTATGTTTATCTTGTGAAAGAGAAGAAAAGTTAGATGTTGTAATTAAAAATAAAAAAAGTACAATAAATAAAGTAAAAAGATTTTTATTATCAAAAAAAGGTGATAGGATAATCATGTTTAATTATATTGGGATATTAATATTCGGTTTCTCATTAAATATATTTTTAATGCTTATGGGAATTAAAAACACTTTTATATCCTTATATACATCTAACATATTAAATGTATCATATATTTATTTATTATATTATAAAACAAAATTAACAAGAGGAGGTGATAAATTAATTTTAAAAAACAATGTTTGAGATAAAAGGCATATTAGAATTTGATCCTATTAACATATCCAAAAAACACTCACAACAATCAACTTGGAAAAAAGTTGCAATGGTTCGTTTTTATAATGATGATACATATTTATATTATAAATGGTTATTAGAACAGAGATTTGGTATAAGAATTCCCGACACAAATGCATTTGAGTGGAAAGGAAGACTTAATGAACCAATAAGAGGAACCCACGTCACTGCTATAAATGATATCATAGATGATGAGATTTATACACAAGCTAAAGATATATTCCATGGTAAAGAAGTTTCTATTACATATGATCCAACATTAATTAGATGTAATAGAAAAGGAGATAAAATGTGGTGGCATATGAAAGTTTATTCAGATGATATTATGAATATACGAACTGCTATGGGTCTAGGTGAACCTTATCATAGTTTACACTTGACTATTGGATTGGTCAATCCAAAGTTTATAGATCATAATGAATGGGTAATTGATACTTGTGAAAAATTAAATATATATTTGCCAATAAGATGAATAAACAAATAATAAACATGTTAAAAATGTTAAAATTTGAAAGATATTTATTATCGGGTGGCATTGATTATGCATATTATAGATTTTATAATGGATATATGATGGATTATTATTATGATAAAAATATAAAGAAAAATATCTTAATAATAAATTCAAGTCATTCTCTAAATGTAATTACAATAATAGATGATGAAAAAGAAATTATAGATAGTTTATTTTTATATTTTAAAGATCAAAAAGACATAATAAGAGAAATTAAATTAAAAACAATAGGGTTATAAACAGATAACTTAAAAAATGGACAAACTTATACATTTGTGAAAAAAAGTTTAAATATTTTTAAACTTTTTAATTTTTAATAATATAAAATATATCAAGTTAATCTTGATAATGGCGGATAGTTTATCCGTGACTGCCTTTGGAGATGAGAGTCCAACTACTAACGTGGTTCAGCTTGTCGATGAATTAGGAATAAGACATCAGATGCACTATTTTATTGCGTAAGCAATAAATATAGAGCGAGGAGCATTTTATTTTAAAATGTATAAGTTTGAGTAAGTTCTTAAAAACGGAAGAGGAATAGGTGTAGGTATTATAGTTGATCCACCATTTGATCTAGAAGATGATTCATTTGATGTTAGATGGCCTAAAGGTAGATGTTTTGAAAAAATAAACCAAATTAAAAAAATAACTAATTAATAATATTTATATGAATGGAAGATTTTTTGATAGCTTTAAAAAACCAGAACCTAAGTATGAACATAAAATAAAAGTAGTTCATTTCAAAAAAGAACCTTATGATATTTACATCGGTAGACTACCTGGTGGTAAATATAATAAATGGGCTTATCCGAAAGAGCTTAGAAGTAAATTTCCTGAGGGAACCCCAAGAAAAGAAATTATAGCAGCATATGAGGAATATCTTATTTCAAATGAAGATCTAATGAATTCATTATGTGAATTAAAAGATAAAACACTCGGATGTTGGTGTCGACCTAAAAAAACGTGTCATGGTGATATACTAGCCAAATGGGTTAAGATAAAATGTAATTAATAAATTAAATTAAATTAAAATGACTGAAATGACTGATGAGCAAATATTAGAATGTACTAAGGTAGTATATGATTTTTTATGTGATTATTCCGATCCTGATCCACTATTTGGTCATGATCCAATACATGAAAAAATGACAGAAACTCTTATCAAATATGGATATAATATGGTAAATTTTTGTCAGTTTTTAAACGAAAAATATAATTTTTATGAACTACCACTTTGGGTGGATACCGCTCAAGAATTCTTCTCTGATGATTTTTCACAACCAGGTCCATCAAAGGCCAAACTTATGCTAAATTCGTTATTAAGAGATCAAAAACTAAACGAAATTTTATGTTAAAGATACACCGTAAAGTAAATACTCCATACGGAGAAGGAATATTAGTTTCTATGGTTACTGAATATAATGGACTATACATTAAATACGAAAAAACAAAATGTGTTGTTTGGTTCGGTTCAAATAATCCAGGTAAAAGTGATAATGGTCACGGTAGCTGGATATCAAGAGAAATATCCCTAAATGAACTAATCAAACTAAATCAAGATGTATTAAGAGATGATAAATTATCAGAAATAGGCATTTAAATTATTTAAAATTACTTAAAAAAATTAAGAGAAATCCAAATTATTAATTATATATATCATGATGTTGCATGTTTTTGATCAAAATTACCAAAATATAAAACTTTTTTAACATCTACTAATATAATATCTATGTTTGATAAAAATGTAAATATTATAAAAACAAAACAAAAACAAGGCGCAACTTCTTTTTTAGAAATGTTCTCTAAATCTTTAATGGATTCTGGATATAAAGTATGTTATATAGGCTCGTCAAGAGAAAATTATATAAATTATAAAGATAATTTTAATTTTCATAGGATAATTTCATATTTTTTTAGTGAAGATTATAAAATGCTAAGTCTAATTAGTGAAATTATACAAAGGGATAATTATGATTATTTATTTATAGACGATATTTCATATTTTTATTCAAGTAAATTCTATAGTAAAAATCAAATAGACGATCTTATAGAAAAAATACATAATATTCCTATTAAAAAAATATTAGTATGCGATAGATATGAATATTCATCATTACCAATATATTCTATTATTTCAAATAATTTTCTATCTGATGAAGAAGAACATATTTTTGATAATTATTTAATTGATGGTATTGAGCCAACTCAAATGATAAAATCATATATAAGAGATATAAAAATAGAAAAAATATTAAAATGAATAAATTAAACCAAAATCTGGATTTAAACAATCCTGCTCATAAAATTGTTTATGATATAAACATAAAAAATGAAGAATTATACGGACCATATCATGAAGAATGTGGATTATTCCAAAAATTTTGTAGATGTAAAAATTTAAAAGAAAACGAAAATGAACAAAGCAGATAAGTATTACCTTTCTAATTTAAAAAGAATTCTAGAAGAAGGTTCTTGGGATGAAGACCCTAGACCAAGATGGGCAGATGGTACACCAGCACATACCAAATTCATTACACAAGTATTTGAAGAATATGATATATCAAAAGGTGAATTTCCAATTACGACACTAAGAAATACCGCAGTTAAAACTGGTATTAAAGAGATATTGTGGATTTATCAAAAACAAACTAGTTCACTAAAAAAAGCTCGTGAGTTAGGTGTTAATTGGTGGGAAGAATGGAATATAGGAAATGATTCAATTGGGGTTAGATATGGTGAAACTATTTACCGATATGATCTAATGAATAAAGTATTAAAGGGTCTAAAAGAATATCCATTTGGTAGAAGACATATAATTAATATGTATCAATATTCAGATTTGAATGAATCTGAGGGTTTATATCCTTGTGCATATGAAACATTATGGAGTGTTAGAAAAGTTGATGGTGAGTATTACCTTGATATGACATTAACTCAGAGAAGCAATGATTATATTATGGCTGGATCGATCAATAAAATTCAATATGTGGCACTTCAAATGATGGTTGCATCACACGTTGGTTATAAAGTAGGCAAATTTTGTCATTTAGTACAAAATCTACATGTCTATGATAGACATATGGATGCAGTTAAAGAGATATTAGATAGAGAAGAATTATCAATACCTAGTAAAAATACACAACCAACATTTATTAGAGAATATCCTTCATTAGAATTGACAACAAATAAAAGTTTTTATGATATAACAATAGATGATTTCAAAGTGAAGGGTATTGAAGGAATTCAAAAACTTTCACAAAAATTAGAAATTGCAATATAAAAATAATACATAATAATGATTGAGAAATTAGAACAAGTTTTTATAGAAAATGAAAAAAATATCTATGAAACAATACAAGAACAATTAATGGGTATTGATACTACTGATTTATCTGATGATGTATCAGAAGAAATTATCACAGATATAACACCTGAAAAAGTTTATTTCTGGACTAGAATTTACCTAAAAGATGAAAATCCTAATATTGAAATTGGTGATGAAATAATTTTAAAATGGACTCCATCCGGAGAAGAATTAAAAACACAATTCATTACATATGGAAAGAAAGGATTGGAAAAAGATCATGATGATCAAGTAGTGAATTATAATTCAGAAGATGATAAAAAAATTATCTGTCTTATGGTAGATGAAAAGGTAATAAACGAAAGTAATGATATTCCATTTATCAGAACTCTATTTAAATTAGGTAGACATTACGAAAACCAATTAGTCCGAAGAGATGAACTGGTTTTTATAAACCAAAGAAATGGAATTCAATTAGATTATTATGATTGTGATTTCTAAAAAAAGCCTCTCAATTTGAGAGGCTTTTTTATTTTAAAATAACATTTCAAATTTTAATTTACCACAATCCCATATTCTATTTATATTATTCATCTTAGTATATTCCGTTTCTGTCATGTTTTCTATTTTTAAATTAGATTTTTTATATCTTGATTTATGTACTCTTTTTTCACTAACAATATATTTATAATCAACTTTTGAATGTCCAATATTACTAAATCCTAATGTGTAATATAACCCACCATCACTCCAACATCTATCTGCATAACTAATAATCCTATTAGGTTTATAACCCTTAATAAAATAATTTAATAATTTAGATGCTCCACCAACCACATTAGTATTTAATTTATTACAAAATCTAGATAAATTCCAATCATTTTCACTCATTTTATTACGTCCCTCATAATGATCAAATGTCATTAAACTAACCAATTCATTATCATAATATAATCCGATACACAATACAGAATTTACATAACCTTGTATGTGATTTTCATTTAGAAAGCTCTTAATTATTTTAGTATCATTAATTAATAATACTTTACATTTTCTAGCCCAAATTTTATCAATCGTTAACCCTAACCAATTATTAATTTGACTTTTTATAATATCTCTATTAAATGTCCAATCATCTTCCCATATATGTATAATACGTATATCTCTATCTTTAAAATAATTTGTTTTATCTAAATGGTAATTTTTATCTTTACACTTTTCAGAGTGCCAAAATAAACCATTAAACTCAAATCCTATATTTAATTCTGGTAAATAAATATCAATTTCAAATACATCTCTATATGATTGGATAACCTCACCATTATAAATATTCTTTATATGAAGATATAACTCATTTTCTTTTATAGATTTTAAATCACCAATAGGATTACATATAGTACATAATGGATTATTACTTTTTGACCTATGTATAAAATTATCTACAGTAATTTCAAAATTATGTTCTTCATTTTTATCACAACTAAAAAGTGATATACCATTGTTAATATAGCTTATGTAATTAGGGTGTTTTGTTATTTTATATTTTTCTCTATAATCATTATTTTTACTTATATGTGTTTCACCATATTTTTCTACATTCGTTTGTTTAATTTTTTCTATGATAATATCAGATTTAAATGGATTATCTACTCCATACTTATCCATATTAGTATTTTTAATCTTTTCTCTAATATTATTAGATTTAAATGGATTATCTACTCCATACTTATCTATATTAGTATTTTTAATCTTTTCTCTAATATTATTAGATTTTAATGGACTATCCACACCATACCTCTCTATATTAGTTTTCTTACATTTATCTTGAATTGATTTGTTTTGCATTGCATGTTCTACTCCAAATCTATCCAACATAGTCTCCTTAGCCCTATCCCTAACCTCTTTAATCTTAGAAGGATTATCTACTCCATACTTCTCCAAGAATTTATTTTTGAGTTTATTTTTAATATCATCTGAGTGCATTGCATGTTCTACTCCAAATCTATCCAACATAGTCTCCTTAGCCCTATCCCTAACCTCTTTAATCTTAGAAGGATTATCCACACCATACCTCTCTATAAATTGTTCTTTCATTTTAACTTTTACATCATCTGATTTAGTTGCCCACTCATGTCCGAATTTATCCAAATTTGTTTTTATAACTTTATCTCTAACTTCTTTTGATTTAGAAGGATTATCCACCCCATACTTCTCTATACAACTATTTTTCCTCTTGTCTTTTAACTTAGGACTATCATACATACAGCGTCTAGAGCAAAATTCTCTATATCCATTTATCATATCAATGAATTTAACATAATTACCACATTCACATTTAGGTTTATCTATTAGTGAATTTTCAATTATATAAAATTTTTCTTTAAATGGGATATCCAATGGAAAATCATTTATTTTATTCCATAAATCAATATTTAATTCTTTTATCTTATTAGATCCATATTTATATAAATCTGTATTTTCTCTTTCCATATCAATAAAATATTTATTATATATATTAACTTTTATCATTTAGTTTATATAACATGTACAAAATAATTAAAATATGCTAGTAGAAACAAATTACCTATCACATACTAAAAAATTAGTATGTAGTTATGTTGATAAATCAGGAGATATTAAAATGAAATACTATGATTGGGACAACCCAATGAAATATGTTGCTTGTGATGATAATGATCCATTAAAGCATGAAAAATATAAATCTTGGGATGGTAAATCAGTTAAACAAATTGAAGTATCACATCCTGATAGATATGCAGTATATGATTTTTTAGATTCTCTACCAGAAAAGGAAAAAAATGAATTATTTGAATATAATTTACCAAAGATTTATTTTATAGATATAGAAACTGAAATAATAGATGGTTTTCCCGAGGCTGGTGATATTAAAGACCAAGATGGTAATGTTATAAAAGAGGGTGCATCTACACAAGTTTTATCAATTTCTATTGTATATGATGATAAAATAATATTATTAGGGCTAAAAGATATGCCTGAAGATATGCAACATCGTATTGAAAAAAATACAAATAAATATTTTGAAAAATTCGGAACTGAATATAAATTGAAATACATAAAATATGATGATGAATTTGATATGTTATATGCATTTTTTCATAAAATGACACCAAAAATGCCTATAATGACAGGTTGGAACTTCTTAAAATATGACTGGTTATTTTTAGTCAATAGATCTAGAAAATTAAGTAAATGGATAAATGGTAAAGAGTACAAAATAAATCCTGCTGAATCATCACCTGTTAAAAAGTTAAATAAAATTTGGGGAACAGAGTTTGAAGTTCCAGCACATAGAATGATATTTGACTATATGCAATTATATGAAATATGTGATACTTCTATTAAAGTAAAGGAATCATCATCATTAGATTTCGTTTCTAGTAAATTGGTTGGAGTGGATAAGATAAAATATAATGGTTCATTACAAAAATTATATGAAGATGATTTTGAAACATTTATGTATTATAACGCCGTGGATAGTGTCTTGGTTCAAAAAATACATGATGCTAGAAACTACATATCAATCATATATGCGATTTCATCATTATCTCAAATACGAATAATTGATGTTGTTTCACAAATGAACAATGCATTAGCATCTCTTGCCATAACAGAGGGTGTTTTGAGAAACAGATTTAGGAACATGGATAACATTGTTTTATTTAAAGATGAAAGGGGTGATCCTGATGCTACTATTTCTGGTGGTTGGGTAAAAGATCCTGTTGTGGGTATGAATAGATGGGTAGCTTGTTATGATTTCGCATCATTATATCCAACCGTTCAATCACAATTTTTTATAGCACCTGAAAATTATATAGGCGAACAAGATCTGAATAATAAAACACATTGTTTAAATGGTCGTGAAATTGACTTTGATAAATATGTGGTATGTGTAAATGGTGCAGTTTTTGAAAAAAGACACTCTCCTACTTTGGATATGCTTAAAAGTGTTTATGCTGATAGAAAAAAAGCCAAAAAAGTTATGATGTCTAAAAAAGAGGAGTATCAAAAACTAATGGATGAGATAAAATTATTAGAATCTGAATTATAAAAAAAGCATCTATTTAGATGCTTTCTTCTGTGTCAAATATAGAGTCTATTAAATTTCTAAGATCATCACCAAAATATGATATACATTTTTCATAAATATCATCTTTGATCACGATCCCTTCTTCTATTAGGCTTTCTATGTAGTTCTCAATATCACAAGAAGATGTATAGATATTGAACTCATCGTAATCAAGTAGGTGCATGGTCTTTTTCTTTATTTTTACCATATATATTATAAAAAAAATATAAAAAACCTTATTTTTTAAACTATTTTAAGATATTTAGTATAAAAAATACAAACTAATTTAAATATATGTCATTAAAAACAGATTTAGCTAAATATAAACCTAGAAAGGAACAACGAGAGTGTTTAGAGTTTATAAAAAAAACCTTAGAAAAAAATCCAACTAATAAATTCTTTTTGTTGAATTTACCAACTGGTGTTGGTAAATCATATTTAGCAATGATGATTTCAGATTTCTATAAAAAAAATGTAAATAGAATGGCAAGAGTTGATGTAATTACCAATTCTAAGATATTACAGGATCAATACGAAACAACTTTTGATTCAATCAATGGTCTAAGAGGTAAGGAGAATTATGAGTGTGAATCTTATGCTTGTTCCTGTGCACAAGGTGCAGAGTTTAATAGATTAAATAAGACAACTTGTGATGCTTGTCCACATTCATCAGCTAGAGATGGTTTTATCAATGGTGGTATTTCATTGACTAATTTTTACCTATATATCTTATATGCAATGTATAATCAGAAATTAATGGAATCAAGAGATGCTAAGGTTTTGATAGTAGATGAATGTCATGAATTGGATTCTGTTATGTCAGATTTTGTCTCCATAAAAATAACAGAAACTATAATTAAAAAGTTCAAATTTAGTAATGAATATGATTTAATTAAAAATCTAAAAAATGTTAATTCAATTGCTACTTATGTTGATTTTTTAAAATATTTTAATATTGAAATATTAGAAACTTGTGAGCAAATGGAAAAGGGGATGGTTAAAGCACCTAGAAATGTAACCGAGGATAAAAGAGATTTAAAAATATCAAAAGTTCTTAATACTAAGAACAGTGATGTTAAAATAATGAACCTAATAACAGATTTAAAGCAATATCAGTTAAAGATTGAAATGTTTCTAAAGGAATATAAAGATAACCCAAATAACTGGGTTTTAGAGAGTAATTATAATGAGAAATCAAAACAGAAAGAATTATCATTAGAACCAATATGGGCATATGATTATTTAGATAAATATATTTTTAGTCAATATGATATGGTATTTTTAATGTCAGGTACTATTTTAGATAAAAGTTTATTTTGTAATTTGAATGGTTTAGATCCATCAAAAACAGAATATTATTCTATTCCATCTCCCTTTCCTGTTAGTAACAGACCTATATTTTATATGCCACTTGGTAAGATGTCATTTAAGAATAAAGAAGAAACATTTAAGAATTACATACCATATATTAAAAAACTTTTAGAAAAGTATAAAAATAAGAAGGGAATAATACATACTAATTCATTTGAATTATCTAATTGGATAAAAAAATCTATAAAAGATCCTAGATTGATTTTCCATGATTCAACTAATAAAGATGAGATGCTCAAATTACATATGGAAAGTGATCAACCAACTGTTATAATATCACCATCAATGGATACAGGAGTTAGTTTTGATGATGATTCAGCAAGATTTCAAATAATTGCTAAAGTGCCATATCCTACTCTAGGTTCACAAAAAAATAAAATGAGAATGTCTAATAATCCAGCTTGGTATCAATATAAGTCAGTTTCAGGTTTATTACAGATGGCAGGTAGACCAGTTAGATCAGAAACTGATTACGCAGATACTATTATTATAGATGGGTCATTCGGTGATATAATGAAATATAGTTCACATTTTTTACCTGATTGGTTTCAAAGTTCTATAAAAAGAATTGATGTTAGAATAGATGCATAAAAAAATCCGGATTAAATGTCCGGATTTTTCATATAGATTAATTCGATGATACTCAAATTATTTTTTCTTTTTAGCTTCAATTGCTTTTCTAAGACCCTCTGGTAATTTTTTCTGTGCAGCAGTCAATCCTTTAGAATCTTCTTTCTTATCTTCTTTCTTATCTTCTTTCTTATCTGACTTTTTACCATCCTCTTCTTCCTCTTCCTCAGATTTTTTATCCTCTTCACCATCTTTTTTAGCTTTTTGTTTATCCAAATAAGCTTTAAATCCAGCATTCATTTTTTCATTAAATGATGAAAAACTTTCTAGTTTTTGGTTTTCATCACCCCAAGGTCTTTCTTCTCTCTCTTCTTCTTCATTTTCTTCATCCTCATCCTCTTCAAATTCCTCATCTCTCTCTATTTCTTCAAGTTCAATAGGTTTTGCGAACTCATCTTCTCTTTCGTCATATTTGTCAAAATCAAAGTTTTCAAATTTCTTTAAGTGTTTCATCTTTATAATTAGTTTTTATTATATATTATTCTTTAATAATGCTTTTTTGATATTTTAAAATAAATATATAAGATATGGAAATTAAAAAATATGAAGAATATAATAGAGGTCTTGAAATGGCAAAAATCTTTTTTGAATCATTAGATGAAAAAAATCCAAACGATCAAGATAAATATAAAAAAATCCAAGATTCTGAGATTAAAAAACTGAAATCAGCTGTAAAAAGTGATATTCATTTCAATTTTGGATTGATTGTTAGTTTTGGTGCAGGTATTGGTGCTCTATATGGTATAGTTGATAGTTTAATATCAATGGAAACTCCTAAAATTGATACTAGGACAGTTGTTTTGATGACCATGGCTGGTATATATATGATAGTTCAAGGGGAAGTTAAAAATGCCAAAGAACGTAAACAAATATTAGAAGAAACAAAAGTTATATTATCAGAATTACAATTAGCTGGATATCCAAATGCTACTACTGGAACTAAAGAAGGAAGTGATAATCCAATTTTAAATAAAGTGGTTAAGATATTAAAAAGTATAAAAAAAATATTCACAGCCATTAAAAGTAAAATAGAAAGCTATGGTTTTGATAAATTACTTAAAAGAGCATCTATTAATACTATAAGTGGATTTGCTGATATGTTTGCTTATACTGCTATGTTAGTGCCCGTAATGAACTCAATAAATGCCTTATTAGGCTATATGAAAATGAATGTTGATTCCTTTTTAGCAAATACTTCTGTTTTTATAATCGGTATAATGACAATTATAGCAAAGCATGGTGCTAATTATTTTATGGTTAAAATGAAAAATTTCTTTAATCTAAATAATGATGAGAAAACAGAAATAGAAAAGGAAATTGAAGATAATTATAACTTAATAAACATAGATAAAAAACCTTCTATAAAAAATTTATCAGATATGGATATAGATGGTCACGAAATTATCCAAGAAAAGGATGATGACATTCTATTATTCACTGATTTTATTAAAAAATAAACTTTTATTTTAAACTAAATCCCATGTGTTTACTATAAACATGTACAATTAAATACATTATTATTATGGTAATCCCACAATTAGAAAAAGTATATTTCAATTACATTTTAAAAAATCGTAAATACTACGATCTTGTTAAAACTTATTTCTTTAAAAACTCCGAAATACAATTTGTATATGGTGTAATTAGAGAATATATGCTTAAAAGCACAGATCCCCAAATACCAACCCCTAGACAAATACTTGATATGGTATCTATAGTTGATAAAGAAGGTATGATAACTAAAGATATACTTAAATCTATATTACAAGTTGATTTAAAGGAATATGATGAGAAAAATTTTATTGAACCGAATTTCAATGGGTGGGTTTTAGCAAACAGACTTAAAACAGGTACTGTTGATATTATAGATGAAACTAGAAATTTAGATTCAGTAAATGACTTTGAAAAAGCAGTTGAGGCAGCAAATAGAATACGTAGCATCGTTGATGAAATGTCATCTACTAATTTTATAGATGAAGATGATATGGGATCTGATTTTGATGAAGTCGAAAGTCATGTTCAAGATAGTGCTAAATTTAAAGTTAAAACTGGATTTGATACACTAGATCATATGCTTGGCGGTGGATGGGATATAGGTACATTGAACATTTTGATGGCAATGAGTAACGCGGGCAAATGTAGTTTTTCTGATACTACTATTGAAATACGTAATAAAAATACTAATAATATAGATAAAATAGATCTAAAAACTTTCTTTCTTCTAAATAAGAAGAAAAATTAAAATATATTATGAATCCCGAAGCTAGAAAAAGATATAAAGATATAGATTTACCATTTATTTGCCCACTTACAAATAATGAGTTTAATACAGTTAAGGGTTTGGTCTCTTATCTTACTAGAGTTTTAAAAATCAATCATAAAGAATATTATGATATGTATGTTAATCATAGAGATAAGGAGTGTTATTTTTGTGGTAATGAAGGTTTATTTATTGGTGTTGGTAAAGGATATAGAAATCTATGTAGCGATACTGAATGTGTAAAGAAATCATTTAAATCAAATTCAGTAGATGGTATTAGATATAGAAAAAATTGCTCTCTTGAAGAGGCAGAAGAATTATTTAAAGAAATAAATAAAGACACTTTAGAGAAAAGAACTAATACTAGATCCAAGATACTTGAGACAAATCCTAATTTTCATAGAGAAAATAGTAGAAATTGTAAAGAATATTATATCAAAAGAGGTATGACTGAAGAAGAGGCAAATGCTAATGTGGAAATGGTAATGAAAGAAATTCATACCAAAAGCACTCTCAAAAAGGTTAATAATAAAGAAAAGTATAGAGATAGTTATAATACTACATTAGAGTATTATATCAAACGAGGAATGACGGAAGAAGAAGCAAATGTTGCATTGTCTAATAGACAATCAACCTTTTCAAAAGAAAAATGTATAAGTGAACTAGGTGAAAAATTAGGTAGAGAGAAATGGCAAAATAGACAAGAAAAATGGCAAAATACATTAGGTTTAAAAACGGACGAGGAGAAAAAGGAAATAAATTTGAAAAAAATGTTCAATAAGAGTGGTTATTCTAAAATATCCCAAAAACTATTTTGGGATATTTATAATTTATTCCAAAATAATAATGTAAAATTTGAAGAATTAAATGCTGAAATTGTAAAATATGATAAAACAAATAGTAGATGTTATAAATATGATTATGTAGATTGCACTATAAAGAAAGTAATAGAATTTAATGGAGATTTTTGGCATTGTAATCCTAATAAATATAAACAAGATTATCTACATATGATAATGAATAAAACTGCAAAAGAAATATGGGAAAAGGACGAAATTAAAAAAAATCTAATGATCAATGAAGGTTATGAAGTACTTGTCATTTGGGAAGGTGATTATCGCAAATCACCAGAATTAGTATTAGAAAAGTGTATAGAATTTTTAAAAAAATAGATTATGGAATTAGAGTATATAAATGGTGATTGTTTATTAGAGGGTAAATATGATAGGGTCTTATATGATAAATTCATAGAGGCATATGATGTAAATGATTATGAGGTATTAACACCAAATGGTTATGTTAATATAGAAGGTATTGGTAAAACAATTAAATATGATGAATGGTTATTGATAACATCAGGTGGTAAAGAACTAATATGCGCTGATAAACATATATTATATAAATGTGTTGATATAGATTTTGATACATATAAATGTAATTTAAATGAAATATTTTGTGAAGATTTAAACTTAGGTGATTTTATTATGACTAAAGATGGTCCAGAACAAATAATGGATAAATTACTAACTGGTAAAAAATCAAATATGTACGATTTACAATTATCTGATGGTTCAGATAAACAATATTACACAAATGGTATTTTATCACATAATTCTTTATGGATGCAAAATTTATCAGTTAGATCAGCAGATTTGGGTAGTAATGTTCTCTATATAACTCTTGAAATGAGTGAACGGAAGGTTATGAAAAGATTAGGAGCTATGAGACTTAAAATTCCTATAAATGATTATGATGAGAAATCAAAGGATACTGAACTTATAAAACAAAGGATAGCAAATTTAAGTAAAACTACTGGTGGTTCTGATCTTTTTGATAAAAAAATAGGTAAGATTATAACTAAATTCTGGGCAGCTGGTACTGTTCAAGTATCAGATTTTGATAACTATATTCAAAAACTTAAAGAAAAAAGGGATATAAAAATAGATCTAATTATAGTAGATTATATTGCACTTATAGCTGCTCCAAAATCTAATGGTGGTGATAATTTATATACTAAAGGTAAATTTGTTGCAGAGGCTTTGAGAGCATTAGCTTCTAAATGGAAATGTCCCTTAATAACAGCTGTTCAAGTTGCCAAAGATGCTTGGAATGCATCAGATTTGACATTAGAGAGTGTTCCAGAATCCAAAGCTATAGTTGAATGTTCAGATTCATTCTTTGGTATAATACGTACTCCTGAAATGCAGAGACAAAATTTATATCGTTTAAAACTATTAAAGCAAAGAGATGGTGACTTTTCGAAGGCACATGTTAAGATAGATTTGAATACTACGTATTTAACATTGGAGAATGATCAATTCATTGATAGTTAAACAAAATAATAATTAATTTATATAAAATAAAAAATAAGAAAATTCAATGGCTAAGAAAATTAGAGACGATGATGATTTCGAAGATGAAATGGAAGATAATGAAACAACATTTGAAACAACATTTGAAACAAATGTTGTTGATGAAAATGATGACAGTGATATAGATGATGATAGTGATAAAAATAGTGAGGCTGGTGAATTCTCACTTGATGATGATGATAGCTTAGATATAGTTATTGAAATTGATGATGATGATCTAAATCTATTAAATAATGATGATAAAGAGATCAACACAGAGGATGAAGATAATATAGTTTTATCTAAGCATAAAATTGAAGGAAAACATTCACTAAAATATGATTCGATATTTAAGGGTAAAAAAGAAACACCATTAGATGAAGATGATATGGATGGATTTTCTTTATATCACAAAGAAACTATTGAGGTTGATAAGTCTTCTAATTATTACTTTGAATCAATGGATAATGAAAACTATATACGAACTAAATTAGTTAAAGAACGTGTATATGATGTATTAAGTGAACATACTGAGTTAAATTTTCAAAATAATAGAAGGAAACCATCTAAACAAGATTTTAATCATTATTATACCCTATTGAAAGTTCATTTGGAGGATGAGAGCTTTACTAATATAGAATTATTTGATCAATTGGCTGTTTATTTTTCTGATAACACACTGAATATGTTTAAATTATTAGATAATAAATGGAGAAACATCATATTAAAAGAGTTACAGGATCATATAGGTAAGAATGTCAATTCAAAAGATATCACTAATAGAAATATTTATGAAAATACGGAGATAGAATTTCTATGGGAAGATGAATATGGAAATGATAAAATAATAACAGGTGTTGTATTAGATACTGATTATGATAATTCTATCTATAAAGTAGATTCATATGAAAATATTTATGATGTCCCATTATCCAAAATTACAAAAATATTAAATAATGAGAAATTTAAATACAATTTAAATAAACTTAACAACATAGATTTTTTATAATTCATGCTATAAAAAATATTAAAAAAAAGCAATAATAAAAATTAAGGTAATTTTTATTCAAATATATAAACAACAAAAATAAAAAAACAAAGAATGAAAAAAGATATTTATGTATTAAAAAGAGATGGGCGAACAGAACCATTAAATTATGAGAAAATAAATAAAGTTTTAGAATGGGCAACAGAGGGAATAACATCTGTATCACCATCTGATGTTGCAATGAATGCTAAATTACAAATATTTGATGGTATTAATACATATGATATCCATAGAATATTAATTCAGAGTGCATCTGATATGATAACAGTTGATACTCCAAATTATCAATACGTTGCTTCTAAATTATTAAACTATCTTTTAAGAAAAGAAGTTTTTAATACCTATACAAACTTTCCTAGATTAAAAGATTTCATTAAAAAGAATGTTGATAATGGTATTTATGATTCAATTGTATTGGAATTATATACTGAGAAAGAACTTGATAAAGTTGAAGGATTTATCAAACACAAAAGAGATGAAGATTTAACATATGCTGGTATTCAACAATTAATGGATAAATATTTAGTTCAGAATAGAAAAACAGGTGAACAATATGAAACACCACAATTTATGTATATGATGATATCTCTTACATTATTTTCCACATATGTAGGTTCTGATCGTTTGGAAAAAGTTAAACGTTTCTATGAGCTATTATCATTACAAAAAATTTCATTACCAACACCAATTTTAGCGGGTGTTAGAACCCCAAATAGACAATTTTCATCTTGTGTTCTTATTGATGTTGCTGATGATTTAGATTCAATTGGTGCATCAAATCATGCTGTGTTAAGATATATATCAAATAGAGCAGGTATTGGTCTTAATTTTAGATTTAGAGCTATTGGATCAGAAGTAAATGGTGGTGAGAAAACACATACAGGTATTATACCATTTTTGAAAAATTTTGAATCAGCTGTTAAATCTTGCTCACAAGGTGGTATCCGTGGTGGTGCAGCTACCGGACATTATCCATTTTGGCATAAAGAAATTATGGAAATTTTAGTTCTTAAAAATAACACAGGTAATGATTTAAATCGTGTTCGTAGAATGGATCACTCTATTCAATTATGTAGATTATTTTATAGAAGATTTATTGCTAAGGAAAACCTAACTTTATTTTCACCTAATGATGTGCCAGATTTATATGATGCTTTTGGTTATGATAATGATAAGTTTGAAGAACTTTATGCTAAATATGAAAATGATAATACAATTACCAAATTGACAGTTCCTGCTGTAGAAGTTATGAATTTATTATTACAAGAAAGATTGGAAACAGGTCGTATTTATATTCAAAATTTAGATAATGCTAATACTCACTCTGGTTTTATTGATAAAATCAATATGTCAAATTTATGTTTAGATGGTGATACAAATGTGGATATCATTTTAGAAGAATTGGATAATGAATATATTAATGTTGTTTCAAAATACAATTTGGAAAAAATAGATAATTTCTATCAAGGTAAAATTTCACTAAGTGATGTAAATGATTTGTATAATGAATTATATGTTAATTCTTACAACATTGAAAATAATATAGTTTTACATACTAATGGTAAAATAAAAGTGAAATGTAGAAATATTGAATCTGGTGAAGATGAATATTCACAAGTTTTTGCATCTAAATTGATGAATGATGATGCAGATGTTATCAAAGTAACTGATGAAAAGACTGGTAAATATATCATTTGTACAGAAGATCACTTAGTATTTACTACTAATAGAGGTTATGTTGAGGCTGGTAAATTATTAGAAACTGATGAATTAGAAATAACTAATGAATTTATCACAGAAGAACTAAATTAATTAACTAAAAAAAATATATACAATATGATTAAAATTGAAAAAATAAACAAAAAGACTAAAGTTTTTGATATTAATGTTGAAAACAATCATAACTTTTATGCTAATGATATATTAGTTCATAATTGCCAGGAAATAAACCTCCCAACTAGTCCAATTTATGATATTAATGATAAAGAAACTGGTGAAATCGCTTTGTGTGTACTAGGTGCTATAAATCTAGGTGCAATTAAAGGTTTGGAAGAACTAGAAGAGGTTTGTGAATACACTGTTAGAATGTTAGATTTTATTATTGATATACAAGACTATCCAGTTGTTGCAGCTGAGAAAATGATGAAAAGAAGATCACTAGGTGTTGGTGTAACTAACTTTGCATATTGGTTAGCTAAAAATAATTTAAATTATTCATCACAAGAATCTTTAGTTGAAATTGATAGGTTATTTGAACATATTCAATTCAATTTATTAAAGGCATCTAATAAATTAGCAAAAGAATATGGTAAATGTGAATATTTTGATAGAACTAAATACTCTCAGGGTTTATTACCAATTGATCATTATGCAAAAGGAATGGATAGTGTTATTAAAAGAGAATTAGATTGTGATTGGGAGGGATTACGAAAAGATATTAAAGAATTCGGATTGAGAAATTCAGTAGTTTCAGCTCAAATGCCATGTGAAAGTTGTGTAACAAAAGATACGAAAATAATATTAGAGAATGGTGATATTAAAAGTTATGAAGAAATTTTTACAGAACAGAACATTAATTTAAGTGATATTACAAATGGTGAACCAAGATGGATTGAATTTAACACACCATTTAATGTTAAAACTAAGGATGGTATTGATTTAGTAGAAAGATTTTGGTATAATGGTGAAAAAGAAGTATATGATATTGAATTTGAAGATGGTAAAGTGTATAAAATGACTGCTAACCACAGACTTTTGGTAAATAGAAATAATGAACAGGTTTGGGTTAGGTGTGATGAATTACAAGAAAATGATGATGTTGTGAATATATTTGAGATTTAATCACCACAAGGCATTTTGGTAAAAACTCATATTTTTTAATTAATATATAAATAAAAAATAAAAAATATGAGTTTTAATGTTGCCAAAATTACATCTATACTTAAAAAAAATTTAAGAGTAAATATATTAGAGTATGATATAGAATTTATAAAAAAAATATATAAAATAGAATATATCAGTGATTATGAAACTATTTTATATATATTGGAAAATATTTTTAAAAATAATAGAAAAATAATTAATTATTGTGAGAAAGCTAGGGAAACATTTAATATAGAACGTTATGAAAAATATTTAGAATGGCGTAAAGAAAATAGATATGTTTCAAATACACCTGATTTTTTCAAATTAGTATATGGTGATGATAACTGGGAATATCATTTTAATAATAAAAAAGTAACCAGGATCTATGATCCTAATTATATAATGGAAAGAGATAATTGTTCATATGAAGATGCTGTTAAAACTATTGACAAAATGAAAAGTGATAAAGTCACATCTTTAGAAGGTTTTATTAGAAGACATGGTGTTGATAAAGGTAATGAGTTATTTGAGAAATTTCAGAAAACATCAAATATATTTGACAAGGATAATATTATAAATAAATATGGTGAAGATAGATATGAAGAAATTTATGAAAGAAATATTAAAAGTAAACGGGATAGTTCAAAAATGTGTCCTGAATATTGGATAAAAATGGGGTTTGAAGGTGATGATGTCTCTCGTAAAATATCAGAATATCAAAGATATTTTTCAGGTGTATCTAAGGATGCTATAATATTAAGATGTAATGGTGATTTAGAATATGCAGAATATATATATTCTGTGATAAATAGCAAAAAAGATTCAACTTCTTTTAATCATTGTTTAGATGTTTGTAATGGTAATTATTTAGAAGCTAGTATATTATATTCTCATAAATGTTCAAGAAAAGATCATAGATCTATTTCCAATTTTAATTCACATGAAGAATACCTTGAATATAATAATAGATTATCTGATAAAGCATATAATACTCTTTTCGGTAAATCATTAGCAATAGATAAGAAAGATGTGAAGAAATTTAAAGATTATTGTAATAAAGTTGATTATTATACTAAGTTAAATTTGAGATTAAATGGTGAGGCTAAATTTGGAACAGGTTATGAAAAAACAATAAAAGTAAACGAAAATCATATAGATCATAATTTTTCCAAATTTCAAGGTTTTATATCTAATGTAGATCCTAAAATAATTGGAAGTATAGAAAACTTAGAAATTTTAAACTATATAATAAATATAAGAAAAAATAAAAATTCATGGATAGAGTTAGATGAATTATACTCTAGATATGAAAATAGTATTTATTTAAAAATAACAAAATAAAAATAAAATAAAAGTATGAAGATTAAATCAATTAAAAAATCAGAAAATGTTGAACACACATTTGACATTGAAGTTAAAAATGTGCATAATTATATATTAGATAATGGTTGTGTTTCACATAATTCATCAGTTGTAAGTAATTCTACTAATGGTATTGAGGCACCGAGATCATTAATCACTGTTAAGAAATCAAAATCTGGTGGACCACTTCCGGTAGTTGTTCCTGAGGTATTAAAATTAAAAAATAAATATCAATTTTCTTGGGGTTTCAGTAATGATGATATGAATAAATTAGTTGGAGTTATTCAAAAGTATTTTGACCAAGGTATATCAGTTAATCACTACTATGATAAAAAGAAATATGAAGATGGAAACATTCCATTATCAGAAGTTGCCAAAGATCTTATGAATTTCTATAAATTAGGTGGTAAACAAATTTATTATGCAAATTCAAAGGATTATAAATCTGATAAATTAGAAGATATGTTTAGTGCTGAGAATTTAAATGATAATAAGTTAGAATTAGTAGCTGAGCCTGGTGATAATGACTGTGGTGATTCTTGTACTATTTAATAGTAGTAAAATCTTTTAAAAAGAGGTTATTTAATAAAATAACCTCTTTTTTTTTCATTAAAAATAAACTAAATACAAAAATTACATATAAAATATACAAATAAATTATTTATGGCAAATATATTAAACTTTAACAATGAAATTGATTACACAAAAATACCTGTATTTTTTGGATCAAAAGGAATGTCTATTCAGAGATATGACAAATTTAAATATCCTGGATATTTTGAATTATTTAAAAAACAGATAAATTCATTCTGGTTACCAGAAGAGTTTGATGTTAGTAAAGACAGAATGGATTATAAAGACATGAGTGAAAATGAGAAATTTATTTTCACATCAAATCTTAAGTATCAAATCTTATTAGATAGTGTTCAGTCAAGGGGTATTCCACATTTAACAGAGGATTTATCAAATCCAGAAGTTGAGGCATTTTGCTCAGCTTGGTCTTTCTTTGAGACAATTCACTCTTATTCTTATACATTTATTATTAAAAATGTGTATCCTCAGCCAGGTGAAGTGTTTGATAACATTTTAAATGATCCAGAAATTATCAAAAGAGCATCATCAGTTACTAAGTATTATGATAATATGATTAATTCATTAGGTGAATCAGAAGAGGATAGAAAGAAAAAACTTTATTTAACATTAATGAGTGTTAATATTTTAGAGGGAATTCGTTTCTATGTATCATTTGCTTGTTCTTATGCATTTGCACAAAATGGTAAAATGGAAGGTAATGCTAAAATTATATCACTTATTAACAAGGATGAAAATTTACATTTAGGATTTACACAAAAGATGTTAAAAGATTTAGCAACAAATGAACAAGAAGGTTTCTCGGATATAGTAAAGGAGTTACAACCTACTGTTATTGAAATGTTCAAATTAGCAGCAAAAGAAGAAATGGATTGGGCAGATTATTTATTTAAGGATGGTTCAATGTTAGGTTTAAATGCTGATATTCTAAAAAAATATATGATGTTTTTAACTAATTCTAGATTAAAGGCGATTGGTATGGAGCCAATTTTTGAGAAGACTAACAATCCTATTAACTGGATAAATGCTTGGACAAATTCTGAAAGTTTACAAGTAGCTCCACAAGAATCTGAATTAGAATCTTATAATAAGGGTGCTGTTAAATCGGATTTAACTGAAAGTGATTTTGGGGATTTTGAATTTTAAACAATAAAAAATCCTTATATGTTTAAAATATTTAAAATATTAGCATATATAATTAAACTTTATGTTTTTTAAACATATAAATATTAATAAAACCGTAGCGAGATAAAGAGTTACTTCGATAGCTTATAATTCAAAAACCACTCTTTATCAGTTTTCTCGGTCATTATAATTTAACAGACATAGCGATAGTTTAAGATACTTCGAAAAGATAAATTCTAAACTACAGAACAAAAGTGCTGAGTGACAGCAAAGCTACTGAATTTGGACTTGCGAGACCGAATTAAAGTGAAAAAGTCCAGTTGACCACTGAAGATCTCTATTAGAGACAAGTCAAGGAATAGTTTTATTTCCTTTAAATAAAGAAAACGGTGAGATGTTCACTTAAAAAATCGGTGGAGTTTCGGGAGAATTCTCTATGACACTTAGGCTAGGTTTTCTTGTTTGCAAAATTATTAATGACCAGAATAGTGCTTTATGTATTATTCTGGTTTTTTTATATAAATTAATTAAAAAATAAAATTATGAGTAAATTTAACACAAAAGTAGAAAAATCTAAAACACTAACAGAAAACTTGGCTGGTGGTCAGGCATATCAACAATCAGATAAATTAGCATTAGTATCAATGTTGTTAACATCATTTGTTAATGATCAGTTTTATAAAAATGCATCAACAACTTTAAATGATTTAAAAGTATTATCAGAAAAAATTGAAGATAAAGAGTTTGTTGCTAAATCTGCTATATACGCTAGGGATAAATTTGGAATGCGATCAATTACACACGCACTTGCAGGTGAATTAACATCACAGTTAAGTGGACAGGAATGGGCAAAAAATTTCTATGATAAAGTAGTTGTTCGTCCTGATGATATGACTGAGATTTTATCATATTATTTAGATAATAAAACTGATAAAAATAAACCAAAATTTCCTAATGCATTAAAAAAAGGGTTTGCATCTGCATTTGATAAATTTGATTCATATCAAATAGCAAAGTATAAAAATTCAAATAAAGAGGTTAAATTAGTAGATATTGTTAATATAGTTCATCCAGTACCAACTGAAAGAAATTCAGAAGCACTTAATCTTCTTATTAGTGATAAGTTGAAAAATACTGAAACATGGGAAGCTAAATTATCAACCGTTGGGCAAGTTTCTGAAAATGATGATGATTTAACAAAATTAAAAGCAGAGGCATGGTCAGACTTATTATCTTCTAAAAAATTAGGATATTTTGCATTATTACGTAATCTACGCAATATTTTAAGTCAAGCACCACAATCAATTGATTTGGCTTGTGAAATGTTAGTTAATGAGAAGTTGATATCTAAGTCAAGAGTTTTACCATTTAGATTTTCAACAGCATATGATGAAATATCTAAATTAGATCCTACTACTGAAACAAGAAAAGTATTAGTTGCTATTAATAATGCACTTGAAATATCATTAATAAATGTACCTGAATTTGAAAATACGTTATTAGTAATGGATGTTTCTGGTTCTATGCAGGGTAAACCATCTGAAATAGCTAGTTTATTTGGTGCAATAATTGCAAAAAAGAATAATTGTGATGTAATGACTTTTTCAAATGATGCTCAATATATATCATATAATCCATTAGATTCTGTTATGACAATTAGAAACTCATTTAGATATGCTGGTGGGGGTACTAATTTTAGAGCAATATTTAAAACTGCTAATAAAAAATATTCAAGAGTTATTCTGCTTAGTGATATGCAAGGTTGGATAGGATATGAAACACCTACTGTGGAATTTAATAAATATAAGGAAAAATTTGATTGTAATCCATTTGTATATTCTTGGGATTTAGCTGGGTATTCAACAATGCAATTTCCTGAACAAAATGTATTTGCACTTGCAGGGTTTTCTGATAAAGTATTTGATATCATGAAAATGTTAGAACTTGATAAAAATGCATTATTTAATGAAATAAATGCTATTCAATTAGTTTAAAACAAAAAGCCACTCTTTTGAGTGGCTTTTTTATTTATTTTGTATATTTTAATTTATAAAGTGTTCTATAAACAAGAGCTACTACTTCGTCAATAATGTTGTGCAAGTGTGTATCCTCTTCATTAATACATTTTCTTTCTTCTTTAATAAATCTAGCTAATTCATTAAAATATTCTATTGTATCTTTTTCCCTAGTTCCAGATGTATCAATTACATCATACTCTTCAACTATACCATATTGGCCTTGGAATGTTTCTATCAAACTATCAACCAAGTCTAAAACACCTTCATAATAATCACCAAGTGCAGTATGTTTAGCATGTGATCCCATATCACCTTTAACTTGTAAATGGTAAATATGTGCCATTTCTCTTGATTCGAACAATTTAGAGAATAATTTACCTGGTGTTGATCCTTCACCTAAAAATTCTGTAGGCATTTCAATATTAGGAGTAACATCTAATTTAGGTTCTTCTATATTCATTGGAAGATTATCTGCTTCAAATATCTTCTTATTTATTTTTTTTATTTCTGAAAACTTTTTCATTTTATTTTTCATTTTTTCTTTATATATTATTTTTCAATTATTGGAAAATTATTTTTTATATATACACTAATAAAAATAAATTATCAATATGAAATATATTAAAAAATATGTTAGATTTTTTGAAAATGAGACTATGGTTGCTACTCCAACTAAAAAAGCATTGAAACAAAAAGGAGAATATGCAAATGTGAGTGATGTGGTTAATAGACTTGATGAGATATATAAATCTTTATCATCAGAAGAAAAAAATGAAATAGATTCATATTTCAAATAAAAATTATATAAAGCGTTATGAAAATAAAATTAAAAGATTTTTCAGAATTTATAATAGAAGAAGCAAATTTAGGAACCAATAAAGGTCTACCTGGTGATTTTATGAGAAAATCGGAAGAAGAAGCAAAAAAAAACCTAGGTGTTAATATTGATAGTATGAATGGTGGTAATGCAGGAGTTTCCAATATCGGATCTCTAATGGCTCAATCTAGTTCATTTATCAATACAAATGGTTTAGATACTTCATCACCTACTTATAAAGATGATTTGGAAAAGAGATATATAGCTCTTGAAAAATTAGCAGAAAAGGCAATAATGGATGAATATGGTGATATTTTAGAAACATCTGAAAAACCAGTTGAACTTATTATTAAATTAATAAGACCAAGTGAGAGTGTTATTGATAAATTACCTACATTAAATGTTAAACAAGAAGTTTCAGAAAAGAAACCTGATTATGATGAGGAAGAAGTAAATGATGAGGAAACTCAAACACAAGAGGAGAAAGAGGAGAAAGAAGAAGAGGAAGATGATTTCTTCAATTTCTTTGATAGTGATGATTCTGAAGAGGAAGAAGAGCAACATGAAGAGGAAGAGCAAAAAGAAATAACAAATAAAGATGTTGCTTTTGCAATTGATAAGAAAAAAATTCTTAACATGATTACACAAGGTGAGGGTAAAGCAACTAAGGATATTATCAAATTTTCAGATACTATAATAAGTGGTTTAAATTCCATATTTGGAGAATCATATAAACAAATTTTAGACATTTGGTCAAAAACCTCTGATGAAGCTGATAAATTAGATTGGAATATACCGGTTGGTATGAAACAACAATTGTTTAAACATTTACCAGGTGGTATAGCTGGTGCTGTTGATCTTGCATGGGAATCCTTAGATAATAAACAATATAAATTTAAATTATTAAAAGAAAATAGTGAGTTTAATAAAATAGTTATTAGAGCTTATGGTGTTGATTTCCCAATGCTTATACATGAAACAGTTAAAGGTATTTATATGTTATTGCAATCATCAGCTATTAAATCTGATCCTGAATTTGCAGAGGAGGTTAAGAAAGCTACATCATCGTATAGAGATGAAGCAGAAGATTTTAGATATGGAACTTTAGCACAAGCAATGTTCAGAGATTTTATCAATGCTTGTAAAGATGCTAATAAATATTCCAATATGAAAGAAAAAGTTTTTGCAATATTGGCATTTGATAAAGATAGGGGTGGTAAATTCAGTGATGAGGAATTCTTAGCTATTACTAAAAGTATCTTTTCAGTTTTCAGAAAAGATGATGTTAGTGGTAAAATAAAATATGTTATAGATGTTGAATTATTTAATGGTTCCTTGGCTAAAGGTAGGATAGAAGCTATTATTCAAGAAGTTAACAATCTAGAAGATGAATATCAAGAAGAAATTCGTAAATATGATTTAGAACAACAATTTGGTGGACATGGTGAAGAAGATAAAGATAATGATGAACATCCTGAACCGGAAAAAGATGAAGAATCTGAAATAGATAAACTTGTTAGACAATCATCCGAAAGAGAACAAGATTTAAGTCTATTATCACCATCAGAACTTCAAGTACTAATTGATGACGCACTTGATAATGGTGATTATGCAGAGGTTAAACGTCTAAGTGCTTATTTGGGTGAAAGTGCAAATATTTATCTAAATGAGTTAGAAAGAATAAATGAACGAAAACATAATTAAAAAAAGAAAACCACTCTATGAGTGGTTTTCTTTTTTTAATACATTGTATATAAGAAAAGCATCATTTAAATCTTCATGTGGCTTGGGTATCATAGATACTGATAAGATATCATCTTTGATTGTTTTACAATGTGTAGTCCAATAATCATTCATATCATTATTATCTATAATTACCATATACATCTCGTTTTTGGTAAATTTTCCTCCTGAAATTCCTAAATTATTCCTATATTCTATTTTAATAGTTTTTTTCTTTTTACCACTTTCAATTTCAATAGGTGGGTAAGTTAATTTACAAGATTCTAATTTAAGTGTTGATGGTGATAATACTAAAATATCATTAGATACTTTATCAAATAGTTTTTTTCTAAGTAGCGTTGAAAATGCTACTAAATCCAAGATGTCCCCATTTTTACTACTATATGAGAAACCTTCGATTCCTATTTTAGTTCGTAATTTTGGATCAATATTATCTAAAATATCAGAAATAATATCATCTGTTATTTTATCATAATCTTTTAGTTTAGTTAATTCACCCTCTGAATAGTCTTTATATGATCTATAATTTACAAATCTATAAGTCACATATTGTTCGGCTAATTTAAACCATTTTTTTATACCTGTTTTACCAAATGCAGAACTTTCTCTACAATAATTAAACATTTTAAATGAATCACCCGAACTAACAACCAATGCTGTTGAAATGAGTGATGGGTCTAGTGCTACTATATTATACTTCATTTATTATATAGTAAAAAACTTAGTTTTCTTTTTTTAATATATAGTATATGAAATATTTGAAATCCATAACCGAGCTTCTAAATGAAAAAATAGAAGCATATCCTGTTAGACTTGTATCTGGTAGTGATGATTTTTTAGTTAAATATGAATTTGAGGATATAGAAGGTAATAGGTATTTAGTTCAATTTAAAAATGATTCTATTGGGCCTAAAAGTAATCCAATTTTAGGTAAATCATATGAAATGGCATATTTTGCTTGGGATGATGATGTTGATGATTGGAATGTGAATAAAATGGTAAGTAGTAATCCATATAGCACTCTTAAAACAATATTTGAAAACATATTAAAAGATTTTTTAAAAAATAGGGAATGGGTTAAATCACTTTGGTTTGAAGGTCTTGCAAAGGAACAAGAGAAGGGATTTATAACACAACGAACTAAATTATATTTAAGACATTTGAAAAATAATCCAATAGAAGGGTTTAAAGTTGAGAATTGGGGTAACAACAAAATAACATTAATTAGAAAAAATATATAGTTATATGATACGCCCTGAAGTTAGAATTATACAAGATCAAGAGATAGAGATTAATAATAATCCCCAAGTTGATAATTGGGAGGCTGAACAATTATTAAGAAAATATGGATATCAAGATACACATTATTCTTCAAATCAGGAAGTTGAACAACCTCAACAAGATAATGGATTAACATTTGAACAGATGTTAGCACAGGAAGAGGCTCGTATTAGAGAAGAAAAAATGCGTAGGGAACAACAAAATAATGCACCTAAGCCAATATCTTTTGATGGTGGTAATGGATATCACACACAAACTAAATATGGCTCAGATGATGATACCGGATTTGGATTTAAAATTCAGATTACATCCGATATGCCAATTCCAAAATATTAATTATAAAATTGATCTTAAAATTAGATCCCTTTTATCTTCTTTTGATTTACTGAACCAAATTGTTTTTTGATAAGCAATTCGCAATTCTTTCCAAGTAGGCATTTTATCCCAAGCACCATAAACAAAATCAGTATTCTTATTATTATTCAAATCAATACCATTGAAAAATCTATTTTTTTCATCAGGGTTATATTTAGGTAATAATATTTTTCTCTCTCTTGATTTTAATAATTCTTCTCTTGTCATCTTATTTTTTCTTTTTTACAAATATAGTAATAAAAAGATTACAATATTTTATATATAGTATAATAAATAAGTTTAGATAGATGAGTCAAATTATATTAAATAATTACATTGACATGGTAAATGTCGCTGCAACCCCTTCAAGTATTGGTTATACCATTGGATATGATCTAGATGGAGTTCTAAAGCAAAAGGATCAAAATGGGATAATTACAAAAGTTGGTAATGTTTCAACACAGCGTTTGGATCAAACTTTAAATTATGGGAATAATTCAGGAACATATTCTATAATTATGGGAACTGCTACTTATATAAGTTCAGTAAATGGTAGTGGTAGAATTTCTTTAGATTATGGTTATACAAGTAGTGTATATATATCAGTTACATCTTCTAATACAAATTCTTATATCAATACTAATATCAATAATATATTATTATCAAATATTAATGGTAATAATTCAAATATTTTAACTATAAATAGTAATACATTTTCATCACAAGTTGGATCAACTACTTATTCTGTTAGTTTAATTCAAAATGGTACATCTTTTTCTATATCACATAATGATAGTTTAATTGGTGTTGGTGGTAATATAAAAGTATTTGATACAGGTAAGACTTATGATGGTATTGGTTCTGATAATAAAGCATATGTTCATATAAATACTAAAAATGCAACTACAAATAATGGTGTTCAAAATTCAGTTATAATTGGTGGATATAGTTTAACAGCATCAAAATCAAATACTGTTTATCTTGGAAATAATGTAAATGTTAATAATGCCTATACATTACCAAATGTTGATGGTTTACCAAATCAAGTTTTAATGACAAATGGATTAGGAACAGCATCATGGTCTACATATTCCGTTAATTTACCATTAATGGATGTTTTAAAATATGGTAATGATAGTGCTACATATTCTATAATAGTTGGTAGTGGATCATCCATTATTTTAGGAACACAATCAAATTTAAAATCATATAATAGTACAAATCAAATTAATTTTGATTATTTATATAATACTGAAAAATCTATTTTATTATCAACAGATAATGCTCTAAATACTTCATCTTATTTACTAGTAGCAAGTTCTAGTATTAAAGCATTTACTAATAATTTATCAATTGTTACAGCTACTTCTAGTATAACTACATCAAATGGATTAGGGCTTCAATATTCAAGTGATTATAGTAGTACATTCGTTGCAAATTCATTAGTTAGTAAGGCATATGTTGATATGAATAAAGGTTCTTTTTCAAATTATAAAATATCATATGTTGATATTAATAGAGGTAATAATACTACTGCATTAGTTGATAGAATTGATAAGCCTTATGCAACAATAGCAAGTGCTATTTTTGGACTAACAAGTTCTTATAGTGATGGTGTCATTTATATAAAAAAGGGTATATATACTGAAAGTGCACCACTTGTAAATAATGTTGATTATTATTGTGAGCAAGGTGTTATATTTTCTCAAAATGGATTTATTGACTCATACGGAAGTGTTTCTTCAAACGTATATGGATTTGCATCATTTTTAGGATCAAATTCTTCATTATCACCATTAGTTGTAAATAATTCATCTAATATAAATTTTAATTTTGATCAAATAAATAATTCACAAGTTGCTATTAAAATAATTGGAAATGGTTCAAATGTTAATATAAAAGGTAATATTATAAACACTCTTTCAGCAGTAGGGTATGGTATCTCAATTGAAGGATCATCTAATGTTAATTTAAAAATACGAGATGGTATATTAGGCGCATATGACACAATACTAGTAAAAACAGGATATTCTGGTAATTTAAATATTGAAACTCCTTATATAAGAGTTAATGGTACATTAGGAAACTTGGGTGTTCAGTCAGGTGTTGTTCATGCATTAAAAGTTCAGAATTTTGTAACAGGTATTATAAATATAAAATCAAGTATAGAAAATACATCCACTACTTTTGGGGGTGGTGATAATTCAGCACTTAATATAAGCTCTGGTATTATTAATATAGATGGTAATATAAAGGGTAATATTGGTTATGGTGTATATTTACCTATTGGTAATGCTAGTAAAATAAAAATAAATGGAGATATTTATTCACAAATAGAAGCATTAGTTTTATTAAATGATAATGCACAAATAAATATAAAAAATTCCACTATAAAAAGTGATGGTCTAGGTATAAATCCACAAGTTATTTACATTAATTCATTAGGATCTGTATATATAAATAATTCAATTATATACAATACACTAACTAATACATCTATTATAAATATTTCTAATGTTGGATCAACATTGGGTATTTATAATTCATTAGGATATAGCCCTGGTACATTGGGTAATTTTATAATTTCAACATCAAATTTTACATCAGGTATACATAATACTAGAAGTAATAAAGATAATAATACAACTATAAGTGACATATTTGATCCAAGTGGGTTTATATATGATATAAACTTATTTTTGCCAAATTTTTAAAAAAATAGAATAGAAAAATGCATAAATCAAGATATGGTAACACGGAATTAAATAACGAAAATTTGTTATATCCATTTAATGGTCCAATTAAATATGATTATAATTATACTGGGACTTATTCTAAGTTCTCACTTGTTGATAAATATTATATAGATAATTTGGTAAAACCACATAAAAGACTAATTTCAGGTGGTGCTGAATGGGCTTCAACTGGAAATGGGTCTACATTTAGTGTGAGTAATATAGTATATAGTTTTAATGGTGAGATACTAACATATAATGCAGGTTATCCTAGTTTATCATTTGATAATGGTGATTCTAATGATAGAATAGATGCTGTGGTTATAAATGAGGATAATCAAATAGCTATTAACAGAGGTACTGCATCAATAACACCACCTAAGCCTGTTATTTCTGATAATCAAATACTAATACAATATGCTTATATATCGGCAAATTCAACAAGTATAGGTGCGAGTGAAGCAGTTTATATAAATAATTCACAGTGGAACACAAGCACTTATCAAACATCAGGCACATTATCAGGCACAGTTAATTTAGCAAGTACTAATGATTATTACCTATCAAGTGTGTGTGTTGATGTTAATACTGATTATAGAACTGGTATAAAATTCACAAAACCATCAGGTTATATTTCAACTAATGATTATGCATCAATTACAATGCATATAAAATTAACATCAATAGTTTCAGATAATACTATTCTAGTAGCACAACTTCAAGGTATTTCTAGTGGATATACTATGTATAGTAATACTATAAATTTAATGACATATGGTTTAGATAGAGATAATATTAATACTTGGCAACATATTGTTATACCAGTATCTAGATTTGGTTCAAATTTAACACTTATAAATTCTATTACACTTAGAATGGTTGGTGGTTTAAGTGGTTCTAATACAAATTGGAGAGTTGATTATATATTTTTCCAAAAAGGAGTTCCTTTTGATGGTTATATGGGTGAGCCAGATACAACAAGTTCTATTTCAGCAAATAGTACTATTGGCCCAGCTGAAGATGGTACATATACAGATGGTGTATTCAGTGATTTTACACCAAATACACCAGTTGGTACTGCAATTGATAGATTTAATGAATTACTTGTATCTTTAGTACCACCAAAAGCACCTATATTATCTGATTGGTCGGGTGCTAGAAGTGGTGGTTCTAATGGTAAACTTAGTTTTGATACAAGTAATCCAATTTCAGGTTCTACTTACTATGGAGCAGATACTGCACCAAGTAATCCGATTAGTGTGGATGGAACTTGGACGTCATCTAGTAAAAGACTTTCTATATATGCTGGTAATAGTACTCAAAATTTAACAGGTACATTAAATTCACAAGTATCAGCGAATACATCTACACCAACACCTGCTTACCCAGCTGCTTCTTTTGGTGATGCTGATTTGGGAACATTAAAATTAAGTATAAATGGTGTTTTAGTTTCAACAGCAACATTGACTACATTGACTGCTCTTGATAATACATCTGGATCTAGTATATCTGGTTTCGTGCTAAGTGCAGCAACTGGTTCTAAATTTCCAGTTGGTACATCATTTGATCAATTTAAATATAGAACAGGTACATGGTTAGTTAAATATAATGATCCAAATCTTAGATATGGTTATAATTATATTACCGCTGAACATGATTCAACATCTTTTACTAGAATATTAAGTCGTTATGAATTTATTATTGATAATAACACTGATTCAACACTATTTTCAAACTATGGCATTACCGCATCATTAAGCGGTTCTAAATTTTTATCAGGTATAAGTTTTTACACAGGTGGTACATTATACTATAATGCACAGATAGATAATTTATATAAAAACACATACTATAGTGGAACAGATGCTATATCCTTTGTTGATAATAGTGGTAGTGGTAATGCGGGGACAAATCCCATAATTAATGTAAGTACATCATACTCATTGCCAAATTCATTAGGTAATGAAAGTAAAAGTTTAACATATTCTACTGATTTAGGAAGTGGTTCACCTATCACTTTTAATATTTTAACCGGTAAAAGAAGATTGAATGATTCAATTGGCTTATACAGTATTGCTAAAAGAACTGTTCAGGGTAATAAGCAAGGAGCAACATCATCAATATCAAATATATATTTAGATAATGTATCAGCTACATCAACTGATTTATATGAAGGTTTTGATGATGAAACTAAAAGATTAAAAACTGGTAGTTATGATTTATTAACAGATGTAACTTCTGGTACTTGGGATTCAACACAATCTTTATTATCTGGTGATTCTAATCATAATACAGGATTACAAGTTATAAATAGTTCACTTATTTATCCTATAACAAATTATAGCACTGTTGGGTCATTATCAACAAATTTAAATTTTGGTAATTCAGGTACTATATATTCTAGTGCAACGGGTCAGAGATCTTATTATCGTTATTTTAAGTTGGTTTCACCTTCTACTGGTAATTTTAAAATTAATATAACTGGTAGTGGTGGGACATTTGTTAGCGTTGGTACATCATTAACTAGTAATAATATTCACGTTGAATTTAAATTACCAGGAAGTAGTATAGCAACTACTGGTTGGATGGATGCTTATAGTGATTTTGCTACTGGTTTATGGACAGATGGTTCAGGTGGTAGAAAAGCATCAAATGGTGTTGGTCAAGCATTTTCTACTGATTGGGGATTAACTGTAGGTACTAAAAATACATCAACATCAGGTGGTTATGTTATTATTAGAATTACCGTTGGTTCTAGTTTCACTGGACAGATAAATGATATGACATTTACCTTTATTTAATTATTGGTGATTTTAAAAATTAATATATAGATATAATAATAAAGAAATAATTATGGGTATAAATTCAAGCAATCAAGCATTAATAGCATTTAAGAATCTTTTGGGTAAATCTAATACAAGTACTTCTAAAGATTTAGGTACAGAAGGTGAAGGTATATTTTTCAATGTTAATTCATCAAATGTATGGACTAGTATAATAGATCAAAATCCAGCCAATGCAATTGGTGCGGGTGTTGCTATATTTGTTAGTGCTGATCTTGTATATGATACATCATCAAATAATCAAGCATATTTTGCTAATTGGCCATCAACACCACCTAGTGGTACAGATCCTAAAACTGGGCTTGCTTATACATATGGTAGTGGGCTTTTATCTAACATTTCAGCAGGTAATAGAGTTAAAAATGCAATACCACCTTCATATGGTTATTTATATGAAGCTAAACCATATTCTGGTGCAAATCTAATATCACCAGATGATATAAGAAATTGGATATATCAGTATAATTCCGGTGTTTTTTTTCAACAAGATAATTTGGGTTCTACACCAACAAAAATAAACCTATACTATTATTGTGGTTTATTATTAGTTAATAGTGGTGATAGATATTCAACTTATGATAATATAACTAGCCAAACTATTACATCTAGTGGATCAATGACATTTTATGTTGAATCTGGATTAGCATATACAGTTAATCAAGTTATTGTAGTTTCTAATAATCTTAATTATATGAATGCTAATGTAGTAGCATATAATAAATTAACTGGTCAACTTGATATAACTATAAATAGTTCAAATGGATCTGGGACATTTACAAATTGGGTTATAAATTTAGGTGGTGCTGTTGGTGTAGCTGGATCAGCTGGTACAAGTGGGACATCCGGTAGTTCAGGTACAAGTGGCACATCTGGTACATCAGGTAGTTCAGGTACATCTGGTACAAGTGGTGTAGATGGAACATCCGGTACATCAGGTAGTTCAGGAACATCCGGTACAAGTGGTACATCAGGTAGTTCAGGAACATCCGGTACAAGTGGTACATCTGGTAGTTCAGGTACAAGTGGTACATCTGGTAGTTCAGGTACAAGTGGTACATCTGGTAGTTCAGGTACAAGTGGTACATCTGGTAGTTCAGGTACAAGTGGTACATCAGGTAGTTCGGGTACATCAGGTAGTAGTGGTTTGTTAACATTAACAGGTACAACTAATAATGGTGTTATTACATTGAACGGTGTAGCTCCAAATGCAATAGTAGAGAGTAATTTAACATTTGATGGTACGTTTTTGAATGTTATAGGTAATGTTATTATAGGGACATCTTCAACTTCAACTGATAAATTTTCAGTATATATAGCAAATACAAAAACACTAGTTGTTGATTCTAATGGATATGTTTATAACACTGGTGCAGGTAGCATTGCTAATAATACAATATTTGGTAATTTATCGTTTGGTCATAATTTATCAGGTACAAATGTAGCTTCATTTGGATATAGTTCATTATATTCAAATGTATCTGGTATTAATCTAACTGCATTTGGTAGTAAAGCAGGTTATGATAATTTAGGATCAAATAATAGTTATTTTGGTTATAATACTGGACTTGGTATAGGAACAGGATCTAATAATACAATATTAGGTGCTAATATAACAGGATTAACATCATCATTATCAAATAATATATTAATATCTGATGGTAATGGTAATGTTAGAATACAAGCTATTGATAATGGTAATGTTGGTATAGGAACATCAACACCTATTGAAAAATTACAAGTAAAGGGTACTATTATAGCTGGAAGTCAATCATCAGTTAGTGGTGGTATTTTCTTAGCTAAATATTATACTAATGGTTATTTAAATGTATTAGGTTCAGAATTTTCTAGTGGTGCAATGACCTTAGGATTTGGGGCAGTTGGTTCTACTGTATTTGGTGGTTTATTAAATACTATATACGAATCTACTACTTCCATAAACACAAATAGAAGTATATTAAATATTGGATCAGGAACTTTAAACTTTTTAAACTCACAGGGTGCTACTTCTAGTCCTATTGGATCTACATTTTCACTTGTAAGTAGCTTTTACATAGATAATGTTGGTAGGATTGGTGTTGCAACTGCATCATCACTAATTGAGAAATTTAACGTATTTGGTAATATTTATGCTAATAGCAATACATCTACTAAAATAACATTAGTTTCAGGAGTTGGTGTTCAAACATATATAGCAGCAGATGGTGTTGGTACATCATTTGGATCATTATCAAATCACCCTGTTGTTTTTTATCAACATAATATTGAAACAGTTAGAATTGATACTAATGGCTATTTAGGTGTTAATACATCTTCACCATCAGCACCATTAGATGTTAATGGAATAGCAAGATTTAATCATGGTAGTACATCATATTTTACTTTATTTCAAAACTCTAATGAAATAAATACTTATGTTTCTAATGGAAATGCAACTGGTGCAACTCCATCATCATTGTTTATACAACCAGCTCAATATAATGGTGTAGGTGGTATTACTAGAATTGGACACGATAATTTAGTTATCAATTCAAATTTTACTGGTAGTTCTGTAAGTGGTCTTACAATTACAACAGCTTCTAATGTTGGTATAGGAACAGCTTTACCCGGAGCAAACTTAGAAGTATATGCTACTACTGATAGTTCTGTTTGGGTAAACTCTGCAAGTAATTCTTATTTTAAATTAAAAAGGGGAATTTCTAATGCTGATGCTTATATATCATTTGATACTACAACAACACAAAAACATATAGTTGGTTTAATAAATAACACAGATATGTTAGTACTTGGTGGTTTAGAAGTATCTCCAGCAATGGTTGTTTCTTCTAATAATGTTGGTATAGGTACAACTTCACCATACTCTAAATTACAAGTTAGTGGATCACAATCAGCACCTTTAATTATAGCATCTGGTTCAACTACAGATGATTTATTTAGAATTACACAAACCGGATTAGGTCGTTCTTTTGTAGTTGAAGATTCCACAAATCCTGATTCATCATCATTCTTTATTGATACAAATGGTAATGTTGGTATTGGACTTACACAAACATCTTATAAATTAGATGTTAATGGTACTCAAAGAATATATGGACAAGGTTTAACAGGATCAACATTGATGACTATCCAAGGAACAACTGGTGAATTATTCACTGTTAGTGATACATTAACAGGTTCATTGTTTTCTGTAAATGATATATCAGGATTACCAATATTGGAAGTATTTTCAGATGACACAATATTAATGGGTAGTTATGTCGCACCATCTTTAAATACTAGTAAAAAAATAATATTACCATCAGGTGTTACAACATCAGTATATTCAATAGCTACTGCATCCTATAATAGTGCTTTTTATGATTATAATGTTATAAATGGTACAAATTCAAGAGCTGGTAATATAATGGCATCTTGGAATGGTAGTAATTATCAAATTAAAGAAACAGCAACTAGTGATATAGGAAGTACGATCGGTCTTACATTCTCATTCTCTTTAAGTAGTGGGTATGCTAATTTAAATGCTTATTCAAGTACAAGTGGATGGACAATTAAAACAATAATAAGAGCTATATAATTAAAAAAGTCGCTATTAAGCGACTTTTTTTTTTACATTATTTCTTTAATTACTTCTGAAACTACCTTTCTATCAACTGGTAAATTAGCAAATTCTTTCATAATTAAACCGATATTAGTTACACCATTATTTTTTAATTCTGTTACTTTATTAACAATTTCATCTTTTGATAATTGTTTTGGTAAATAAGATTCAACAATAGATAATTCTTCTGCCGTTTGTTCCGAAGGAAAACTAGCATTAGTTTCTTTTAATGATTTAACTGTTTTATTTAAAATCTTAGTTACTTCATCATCTGATAATGTTTCAATACCTGTATTCTTTTCAATTGTTTGAATTTCACCTTTGATAACAGATAATAAATTTTTAGCTACTGTGTTTTTAGCTTTGAATGCTGACATATAATCAGCACTTATTTTTTCTTTTAATGTTCCCATATTTGTTTATTTATAATTCTTCTACTTCTTTTTTACGTTTATTTATTTCTGATAGATATATCAAACATTCCGATCTTAATTGTTCTAATAATTCAATCCCATCACCACTTTTTATACCAACATCAATAGTTTCAATTTCTTCTTCAATATTTTTTTTAAGATATTCAATTTCCTCCAATACAATAACCTTAACATCTTCAATTAACGATTTATAGTAAGGATTTGAATTAATTATATCTTTATACATTGATACATCAAACCCTTTGATAATTTTAGTTAGATTATCTAATATTAACTCCTCTGTTTTAGAATTATTTAGAATTTCTAAAGCTAAATTAAATTCATCCTGACTTTTACTCATCTAAAACTAATTTCTCTTTTTGTATCACGATCTATATCACGTTTTTTGATATCTTCTTTTTTGTTCCAGGTTTTCTTACCTTTACAAATACCAATTTGTACTTTGATTCTATTATTTTTAACAAAAACAGATAATGGTACAATAGTAGTTCCCTTATCACCTAACATTCTATCAATCTTACTAAGCTCCTTTTTATTCAAAAGTAGTTTCTTTTCACGATTATCATCATGTTTATCTAATTTATGAGCTTGTTTATATGGTGCTATTTTAACATTTTTAATCCATAATTCACCATTCTTCATATACGCAAAAGCATCACCAATAGTAACACCACCATCACGAATAGATTTAACCTCATTACCAGTTAATATAATACCACAATTAAACTCTTCAATTACATCAAAAGAGTATCTAGCTTTCCTATTATTTACTATCATATTATTCTTTATACAAATATAATAATAAAAAGTTTAATATTTGTAATAAGGGGGTACATAAATTTTAATATATATAATATGAATGATAAAAAATGCAAATGGTGTGAAAAGACGCTTATAAGTAAGAGAAGCGATGCTCTATTCTGTAATAGAGGATGTAAAGGTATGTTTAGAAGAAAAAAAAGAAATGATAATGCAAAAGGAAATAAATAAATTCATCGAAAAACATGGTGATTTATATGATTACTCATTGGTGAATTATATTAACAATATAACAAAAATAGAGATAATATGTAAGATTCACGGTGTTTTTGAACAAACACCACATCATCATAAACGAGGTGGTGGTTGTGGTAAATGTACAAAGGGTGCACCATCTTTATCAAAAGATGATTTTATCAAAAAGTCGGTTAGCAAACATGGTGATTTATATGATTACTCATTGGTGAATTATATTAACAATAGAACTAAAGTTGAGATAATTTGTAACAAACACGGAATTTTTAACCAAACTCCACTATTACACTTAAATGGTAGTGGATGCACAATGTGTAATATAAAACATATACCAAATGATGAATTGATAAAAAGATTTAATGACAAACATAATAGTTCTTATACTTATCTTCTTTGTGAAGAAAGATATAAATTATCGGACTTTATAGATATCAAGTGTGAAATTCATGGTATTTTTACACAAAGAATATCAAACCATCTTATATCTGGTTGCCAGAAATGTGGTGGATTTGTATATGATAATGATGATTTTGTAAATAAATCGTTTAAAGTACATGGTGATACATATGATTATAGTTTATCAGTATATAAAAACTTCAAAACTGAGGTTAATATAATATGTAAAAAACACGGAATTTTTAAACAAAAACCTTATTTACACACATCTGGATCAGGTTGTACTAAATGTAATAATTCAAAAGGTGAAAAGATTATATCTTGGTTTTTGACTAAAAAAGGTATAAAATATGAAACTCAAAAAACTTTTGACGAGTGCAAAGATGTTAGAAAATTGAGATTTGATTTTTACCTACCTGATTATAATATATGTATAGAATATAATGGTATTCAACACTATGAAGAAGTAAATGCATTTGGTGGTGAGTCTTATTTAAAAAACATAAAAAGTAAAGATAATATAAAATATAATTATTGTAAAGATAATAGTATAAAATTATTAGTAATAAAATATACTGATATTGATAATATATCTAATAAAATTAGTGATTATATCAATTTAATTCATTTAAAGAAATAATTTCATCATTAAATCCAAATCTACTTTTTGCTATTTTTGCAAAACCATCTTTAATCATAATTACCAAATCTGCCATATACATACTAGAAGAACCTCCCCCAAGTTGATCCTTTGGATAATCACTCAATGTTTTATAGGTAGGTGCGGTAAATATAACTTTATAATCATTTTTTATTGAATCTGATCTTAGATTTTCAAGTAAATTTCTAATTTGATTAGATCTATGCATTGATGTATATCCATCATCTTTATCTTTAACTCTTGGTGGTATATCTTCTAAATCAACCACTATGTAATCAAATTTTGGTATATCAATAAATTCATCTGTATTATCAAGTAAGCAATCTAATCTATTTTCACGAACTTTTTGTTTAATCTCTTGTTTAATATTATTAAAAGAAAAAGATGAAGATGAAGTTAATTCTTTTAACCTAAAATTAGGCAATCTAGAAATAAGTTCATCTTTTAACCTTTCATCCTGGAAAGTATAACCAATTGTTGTAAAATGGGATTGTCCAATCAAATCATATAAATATTCAATTGATTTCATAAATAATTAGTTTAAGTGATTATTAATTAAATCTTCAATTTTTTCTTTTGTAACTGCTCCAACTAATTTATCAACAACTTCACCATTTTTATAAAGAAGTAAAGTAGGAATGTTTCTAACACCTAAACCTGTTAAGATTTCTTTATTAGATTTTTCATCACCCTCTATAATAACAACTTCATCAGCATCCATTTTTCCAACAGTAAGTTTCCCATAATAATCAGCTGATATTTGATCTACTAAAGGACCGATTAGTCTACAGGGATTGCACCATTTAGCATGTATGTCAACTAATACTAATCCTTCTTTAGTAAAATATTCATAATTATTTGAATTCAATTCTGTAATATAAGCTACCATATTTTTATTTTTTGTTTTTATTTTATATTAAAATAAAATAAAAAAGTTTAATTTTTTACAAGTAGTGCACCACATTTTTTATATATAGAATATGATTAAAAATTATAATAATTTTATAAAAGATATATTTGAATCTTATGATAATCCATCAGATATACTTTGGACTGATTTGGATGATAAATTAATAGGTCATTTTCTTGTTAATAATATTAAATATAAAATAGAATGTATTTGTAGAGATAATAATATTTGGACTTATAAATTCTTGAAATTTGACAAAGAATCAAATTCATATATTATGGAATTAAGTGAAACTGATCCAATTAGTAAAATGTGTATTTTAGGTACTATAAGAATAGGTATGGATTATTTAATAGTTAATAAAAATCCAAATGGTTTAATATATGCTGCACTTGATGATTCAGATGGTAGAAAAAAATTATACACCAGATTTTCTAATGAAATAGTTAAAGAATATAAATATGAATTTAAAGCAAACTTACAAGATAATAAGGAAGTATATTTTTTATATAAAAATATAAAACTTGGATTACTTATTGATGTTGTAGGTAAAATAATTGACGATATCTAAATATCAAAAACATTATCGTCAATTATTTTACCATTTCCTAATATCAAATTAACTTTACCTACATTATTTACAATTTCCCTTCTAACAGATAATTCTAACAAAAGTTTAGATTGTTCATCTAAATCAGTATCTTTGTCTATATTTCCCTTTTCTAATAAAGAAATTGCTATAATAGGATCTTCTTTAAACTCTTCTAAAAGTTTATTTATAAATGATATTTGTTCAGATAATTTCATTCCTCTTAATGTATTTATAGAAGATGGTGCATATAAAGCAAAGTTTTCTAATATTTTTATATCTTCATCTGATACTTCACAATCAACATAATCATCTGTAAAGAAATATGATAATTTAGACCACATTTTTTCCAAATGCTTATTACCATAAATATTTCTGATATAGAACATAAATGTCTTAGAATTTCTTATATAATTTATATTTTCATCATTAAATATATTTGATATAACATAATCATTATAACCAATTACTTTTTCTCTGAATATTTCAGTAGGTTCTAAACAATAGAATTCACAATTTTTATTAAAATGAGTAGATACATATCTTTCTGTTCTTTGATCTCTCCTCAATTTAAAATAATCTTTTAGTAAATCACTATTATCAATTAACATTTCTTTATATTTATCCTTGAAACATTTCTTATTTTTATCATTGAATTCTGTTCCCAAAGCATGTGATAATAATTTAAATTCAAATGTATCTAAAACAATATTAAGTTCTTTACTTTTTTTTTGCAATTCTAATTGCTGTATGTGATGGTGTTGTTGTAGAGGAGACTAATAATTTACCAGTCTTAATAAATTCTTCAAATTCTTTGGTAAAGTAAAATTTATCTTCATCAATTGAATATCCAACCTTTGTACAATTAATATCAAATGAATTCAATACGTATTCAGGTCTTTCAGAATTTGAATTATATTTTATATAATTGAATATACCATCTCTTTCAGAAGAAACTATGTAATAGAAATCCTTAGTATATGTATTCCAAGAAATACCACTATAACCTTCATGATAAGTAACATCTTCATTGATAAATTTGAATAAAGATGTCTTATCATGTTTATCTATAATATCCACTTTTTCATTTAATATAAAAACATCAATATCATTAATAACAGCACGTGTCCCTGATACCAATCTCCAAATAGAGTTGGCAATTGCACCACCGGCAATGAAACCTTTTTCAGGTAGACCAAATCTATCTTTCAATTTTTCAAGTGCTTTTCTAGCAAGTATTTCTAGTTCCATTTATTTTTATTTTTATTTTTTAATTCTAATTCAGATAAAGCAAAGGTCAATTCTAAAAAATATAGTTAATATTTTTTTAATTATGTAACTATATTTTACTTAATCTATAAGAATATTCTTCAATTTGATTATTAATAGGTGTAATCTTATTTTCGTAAGATTTATTTAATTCTGATATTAGAGTTTCAATTTCTTTAATTTTAAGATTACATTTATCAATATTAGAATTATATATTGTTATATATTCTTTAATAGATTCTCTACTTTTAATTGAGTTCGTATCAATGTTCTGATATGCTAATTCTAACTGTTCTTTAGCATCTTTTAATTTATCGGATAAATCATCCATTTCTAAATCGAATTCATATTTTTCAGTTTCTAAATTACGATTTAACCCATTAATTTGAAAATCATAGAATTTCTTTAAATTAATTTTAAATAATTCTATTCCTTGTGGTTCACTTACTTTTTTATTCATACTATATTATTTTATTTATTACTAATTATTGGTATTGTTTTAATTTTTTTAATAACCAATTTATTATCGTTATTATTAATTGGTTTAAATTTAACTTTATCTGATAACCTTAAATCATTCCATTGTAGATAATAATCTATATTATTTGATTTAATATATCCTCTAATATTTGGGCTGTATATTTCATTAACATTAAATTCCTTTATTAACGAAAATGTACATATTACTTTATCAACTTTCAACATATATTATTTATTTATAGCAAAAATATAGTTAAAGTTTTTTAACTATTCAACTATATTTTAAAATTAATTTCTAAACTCTTGTGCTAATTTTTTAATTAAGTTTATTTTCTTCTAATTTTTCAAGTGCTTTTCTAGCAAGTATTTCTAGCTCCATATCAATTTAAGATTTCATCAACTACACCCAATTCTAAAGCCTCATCAGCAGTCATATACCAATCTTGTTTTCTTTTTAGTATTTTGGATAATTTCTTTTCAGTTATTTTAGTTTTTGCTAAAGTAATTTCTTCAATCTGTTTTTGTAAACGATTAGATTGTTCCAACTTCTCATTCATATCTTGCACTTTTCCGATAAAACCAGTAGATACTTGGTGATATAATGGTGTTGATAATTTATGTGCAAATCTTTTATGACCTGATATAAGAATCATAAAACCACAACTCATTGCACAACCTGTAACAATTGTATGGATTGGTGTTTTACTTCTTTCCATAACAGATAGAAGCCCAAAACATTGATAAACTGCACCACCATAACTATCAATATATATTTTAATAGGTTTAGGTTTATATTGAACTTCGTGAGCTTTATATAATTTTTTAAGATGTTTATCATCTTCATTTATTTCAATTATATTTTTTGTTAAATCACCGATTGATGATTGATCAACTTGTCTATTAAAGTAGATATTTCTTTCTTTTGGTAAAGGTAAATTATTAGCCATTTTTATTTATTTTTAAGTTAAAATTATATTTATTTTAGTATCTCTTATACTAGATACCGAAGTGAAATGTTTATAATGTAAACATATTTTATTTGTATATGCACTATTATGATAACTAGGATCATTAAAGATGAGCAAATCATCCATAATATCAATTATTATAAATTGCTCATCTCTTTTAAAACCACAATATTCTAAAATATTATAACCATTGTGTCTATGTAGATCATCCGTTTTTAAGAACTTACTCAAACTTATACATTTTAAAATAAAATGCTCCCCGTTCTGTGTTCATTGGTTAACCAATGAACCATCACATTCAATGTCTTATTCCTAATTCATCGACAAGCTGAACCACGTTAGTAGTTGGACTCTCATCTCCAAAGGCTGTCACGGATAAACTCTCCGCCATTATCAAGATTAACTTGATATATCTTATATTATTAAAAATTAAAAAGTTTAAAAATATTTAAACTTTTTTTCACAAATGTATAAGTTTGTCCATTTTTTAAGTTATCTGTTTATAACCCAACCAGTGCAAATTACTTTGTCTCCTATTTCAAACATTATAAATAAAGTTCGTCAATACGTCTGAAGTCTTCCTCGGTTGATTTTATTAAAATTGCTCTTGAATTCCTAATTTGTGATTTTATAGTACTTAAATTAATACCTTTAACATCAGCTATATCTTTATAAGACATTTTCTGGATTTCTCTCATTTCAATGACACTTCTATAAGGTTCTTTCAACGTTTTTATAGTTTCCTTCATTATATTAGCTTTCATTTCTTTGATTGAATGGATATGCTCATCACTATCTTCTTCTTGGATAAAATCTTTCATAGTAGTACCCTCATCATCATACTCAACATCAAGAGAAATGCTTTTTTTACTATTTTTAATACTTTGTAATGCTAGATTTTTAGCTATTGTGAAAAGCCATGTTGAAAATTGTGCCTTTTCTTTATCATACTTATCAATTTTTTCAAATGCAGTCATGAAAGAATCTGTTGAGATATCTTCTGCTGTTTGAGCATCATTACACATTTTAGATGTGAAATAAATTAATTTTGGATAGTATTTTTTGTAAAGAGTTGAAAAATCTTTACCTGTTCGTTCTACGAACACTTTTTCTTGTTCACTAAATGAGATTGCTTTTGATTCCATTTTATTGCTTTTTATTTTCGTTGACTTAATTGTCAATGGTTCCCTATTTACTTCAATTGCCGTTTATGATATTAATATCTTTTATTATATCATGATATATATTAAAAGTTTACTTTTTTATTTAATTTTTTTAAATAATTAAAATAATCTTCAAATTCTTCATATTTATATTCACCACTAACTCCCTCATCTACTTCCCAAGGTGCAACTAAATCCTCTTCTCTACCTGCTAGAAAAGAATCATTCAATTCTTTTAGTGTAAACATTCTTTCTTCATCATCCATAATTCCTAAACTTTGAAGTTTTTTATCTCTTTCTTCAGCAATTAGATCCATAAAAAAATTATCATAATTTTTATTAAGAATATTAATATTAGACATGACACTTCTACTATCCAAAAAGTCTTCTAGATAAGATCCTTGATTTTCTTTTATCCACTCCTTTTCATCGTCAAAAAACGGACCATTCCAATTTTTCTCAATAATAGATGACATTTTGTAATCAGTAAAACCCATAACATCTTTTTGAATTATAAGTAAATGCTTATTATCATTTACAGAAAATTCAACAGAACTAACTAATTCATATAATGATTTACCAACCTCTATTAATTTTATTTTATCATCAACGAATACCGATATGAAATATCTAATACCAACTGGTATATTTTTATCTCTACCATATTCTGAATATTTAAGTTTATGTAAATACTTTTGAGTATCCAAGATAATCGGACCTTTTGCATTCAAGTATAAATATTCTGCTTTTATATATGGTACTAATGAGCCATCCTTTTTGAGAATAGGTATTAGTTTAAGCACATCACCATCTTGTAACTTATGCCTAATCATGTAGTTTATGTAATTTAGGAATTACTTTAATTATTTTAACACTATGTTCTCTTTGACCTGGTCTGTCTTGTTTTTCAAACCACTCTAGAACTCTTTCTTCAGCGTGTTCAATATCATCAGCTTCTACTAAAATAACTGTTGAATAAGTTAAAACTTTATCAACGATCTTTTCATCTACTTCAACTGCAACGGTGTACTCATTATGTGTCATATTATTTTGTTTTTAATTAATTCCTAAATCTTCTAATTTTTTATCTCTCATAGCAGATAAAGATGGTACCCAGTTTTCTAGATATGAATGTAGATATTCATCATTCAGTCCAATCTCTTTAAATCTTTTTTTGGTTTCTTCTCTTGCTATAAATGAAGGAAATTCTGCATCAAGTGCATCAAATTCCGGTGTTAACAATTCATAACCACCTTTGTAAAAATCTGTAATAAAAACAGCGAACTCTTTCAATACTTCATTTTCCATTGTATAGTCTTCATTTTGATCTTCACCATCCTTTAATTTTAAATCTATAAGAAACACTCTAACATCACCTTCTACTGAGTTACCAAAAGGTCTTTTATAACCCATAGACACACAACCATCCGAATGATCTTCTTCTAGATAAAGTCTTCTTAACAACTTGTAATGTACATCATAAAACTTGTATTTATCTTTATCAAGTTTTGGTGTAGCAGTCATAGAAATCATTTGCATTTTTTGCATAATATCCTCATAAGAGATATTATGATCTTCCTTGCTCCAAACAACCATACAATCATAATAACCAGAAATATGAATTTTTGCTTCTAATTCTGCAATTATTTTTTGATCTTCCTTAGTTATTGTAATTTTGTCTCCTTTTCTAGGAGAATATAATCTGTTCATATTATTCTAATATTTGGTTTATTCTACTTTCTCTTAGGTCAGCAATCGTTCCGAAGTTCTTCGGATCTACATTGTACCATTTACCGTCTTGCTTTACACACCAGACATATTCTCTCTTAGTTTCTCTATTTGGTGCGTACCAATGATTTGATATATCATATCTTTTCCCAACTATTAGAGTAGAGTTTTCATCTGGCTCACCACCCATATAGAACAATCCAATCTTGTCTTTTTGCTCTTCTTGCTCTTCTTGTCCAGGTATATACATTACGTGTGGAAATGTATGGTTTTCAAAATAGCTCATAATCCTAAATCTTCTAATTTTTTATCTCTTAATCTTTTTTTTATTTCCAATCTCAATAGTTCTTTATCATCATTAAATTCTGTATAATAACTAAAAATATAGTTTCTAATAAGTAAATCCAATTGGATTCTACTCGCATTTTGTACATTATCCAATATACTATCTTCTATCTTTTTTCTTAGTTCCGTTTTAAAGTAATCATCACCAAAATTTTTATTGGCTCTTTTTGTTATTTCAAGACTTTCTTCAAGTTGTTTAGACAACTTTGATAATGATTTTATTGCATCCCTCATAACTATTTATTTTAATAAATCATCAATTCTTTTATCACGAAGATTTCTTTTTTCTTCACTTATCAACTTTTCTTTTTCTTCTTTTTTAAGATCTAACCAAACATCAAAGTTTTTTCTCTGAGCATTATTCTTAATAACTTTATCAAGACTATATCCAGGTTTAGATTTCTCTCTCATTTCAGCAGCACATTTTTTGCTACAACATAAACCCCAACCTCTTTTGAGGTTTCTGTTATCTGCTTTATATTCAGTAGAGCAATTGTCGCAATTTCTTTTAGTGTAAGCCATTAAATTCAATTATTTTTTGAGATTCTTTCTTTTAATTCTTTGAATTTGGTTTTATAATATCGCTCTTTAATAAATTCATAATGTTTAATAGAATCTATATTAGTTTGAAGTTTATTTATTTGAATAGAGAATTTATTATTAAAATTTAATCCTTTTAAAGAATCTCTCTCAAAAACCATTTTATTTATTTTTAAAGTGTTTTTTTGTTTTAATATTGTATAATTTTTAACTTTATCACTTAAAAGTTTTAAATCAATACTATCTTTTTTCATATCTACTGAATTTTCATATAAAAAAATAAATGTTATCAACATTATTAAACCCAATATAATTGCTAAAATTCTCATATTCATTATTTTAAATTAGTATTCTGTTATATTTTTTCTAAATAAACCATTTTTATTATGATCAATTGTTTCCATTGTTTTCAAATCAATCACTCTGTAATAACCTTGTTCAATCATTGATAGAATCTCGTCGTTTAAATCATTAGTCTTATTGATACAACCTGCATCATAATCAATTACAATATATCTAAAATCTGTTGTATATTTTTTAACAAAAGGTTTGTAAGATTCAGTTGACTTGAATTCCTCCAATAAACTCTCAATTTCAACGCTATTTAATTCTGGTGTATTTTTCTCAACTTTGTAATACTCCTCATCATCCTTATCATAATTTAATGTGATGATAACATCAGATTCTTTTATAGCATCCATACCACCTTTTGATTGTACAAGACAGAACAACATTTCTCTTTCGTCTCTTGTTGAAACATCAACTAAGTAGTGCTCATTATAATTTGCAATTAGTACTTTCATAACTATTATTTTAATAAATTTTCTAACTCTTCAACACTCATTATCTTTACTCCTAATGATTTTGCTTTTTCTAATTTAGAACTACCAGAATTTGGATCTTTGCAAACAAGATGTGTAGTGTTCTTACTAACAGAACTACCAATTTTTGCCCCTCTTAACTCAAGTATTTTTTCTTCCTCTTTCAAGCGTATCCCAGTAAAAACAAAAACCATACCTTCAAGATCATCACTAGTTGCAACTACTTCAACTTTCTCAGCAATCGTAATTGGTAAATCTTTAATGAAGTCAAAAAATCTATCATAATTATCAACGTAAGTTTTTGCAGAAATCTCAGCAAATCCTTCAATTTCCATAACTTGTTCAATAGTAGGTTTTTCTGTAAAATGTTCTAATAATGCTAATTTTTTTGACCCCAAGCCCAAAAATATACTAGTGGCGTGTTGTAATTTAGATAATTGAACATCTTTAACAGACTTTTTAATAGATTCATAAACAATCTTTGCTTTTCTTTTACCGAAGCGATCAATGCTTTCTAAATCGTTTGTTGTTAAGTTTAAGATTTGATCAATTGTTTTGAAACCAGCACCCCATAATTGTTCAATTATACCTGGTCCTAACTGATCAGCTTCCAAAATATCAAAGAATGCAATGTTCTTTTTTAATTTTTGATCATCAGTTTCTGTTAAAGTAATTAATTCAATACCTGCTTCATTCCAACCGATCTCAACTCCTTCAATAGTTGGTTCAACAAAATCAACTGTTTCTAAAACATCAACGATTAAAGGAATAACCATGCCAGATCTCCGAATTACTACCTTAGCACCAATACCAATTCCCATATCTTTTACAAATCGAGCATTATTTAGTGTACATCTACTCACAACAACACCATCTAAGTTGATTGGTTTAACTATTGCAACTGGTTTTAATAGACCATTTTTACTTATACCCCATTCAATATCCAAAACATCAGTCTCTGCTGATTGTTCAAAACTAGGGTGCTTAAATGCTCTTGCATAGACAGGGTTACCTGATGATGTTTCGCGACCTAAACTAGTTTGTGTTGCTAGGTTATTTACTTCTAAGATGATTCCATCAATTTCATATTCTTGTGACCACTCTTTAAATAAAGAGATAAGTAATTCTTCTGTTAAGTCTAAGATACCACATACGTGATAAGGCACTTTTACTTTTTGATTTTCATTTAACTCATCTAATATTTGCTGTTTAGTAGTAAAATGATTTCTGAATTTTGATGATGGAATTGCACCATATTTAATGAATTTACAATCTTTAAGTGACTCAGAAATACTTTTTGAGTTAATTAAACCAGCAACTAAGTTTCTTGGATTTGCAAAATCATTTGAGTATTTATCTAAGAATACTTGCTTAGGCATAATAACTTCACCATAACTATGTGAGAATGTTTCGGTTTTATTTAAATGATTACCTATAAGTTCATAGTGTTCATTTGATTTTTGACCATAAACACCATCTCCACGAGTGATTGCATCACCATTGTTTTCTTCATCTTTACATAAAGAAAGACCATCGTACTTAGGAGTACAGATAATTTCTACCGCATTCGGAATAAGTTTAAGACGTTGCCAATCTTTAATTTCCTTTAACGATTTAATTTTGTTCATAGAAGCCATAGGGATAGGTAATTTTGTTTTTCTACCTTCATCTAAAACTTCTAAGCCTACAACTGATAATAACTCATCATCAGGAGACATTTCTGCTAATTCTTCGACAAGAATATCAAATTCTTTATCAGACATAATTGGTTCACCAACTCTGTAAGCTTCATTAGCTACTCTAATTTTTTCTTTTAATTGCTCAATCATATGCTTAATATTTTTACAAATATACAAAATATTTTTTAATTAATAAACATTTTTATTTTTAATATTTAAAATAAATATATAATAAAAAAACCTTATGCAAGATTTAAATAAATACGGATGGATTTATGATAAATTTGATTCTATCTATAAAAAAAAGTTTCAAAGAATATCTATATTAATGAGAATTTTTAAATCACAAGAAATAGATAATTTTGAATATGTATTAATAGATAAATATTTTATAGATAATAAAAATAATTTATATTTTATTGGTAATAATGAAGTTTATAGTATAAATTTAAATGATGATTTTAATTTAGATATCAATATAGATCCAAAAAGTGATTACAATAAAATAAAGTTTATTTGTAAATATAGTATAGAAAATATAATTAAGTTTGAACTAATATCAAATGAACTTAAGAGAGATAAAAGAATAAATGATATTATAAATAACATCTTTAACCATTAAATATTTTTAATTATATTAAATAATTGAAAGAAAAAACTAATATTTAATATATAATAAAAAAACACTTAATAAATAATGGGACAATCAAGCTTTCCTACCATAGCAAATCAGATATTATCATATAATAGAAATGTTGTAGACATATTAACAAAGATAAATACTATAACTACATCTACTGACTCATCAGTTAATATACAATATTATGATGATAAAGGGGTTTTGAGAAGTTTTGCTTTACCTACTATAAATGCACTTAAAGCAGATATAAGCAGATTAAATAATAATATCAATTCTTTATATAGTATTGACACAACTGGATCTTTAGTTCAAACATCACCAAATTCATTTAAAAAGGTTGTAACAGTTGATTTAAATAGAGAACCTAATGCAGTTTCATCACTTGGTTCAGTAACAACTTTTAAAGCAACTAATAATTGGTTCTTTGATTCTATGCTTAATCCAATGTTAAATATAGAATTAGATTTAAGTGGTCAATTAGATGATAATGTTAGAAAGATACAATCTAGAAGATATATCGTTGATTTTGAAGAAGATTCAACTGGTAATTTAACAGCTAATGGTCAGTCTGCATTAAATAGTTTTAATAATACATATAGAGGTAATTCTAATATAACTATAACAGACTTTGAGAATTGGTATGAAACAACACCAGGTGTAAAAAATGGTACAAATCCAAAATTTGATGAGCAAGTATTTGATTTAGAACCAAATGAATTATTATATCAAGGTCAATTTTCAGTTCTTAATATTCAAGAAGATAGATTAAATAGAAAATTATGGTATGTTTTAGATACTTTGGAATATATTAACGTATCCACAGGGTTAAGTGAGAAATTAAATATAGGTAGTGAATTGATTATAAATACGTCAAATTCATCTACAAGGTATTCAATTTTAGAGGTTTCTACATCTGATGTTAATCCCAAGGTAAGAGTTGAAAGAGTTGAGGGACTTGAGCCTATTTCAGTTGGTTTAGGTACACTTAAAATATATGCACCTGTTATTTACACTAAGAAGGTTTTGATAAGTGTTGGATATGATGAAAGAAATGTTGTTTTTGTTAAACCAATAAATACTGATAATTATTTATTAGCCAGAGATTGGAGTAAAGGTACTGGATATTGGACAAATGATCTTAGATTAAGTTCAACTACTAGTGATAATGGGACTACTATGGATCAATTTTACACAGACTTTGTATATGATTATGGGACAGTTTTAAAAGATGTTGTTACTAAGAGTACACCTAGTTCATTAGCAGGTACACCAGTTGCACCCACATTAACATTGAGTAATTTTAAAGTAACACAAATAAATAAACATCTTACTGATACACCTGATTCTAATTTGATAAAACAAAAAAGTAATTATCAACAAACTTTAAAATCAGAATTGCAACAAATACAACAAGCTATATTGGATAGAAATAAGCAAGCAAAGGTTACTAAATTCAAATCAGATGCTGCTAAACAACAAGCACTATTAGAAATTGATGCATTAACTAAAAAGAAAGATAGTACATCTAAATTATTAGCTAGTACTACACAAGAAATTTTAGATATATCTAAAAATCCACTTAGTAATGTAGATCCTGTTTTTAGTGCAAGAGGTTTTTGGACAATACCTGATCCAATTATTGTTAAAGGATCTAAGCCACAAGAAATAGTTCAATTTAGAGTTCAGTATAAATATTTGAGTAAAGATGGTAAAGAATCACCAATTGATACATTTAGTGTTGATAACACACAAACAACTGCGGCATTTTCAAATTGGGTGGAATATAAAACAGATGCAAAGAAAAGAATTTATGACCCATCTACACAGCAATATACTTGGGAAGATCAAGATGTTACAAATGCAGAAGTTCCGAATATAAATCAATTAGATATTCCTATTAAACCAAATGAGCAATTGCAAATCAGAATTAAATCAATATCAGAGGCAGGATGGCCTGATACACCAGTTGAATCTGATTGGTCTGATATATTAACTATTGATTTTCCGACAGATTTAAGCAATGTTTTGAATGAGAATACTTCAATAGTTACCGATGCTACAAAAGAGGATTTGAAAAATAGTGTAAATAGTGATTTAGCCGCTAAAGGATTAGATGATCACTTATCAGATACCGTAATACTAAATAATCAATCATATCACCATGATAGCACAAAGATATTATCTGGATTTAAAGATTCAAATGGTGTTGCATTAAATTTATATGATTATTTAAAAGCATTAGAAGATAGAGTTAAAGCATTAGAAGAAAAGATATTAAGAGCTAAAGGTCAATTACAAGTTGTTATTCTTAGAAATAACCAAGAATTCATTGTATCTAATGGATCTGAAACAGCATTTGTTATAGAATGTGAAGATTATCTAGATACATACACAGCTACTGGTGTTGAGACTGGTAGAGTATATGCAAATCAAATATATGCAATTAAAGATTTTGTTATAAAAGTTAGAAATAATTCAGCTGATTCACCACTTGGTTTATTATCTTCTAGTAATTATAGTGGAAACACCGATGTATATAATACAACAGCACCACAAGTTTTCTGGGTTAATACAAACGATGAACTTATCACATCGGATTCTACTGGACAGACTAAAACTCAAATAGATAATCAATTTATATGGTCTGTTAATTACGATTCAGTTACATCTAATTCTATAAATAAATTATCGTCTAATATTGGTAATTCATTTACTACAAATAATTCAATTACAAATATACTTGGTTCTACTGAATTTAATATAGGATATAGTGAAACTTCTATATTGTCATTTGTTGGTAATAATAAATCAATATTGGATAATTCTAAATGGATTGATAATGTTAGTAGTGTTAGTTCAACTACTAAATTATTAACAACTATACATCCTGTTATTCAAAATTTGGAAAATATAGTGGAAGTAAATTCTGATAAAATACATACTATTTCACCAGGTGATACAAATTCTGTGATTATACCACTTAATATTTATTTCAAAATGAATGCTCTTGATAACAGCCAAAGTGGATTAAATTATACATATATTAATTTGAACTCACAAAAGGATACTGTTAAACATATTAAAAAGGTTAAATTTTATTTAGAAAACGAGGCAGAAAATAGACCATTTGTATTTAGTATTAAATTTACAATAAATAGGAATAAAGTTATATCTAAAAAAAGTGATGTTTATACAACACCATATATAACAAATAATAATCTAATGAATAATTAAAAAATAAATAAAAATTAAATGTCATCTTTTGGAATACTTAGAACCAATGTTGGATTAACTACAAATGTTAAAATTGTTGTAGATAGTAATTATGGACTTAGTTTGGATAGTATAGATTCTATTCCAGATCTATCTTATGCTAAATATAAAAAATTTGACTTTAATAAAAATAATTATTATGATGAATTATTACCATATTTTTTTGATGGATTGAGTTCTAATATTGCATTTACTATAAAATATGATGATGATTCAGATACAATGACAGATAATTTTTCTGATCAATTTGATGATATATATAAATATGGTGCTAGAAATATAGTAGATAATAAAAATTACACAGAAGATTATGAGTATTTTGCACCATTATATGTTTTTAAGAATAAACTTCCTAAAAATTTTATAATATTTAGAGTTGATAACCCAGGTATATTAAATATTGATAAAACTAATGTATATAGTCAAGTATTTAGAAATTTCAAAAGTGTAAAACTATTTGATTTAACTAACAAGACACCACTAGGTGAATGGTTGGATTTAAATATAAATAATAATAATTTTTATCCAAATACACCATTTGAGATGAGTTTTACAAATTTAGAATTTTCACAATGGAATGGCATTGATTATAATACAGGTGGTTATACTAGTAAATCTTTTTTCTTGGATGATTCAATAGCAGAGGAAAAGGAAATATTTGAACTTGAAAAATTCATATTTGATGGTTATCAAAATAATAAAGTTGTATTTCCAAATATATTAAATTTTTCATTTTTATTTGATGACAACCCAGGTAATAGCACATCACTTAATAAATGGTCTATTAATAGGTATTATGGATTTTATATTGATAATATGGACTTAGTTAAGACCATATCACCATATATAACACCTTTTATAAAAGATGATGTTGTTATACAAGCAGGTAATATACTATATTCACCAACTGGTGACCCATTCATAGAAGGGTGGTCTGATACAAGACCATTTTACATTGAGTATAAAGATAACTATTATAAAGTTGAGAAATTTTCAATAACACAAAGTAGCACCGTTAATTCAGTTTCATTAAACACTGGAACTAAAATAGCAAATACTACTTTATACCCACCTAAAGGAACTTCTATACAAACATCAAGTGCACAGATATTGGATGTGAATAATCCAGTAAGTCATAATTATATATCTGATATTATTACCCCAAATATAATAGATAGTTGGAAAATAGTATCAACAATAGATTTAACCGGTCAGGAAAATTATATTAATAAAAATATTGGTTATATAAATAGTGACAATATACTAATAAATTATGATCAGAGTTTTTTTGATATTGAAAATTTTGATCTATCTGATTTATGGGTTATAGAAATTGATAATGTCTATCATAATATAATAAGAAATAAAAATGGAAATTTACAATTAAATACTGATTATTCATTTATATTTAATGAAAATGATTATAATTATTATATAAATAAAACAGATTCCTCATATACAACTTCAGTTAGTATTATTGTTGATTCAAATAATCCACCTAAGAAATTTAGCATTTATAGACTAAATTTAACTGATATCAAAGATTTTGATACTAGAATTGTTGATACAGAACCATCTAAATTTGAATATGAAAAGGAAACGGAATTAACAAATACGGATGAAAGTAAATTATATCTAACTAATTTAAATAGTAATACAAATCCTAAACAACTAGATGATTTTATTTATAATGAAAAAGTAGTTAATATACCAGTATCTTCCGAATATACAGCTAATCAAGAAACATTTAAAATCATTGATGGTGATCTATCTCCAATTTGGAGAAAAAATCCTGTATATTGTAGATGGGGATTTGAAGGTTCATTAAGTGCTAATGATTATCCATATGTTCTAAACAATTCTGATAAATTTGAAGATTACAATAGAACTACAAATGTATTTGATCCGAATCCTAGTAGATTTGAAAGAAATTTAGATTATTTTTATACAATAAACTCATTAACATATTCGTATTTACACCACACATTGCACGTTGAAAATAATAATGATAATGGAATAGACACAGAATTTAAATTTGACTTTGAAAAATATTTGGAAAATGGTACATATATTAATGGTACAACTAGTACAACATATAATTTGGATTACTTTACATATTTTTTTAGTAGAAAAACTTCTTTTTTGAATAACACAATTAAGAAAAATGTGAATAAGTATTCTACTTTTATTAGCGGTGATAATACTACACCTAATATAACACTATTTAGGGGTATAAAGTTTTTACTATATGATGTTAAAAATATAAATTTAAGTGCATCTAATCAAATAAGTGTAGTTAACTTAACATCTAATAATAATTATAATGATTATAAATTCTCTATATTACTAACATCAAAGGATAATGGAATGGATTGGTATATGATTGATCGTTGGGAAATGGATAAACAATATACACAGGGATCAATTGTTTCTTATGATGATATTTTATACATAGCTGATTCAGATACTATTTGTAGCTCACCTATTATTAGTATAACATCTCAAAAGGGTATAAATTCGGTTAAAGTAACACCATATAATCAACTATCATATACATCTTCTGATAATATACCTGGTTTTTATTTAAGTGGTGATAATAATCCAAGTAATAGTAATAATTGGAGGATATACGAAAATGAAAACTCTATATTATGGAATCCGAATAAATCATATCGAGTAAATGATGTTATATATAACTACGGTGATTATTATGTTTTCACAAATTCAAATGGTGTTGATTTTTGGAATCCAATAACAGCATATAACATAACAAATAATACTCATATTGGTTATTCACTAAATGATATTGTTATTTTCGAGGGTGAATATTATAAATCATTAATTGTTAATAATGTTTATTCACCTGATAATCTAACTTATTGGTCAGCAACTACTGATAGTGTAATATCAAAATGGCAACTTATTGAAATATGGAATCCAAGTAAAACTTATAACCCAACGTATATTATACATAATAATATTTTATATAATTCAACTAATCAAGTTGGATCTAATGAAATACCTGGTGCATCAATTTTATGGAATAGAGTTTATAGTATGGAATCTGATACTAATTTTGTATATCAGAGAGATAATAACCCTATAATAAATCTAAATAATGAATATTATTTAATCAGATCTAACCCATTGAATAATACACTTGAAAATGGGATAAAAATATACATTAACAAGAAGAGAAAAAATGTATTAATTAATATTTATGTAAATGATAATACATTACCAAATCTATCAAATAATGATAGGGATATTTTATATACATCTATAAATAAAAAATTAACAGCTACGAATTTTGTTGATTGTTTAAATAACCTATCAAATAAATATGGGTTTACTGATTATGTAAACTATATTATAATTGATGAAAATGGTGTTTCAACCACTTATTCATATGATAATAATATACAAAATCTAAATATTATGCTATTTGCAGAGAGACCTGAACCAGTAGATGTTAAAATAAACTCATTAGATTATACACCAATAATAGTTGATAAATTAAAACCTAGCAAAAATTTGAATAATGGTAAAATAACTAGCTTAACGGAATTAAATTATTATAATAAAATACACATGGGTGTTGAAATAGAATCTAATAATGATACACCTACAACTGTTCAAAATTATAATGGGTTAGCTAATATATCAAGTAATACGATATATAGATTCAGTGGTAATTATATGCCAATTTTTTATGATGTTAGTTTATATAAGAAAGATAACACCATAACATATAACAATTTAAAATTAACACTTGAAGTTGGAGAACCTCAAAATGTTATATTTAATTTGTCAAATGGTACATATAGTACAATATTAAATGAAATAATATATCCAGGGCTTTCTTACTCAAATATAAGTGATTATTATAGTCAAATAACATCAATTATAAATAATGAAACAATATTTTCTAATATTAATTTCAAATATGATATAAATAGAATTGGGTGTTATATAAAAGATTCTTTAAAACTAGATCTAGAGGAAAATACATTCAACAATAGATTAAATATTTGGCAAGATGTATCATATAATGATAATGATGCTACTAGTGATGATAATATACCATTAACCACTACCGATGTATACCCAGGGTCATATTTAAATTTAAATAATAATAAAATATTTACTATACAATCATTGGGTATAGCTACAAACTCCACTTTTGAATTTATTGTCAATAGTTTAGATAATCTATCATATCAAAATAATATTTTCTTTGGCAGTAATGATGCTATAAAGTTTGGTTTTGAAGATGATAGAATAGTATATTTTAATAATTACTATCCTTATAATACTAAAATATATAGTGAACCAATTGTTAAAAATGGTACTTGGTATCATTTAACATTTACTAATACGTATGATGGTACATATTCTTACCCAAATATATACATAGATAGTCTATTTAGAACAGATTTATCATATTCTTTATCAAATGGTAATATATTATCAAATGGTGGTATGACGGGATCACAAACATCATCAGATGGTATTCATCCGACATCGGATTTTATTATAGGTGCACCAAAAGTATATGATCCTATTACATCAGCAACAGCAACATTCTGTGGTAATATAAACACTATCAGAGTTTATGATAGAGTATTAACACAAGATGAAATATATTCAAATTATGTAAATCAACATAAAGAACTATCCATAACTTATAAAGCATCTGAAGGTAATGTTAATATTGGTCTAGAAAGAATATATCCGAGTTTAGTAATAAACATAGAGGATAGTAATGGCTCAACATTTGATATTAATATAAGTGCAACTGGACTAAATCCACCACATACTTGGTCATTTAATGGATCTAATTATACAACTAATACAACTATTTTATCAGTAAATAAGGGAACAGCAAATAATATTATAGTAAAAGATATTATTGGATTAACTTCTAGTATTGGGTATTATACTATAAATAACACAGGTGAACAATATCCAATAAATGGAACATTTATATATAATTAATAAAAATAAAAATAGAATATGTCAACTACATTTTTTACTAGAACAATTAAAACTACATTAGATACATCTGATTATGAACCATTATATGGTAATTATAAATTTGATACTGATTTGACTGATTTTGGATTAGTAAAAGAGGAGAAGATCAGGAAAGTAAATAGAAGTGGTAGTATTCTAAAATTGAAAAATGTAAAAGATACTAACTCTATTTACCCAATGATAGATGAATTCGGTTATACATTTAATGATTTTTTTATATTTAAATCATCTTGGGACTTGGCATATCATCTTGAAATAATTTTAAATCAAACATCTACATCTTATAATAATGGACAAACAACAACCACTATTATAGATGATACAAATATAGGAAAAAGTAATTAAATGAGAAGGAATTATATATCACCAGAGTTTCAGAAAAATAATGTTTATGGAACATACAATATGTTAGAGCAAAGTAATTATTTTGGTTCTAAAATGCTTATAATTGAAGATAGTATAAGCATAATAAATCAAAACATTATATATTATCAGAAATCTAATGGTGAGCAAATAGATTATGATACAGAAACAACATTAGAATCAACTATATATTCATCATCTGATGATAAACTATTAAATCATACTTTAATATTAGATCAATCTCAAAGTCAATATAATCTAGACAACTCAACAAATTGGATATTGGATATTAATATAAATACATTGTTATCTAATTATATATATGCTCAATTAAAGAAATTTAGAACATTTGAAGGAATGAAAAATGATATGAATATATATAATGATGTAGATGTAGCTATTAAAAAATATATAGATTTAAACGTATTAAATAGATACAAATATAGCTCAATTGAACTATACATTAAATATAATGATTTAAGAAATCAAAATATACTTAGATATAAAAATACTTGGAATGAAAATATTATAAACCCAATTTATAAAATAAATAAATTTCAAAGTGCTACTGATCTCAACCAGAATAATGTTGTAATACAATTCAACCAAAGCCAACCTAGTAAAAATTTTAATTTTGATTATTATTATAATGTGAACTTTGATAAAATTTAATAATATATATGGAAAATGATGATTTATATAATAACCTAGTTAATCTTCTTAAAATGTTTAAGAATAGACCTCACCATTTAGCAAAATATCTTATCAACAATTCTTCATTGGATAATGATTTTATTATTAAAATAACAAAAAATGATAAGTTGAAGAATATTCCAACTAGTGATGATTTACCTGTATATTTTAGTGATATAACAAAAATGAATGATTATTACAATTCATTTATTGATAATATCAGTGATAATATAAAAAATAAAACTAAAGAAGAATTGGAATTGGAATTAAATGAAAAGTTAGACACATTTATAAACAATGAAAAATTTGAAGATGCTGCCAAATTAAGAGATTATATGTATAAAATAAATATAAATAGAAATAAAAAATAATTTTTTTTAAACTTTAAGCATATAAATAACTAAAAGTATTAATTAACTTTTAAAAATAAATAAATATGCAAAAAACAATTGGAAATGAAGAACTAGCTTACCTATTTGAAGAAGATAGATTCTCTACAAAAAGAGGTAAAAGAAATAGATTCAAAAACACTACACCTGAATCTGTTGAATTATCAAAATTATACGATTCAATCGAAGTTCAAGTACCAAAAAATGGTAAAGTAGTATCAGCTAAATATGAAGGATCTAATTCTGAAAGTTTCATATTTGAAGTAGTTGGATATAAAGATTTTATTCGTGTTGATAATAAAGTAAATGAGGCTAAATATCTTAAGAATACTAGTGTTGGTGATATGATTGATGTTCTTATTTTGGATGTAAATGAAAAAAATTACCTTATCAAAGGCAGTATTTCAACTTTATACGAATCAAGAGCACATGCTAACATGAAAGAATTGGATGAAAATGCATCTGTAACTGCTTATGTTAAAGCTCTTAGTCCAGCTGGATATGAAATGGAAATCTATAATGGTGGTGTAACACTTCCAGGATTTATGCCTAACACATTAGCTGGTATTAACAAATTATTTGATCCAACATCTATAATTGGTGAAACATTTGAAGTATCAATTGAATCTTACTCTGAAAAAGAAGGCACTTATATCGTTAGTAGAAGAAAATATTTGAGATCTCTTATCCCAGCTGCTACTGAACAATTGCAAAGTGGTCAAGTTTACACAGGACACGTTACTGGAACTGCAAACTTTGGAGTATTCGTAGAATTCAATGAGTGCTTAACAGGTATGATACATAAAGCAAATGTGCATCCAGAATGGCAAGATAAACTTGATGAAATTAAACCTGGATTTGAAATTGAATTCTATGTTAAAGAGATTGTTAAAAATCCTAAATATGAAGATAAGATTATTCTTACTCAAATTTTAAGAGAAACATTATGGGATAATATCACACCTGGTCAAGTAATCAATGGTAAAGTTAAAGATACTAAACAATTCGGAACACTTATCATTTTAGATGATGAAACTATTGGTTTAATCCACACTTCTGAAATGGAAAAAATGAATAAAAAATTCACACCAGGTCAAGAAGTTAAAGTAAAAGTTCTTTCTTTGGAGCGTTCTCAACGTAAAATATTCTTAACGATTGCTTAAGAATTGGTAGGCAAGTAAAACAAAAAAACCTCAGATATTTTCTGAGGTTTTTTATTTAATAAATATTCCAACCAGCAATGGTTATAACACCATTATCATCAACTTTTTCTTCTTCCTCTTCATTAAAAAAAGTATCTGATAATACATCATCAACTGTTTTATCAGATAATTCTACATCTGTTGGTTCAATTGTAGTTGCTTCATATTCCGTTGGACTCGTAAGTCTAAATTCTTCGTATAATTTTATATATCTTTTTCTCATTTTATTCTACTTATTTTTAAGAAAGTATCTTTAATACAACCTCCTCTACAAACTCTTTCATATCATTTGGATCAATTGTACTAATAGTATCTTTAACATTATGACAATTAAACAATAGTTTAAAATCTAAATAGGTATTTTCATCCCATTTTACCATTGTCTCTTCATCAATTGGTGGTAATGGATTTATAACAACTGAATTAATTCCATTTTTATTAAATATAACAGAATCATTAAATGGTGTATTAACTACAGGACAATTAAAAATAGATTTAATATGATCCATTAAAACACCTGGGTAATTCCCAATAAAGAAATATTTACCACCCTTACCACTAAGTTCTAAATTCAAAACCCATTCAATTGTTCCAAAATCACCATTTTTAATTTGATCTGAAACACGTTGGCTTCCAATACCACCAACTTCTTCACCATCTAATAAAACCACGTTTATTTCAGGTTTTAATTTCTTAACCATTATGGCATTTATAACAGATGCTGAATTATCATTTGCATTATCAATAGCTGGATTAACTATATCGTGATGTGCAACAACCATCTTATTAGAATTCCCTTTCATAACTATATTATAAGCAAAGGTATCCTTGTATTTGAATTTATCTAAATTATATTCAATATCCATTGAATCTAATAGTCTTGTTAAGAACTTAACACGTGGTGTTGGTGTTGATCCATTCACATCAATAGTTCCATCATTCCTAACTTTACAAAAGTCATATATTTTATCGTACATAAATTATATATTAAAAAATAAATATCTTTTTTATTGCTAATTAAAATATTTATTGTATATTTGTTGATGTAAGGATTTAGATAACGATTTAGATACAAAAATCTTTAGGTGGATAACGATTTAGATACAAGCCTATTCATTACATCATTAGCTAGATAACGATTTAGATACAAGGGTAATTTAAAATAGGTGGATAACGATTTAGATACAAGCCTATTTTTATTTATCAAATACAACTTGACCAGGCCAAGTTCTAAATCTATATTTTTCAGATTCCCTAAAAACTGTAGTTATTATTAATTTCCAATGACTTTCACCTAATTTATGTGGGACAATTGATAGAGCAAGTTCTCTACCTAAACTTTTTATAACAAATGGTTTATCATGTCTTATATTACCCAATGCAATACCTTTAGCAATTTCTCTATTGAAATAGTATACAAAATCTTCTATTTCAGAATTAGATATATATGATTGATTGTCAGCACTTAATCCCCTGTCAGCAAAATTACTTCTATCTTGTGAATGTTGTGTTGTTATTATGTCAAATAAAAATGTAATTTCAATATTAGCTGATATCTCAGCTATTTTTTTCTCTAAAATAAACTCATTATATAAATTCAATTTCATTAAGTATATATTAAAAAAATATTTTATTTTTTAATATTTTTCAAAATTAATTTGATTATATATTTCTTTAATTTCTTCCAAATTTAATTTATTTAATGATAATTCAATAATTTTACACATCTTATCTATATCAAATGAAGAATTTTTTAACATGAAGTCAATATAATCCAGTTTATCACCAATACCAAGTGATAATAATTTCATCTCCCTCATTATTTCATTAGATGTAATAATATCCATTTTTATATCATAATCATTTAAATTATTTTTGAATATATAAAAATGATCATTAGATAAAACAGAAAATTCAACATATTCATCTGAACCTATTTTATAAAACATTTCATCAAATATATCTTTAGCACCTTTCAGTCCCATATCACCTACATCAAATATTTGTTTTACTACTTTTAGTTTATTTTCAGGTTTGAAATCATTCAATAATCTACATCTAATTTTCATAATTCATAAATTTTCATAAATATATGTAAAATATTTAATATATACACTATGAAATACATTAAATTATTTGAAAATTTTTCTAATAAAGATTGGAAAAAAAATATATTAGAAAAAACTGATATATTAGAAATACTTTATGATATAAAAAACATATCATTAGAAAAATTAGATATTAGAGATACTGATGATGAAGATAATATATTAGAAAAAACTTTATATTTTAATGTCACATTGGAAAATGAAGATGGTGATATAATAACACTATTGTGTGGATATTTTAACTATTCACAAGATAAACCAATTGAAAATTATTTTGATTGGACTGATGATACATCTATCATAACTAAAGATGCAACTGATATACCAGATCTAATAAATAATGAAAAGATAAAAATAAGTATAGATTTTGGAATAATTACTGGCTTTGATGAAGGTGATGCAGAATTAACAGATGATAATAGCTATGTATATAATAGAATTTCTAAAATGTATGATTATGTGAAATTTTATATTATCAATCCTTGGGATCTTTAAAACATTCTATCACCAAAAACATATAAAAATAAACAAAAATCAATTTATGATAATTAATTTAAAAAGCCAAAATGATCTTAGTTCATTTTATATTATATGGGATGGTTCTACAAACCTAGAAAAGAAGGGACAAAAGGGCATAGCACATTTACTAGAGCATTTACAAACAAAAATGATAGATCATCTTCAAGAAGATTTTGATCGTGATGGGATAGACTGGAATCTATGGACAAGTTCAAATGAAGTTTGTATGTATATCCAAGGTTTAGATGAAAAAGTTAATAAGTGGAAACACGTTATAATGGATCTAATGTTTGATTTCAAAATAACTAAGGAAGATTTTGAAAATGAACGTAAAATTGTCATTGAAGAATATCTTGATGCAATGAATTCACAAACTGAAGTACACCAAATTAACTTGGAAAGAAAGTTATTTAATGATTATGGTCCTATTGGATTATTGGAAGATTTGAAAAATTTAAGATTTTTAGATATAATCAATTTTTGGGAATTACAATATTCTAAACCATCTAAAATAATTAATGTGTCTAAAAACAATGAATATAAAAATAAGACCATTGAATTTGCTGATCATAAAATAGATAGAAAAATTGAATTTGGTAATCATGTAGTTCCATTTGAAAAGGGCAATGATTTCAAAGATAAATCGTCTTTAATAATTCTTTCACCAATAATTGAAGATGATTTTGCATATGTTCATTTTATAAATGCTATGTTATCACTTGGGTTAAAATCTCCTCTGTATCAGGAAATACGTGAAAAGAAAGGTTTAGTTTATTATGTACATTGCTATTTAGGAAGAATGAACCAACAAGGTCTAAATACAATTGCCACACAAACATCTAATAAAAATGTAGATGATGTAATTGCTGCTGTTAAAGAGGTAATTGAAAATCCTAAAAAATATTTAACAAAAGAAAGATTTAACATTGTTAAAGATTATTATAAGGTTCGTAAAGAAAAAAATGAAATTTTAAGATACGAGAATGTTAGCCAATGGATAAACCCAGACGGCTGGTCAGTTTATGATATTATTGATGATGTTGATTTCAAAAAAGTACAACAAGTTTATAAGAAATATTATCAGTTTGATAAGTTCTATATCTCAAATGATAAAACAGAATTTAAGAAATAATAAAAAAACCACTCTAATTTGAGTGGCTTTTTTATTCATAGTGATCATTTAATGATAATAAACGTCTTTTCAACTTTTCACCTTGTTTATTAATCCAGTTATCATAAAATTTGACACCTTTCTTAGGCTTGTAAATATTAATATCTTCAAAATCAAAACTAGTTTTATTAAAAAACTGATTTTTAAACATTTTAATAAACATTTTAATATTCTTAAATTTACTAGTTTCAATTTTATCTAATTTAGTTTTATTTTCTTCTAGATAGTAAAACATTTTATTGATATTATTTTCACTTATATTTGTGAAAATATTACTACATTTGAAATTTATCATCATTTCTGATATTACATATCCTTGGGTATTTTGAATTAATTCATCATTATCAGCATAAAATAATAAATTAAAAAAATATTCTAATTGACTTTTATTTATATTCAAATAAATATTTATTGTATCTACATTATTTAATTTTATAATCGCATTTTGAACACATTCTATGGTATGTTTATTTGGACTAATAGTTCTTAACATAATCAATTAATTTCAACAAATTTTCAGTATTGTTTGTATATTTATCTAATAAAGATTCTAAAAACTTCAATCTACCTTCTTTGTAAGCTTCTTCTGGATAAATTGAAAATTCATCAGAGATACCAATCTCCCATTCTAAAAGTTCCTCAAAGTTTCGCTCTACTATATTCATATCATATGAATTAAAAGCTTCTGAAAGCATATTGTGAGAAGTATGAGACTTTGTATCTAAAATCATTTCTTTTACTTCCAGAACGTCTAAATTAGTTTTATCAATACAACACTCAATGAAAAACTCCGCAGATTTTTCTTCATTTATATCGCTACTTGGATCATAAATAATATCGTGGAAAAGTGCAGTAAGCATTAATTTATCATATTCCTTTTCAGAATATTTTGATTTATCTTCATTAATTTGATTGATAAGATCATTTAAGTGATTTAGACTGTGATATGATCTATGTGATTCATTCCACATTGACAATAATGTATTAACATCACATTTAATGCTATATTTTTCTAATAGTTCTTGTAAGTTCATAAAAATAACTTTTTTAAGTATATATTAAAAACAAATGTTGTTATAAAAATTTATTTATAAATTTCATTCTTTCATTTGCTTTATATCTCTTTCGCGCTTCTACATAAACTTTCTGAATTTTAATCGTCAAATCTACATCTTTTTTTGCATATGTTCGTATTAAAGAAACATGATCAAGTATTACTATATCTTCATCCATATATTTTCTTAATTATATTTTTCCTAGAAAATGCCCTAAAACTATTTTGTAGATTTCTTATAATTATACTACCATTTGTTTCAATATCTTTGGATATTCTCAAATGTGATTTATTAAATAAAATATTCATTTAGCTAAAATTATATCAATTTTTCTATCCCTTTCATCTGCTTTTTCCTTTGCTAATCTAGCAAGTTTTTCCTCATCACTTTCATAATAATAATCAACATCTAAATATTTATAATTTTCACATAGATTAAGATATTCCTTATAATTAATAGATTTATCTATCATTTTATTTTTTTATAATTTCAATTACCTTTTCCATACCAATTGATGCAATCTCCTTAATGTGCTCATATTCAACAAAAGTTATTTCATCAGCCCAACGACCTTCAGCATCATAATATCTAGGTATATCAAATTTTTCACCTGGATCAACATAATAAATTGGAGTACCATCTTTTACTATTAATGGTATTTGGTTAGCTGGTGATACTTGCATTGAAGTTCCTATAATTATACATATATCACATTCAGTAGCAGCTGTTATAGCTCTTTCTAAACTATTACCATCTAAATCTTCACCAAACCAAATAACGGATGGCCTCAATTGTGCTCCTCTTGGGCACTTATCACCTATATTAATATCACCTGGACAATCATATGTTTCAGTTGATCCAGGAAATGTTGATTTTGATTTATTTAATTCACCATGTAAGTGTATAACTTTAGTTGATCCTGCACGTTCCTGTAAATCAGTCACATTCTGAGTAACTACTGTTACGTTATAATCAGTTTCCAAACTAGCAATTAATTTATGTGCCAAGTTTGGTTGAACATTTTTCATTTCTCTTCTTCTTAGATTATAAAAATCTAAAACTAATTCACGATTTTTTCTCCAACCATCCATTGTAGCAACATCTTCAACTTTATAGTTATTCCATAGACCATCACTATCTCTGAATGTTTGAATTCCGGATTCTTTATCTAAACCAGCCCCACTAAATATTAATATTTTTTTCATAATTCTATATATATTACAAAGATAATAAAAAACTTTAATTAGAAAGTAATTATTTTTTAATATATAAGAAAAATAAAGAACTATTAATGGGAATCCCATCTCTTATCACTTCTGACAATTTCAATTCACTTGGAAATGATGTAAACATAGTTGGAACTTTTAGTTCAACTAATCCAATTCCAAATTCGGATAAATATGTTAGCCCTATTTTATTAAATTATGTAGAGCCATATGATTATAATGGTGTTTCAAAAACACTTTTCTATACTGAAGTAAACACAAATTTAAAAGTTGGTGACCGAGTTTTTATTATAAATGGTAATTACGATAGTAATAAATTAATACAAGCAAATAAATACAAAAAAGGTAGGGATGGTTATAAGATTTTATCCATAGATTATTGTAAAATAGTTTTAGATATTGATTATACAGGTACTTTACCAACAAATGGTAATTCAGCAAATGGTGATAATATGTCTGATTATATAAAAGTATATTATATTGATTCTTATGATAGTTTTTTAACTGCAAATAAACAATTATCAACTAGAGGTGGTAATTTTTCACACAAGTTTGATTATCAACAAAATAACATAGCTTTTATAGATTCTAATTATTTACCAATAAATGATAATTGGACGATATCAGCTGGTATAACAGCATCACCAGGTTTTTATGTCAAAAATCCAACACAAAGTAATTGGAGTAATATAACTAACGAATTTATAAACTCTGGATCATATTCATTAGCACTAGCACCATCTTATAATTTTTATAATAATGGTAAATTAAAGGTAATGGGAAAATCTTTTACTTATAATGGCTTTGAGTTTAAAGATAGCTTTGTATACCATTGGAATGCCACTTATTCAACTTGGGAGGTTGATATAACAGAAGAATCAACAGCAGCTAAAGCAATTATATCAAAAAGTAATTTTATAGATGGTAATTTCACAGGCTCATTCAATAGTGGTGTATATGGGAGCAAAATTAAAAAGATAGAATGGACTGGTGATGGTATTTGGAATGGTGGTACATTATTAAATTCAAGATGGAAGACGGGTGCTTTAAATTCTAATATTTTATTGGATGTTAGTTATAAAACCACATTTGATAAATATGGCAATCCATACCAAAAAGCCAATTCTTATAATAATGGTGGGTATGGATTTAATTATATAATTGAATCTGAATTTGAAACTAGTAGTATATATAGCTCTATTATAAGAAATACTATATTTGGTTCAACACCTAGTTTAATGGTTGTTGAAAATCACATAAATAATAATGTGCAAAATTTTGATACAACTATAAGCAATGGTCTTTTTGAAAATTGTGAATTTAATAATGTATATTTAATTGGTGGATCTATTAAAAATTCAAGATCATCAAATAGTAAATTTTCTAATGTTAAAATTATAAACTCATTTATAAAAGATTCAGTTATAACAAATTCTACAATAATATCAGAAAGTGCTATTAAAATAGATAGCTATGATGAATGGAATGCATCAGAAAGAAGAATTCAAACTGGATTAAGTGCAAATATTGATTTCAAAGTATATAAATTTTATATAGGTGAAGCAGACTTTTTAAAATTCAGACAAGGAGATTCCTTTTATATAAAAGGGTTGAATATAAATGATAATTCAAAAGATGTTTTAAAATTCTTTGATAAGAAATTCCGATTAGGTAATTGGATTGAATATATTGATGATTTATCAGATAATACAATAACACCATTGAATATATTAAGTAATACTTTTTATAAAAGGGGTATAGAATGTGCCGCATTTTTATGTACACCTGAAGAAAATGATTGGATCTATAATAGCACTGCTACTCAATCAGGTGGTCCATATTACACAGAAGCTGTTTTAGATAATAGTAATAAAAAATATTCAATTGATATTTTCATATCAAGAAAAGACATCTATGGTAATGATATAGATGGTTTAGATTTTAATTATGGAGCTACTTATTCAGATACATCAACTTTGGGTCTTCCTGATATCATAAATAATAATTTAATAGATGTAACAAATGCTTATATTATTGATTCTAATATAGAAAGTGGTTTAATTGAAAATTCAGATTGGAATAGTGGATATAATATAAATTATAGCAATGATAATTTAATTTCACCATTTAATACAACATCAACCATATATAGTATGACATTTAGTTCCCAAGGTGAATTAATTGTTAATACCCCAGGTGTTCAAACAAAACCAGAAGTATTGGATCCAAGTTCCAAGACCCCAAATATATCAGATATAAAAGTTGGTGATATATTATTTTTAGGACCAGTTGATTATATATTAAATGATAATACAACAAGACTACCTGATACCTATAAAGTAACTAAAAAATCACCTAATTATATAACATTAGTGGAATTAGGCACTTATAGTGTTATAAGTGGATTAAATATAGGTGGCACATTTAGTACATTAAACACTGAAAATCGTTATAATTATCTAAGTAAAGTAAAAATTAACAACACTAAAATAAAATCAGGTTTATTTAAAAGATCGTATATAGTTAATTCACTTATAAAAGATGATACATATGATACAACTGATATGGATTATAATAATATGGATAAAATTAGAAATTTAGTTATATCTGATAGTATTTTTTCCAATACTAATAATATCTTATCTAAAGCAACATACTTAAATTCAACATTTGTAAATGGTAGTGATATATGGGATAATGGTATAATACAAAATTCTATTTTAAATGGTATAACTTTTAATAATGGTATTATCAAAGAATCAGCATGGTTAGATGGGATTTTTAATGGTGGTATATTCTACAAATCAAGAAGTTATGATACTGATCCATCAAATGATTATCCTGGTTATAATGACGATATTGAAACATCTTATTATAAAGATGGTTTAGCACCATATAATAATAGATATTCTTGGAGAAATGGTATATTTAATGGTGGTCAATTTTTCAAAAGTGAATGGGAAGATGGTATATTTAATGATGGTTTATTCTATAATTCAAGATTTTTTGGTGGAACAGTTTCAGGTGGTATAATCGGAAATGACACAACACCTGATACATATATTTATAATGGCACAATTACTTATACTACTGTTAATAATGCTAATGTATATGCTACTAATTCAAATACTATAAATTGGTTAAATGGTATATTTAATAAAGGGATATTTGGTGCTGCTACCAATAGTAATGCAATTTGGAATGATGGTACATTCAATGGTGGTCAATTTACAGATAATGCATCTTGGTTAAATGGTACATTCAATGGTGGGAATTTTACATCTATATATGCTTGTGATACAGTTGGTTATAATATTATATCTAATACATATTCTTGGATGAATGGGACATTCAATGGTGGTGTTTTTGGAAATGGATCTACTAGTTCTAATTCAACTTGGGGTAATGGTGACTTTGAGGGTGGTATATTTAATGGTAAATTATGGGCAAATGGTATATTTAAATCAGGACAATTTAATGGTAGTGGCTTAACAGCAGTTGGCGTAAATCCACTTGATGCAACTACTAATTCAAATTCACAAGCATTTATAGATAATTTTAAAAATAATGGATTTTATGGACTTTGGTTAGATGGTGTAGTAACTAACCAAAAAGATGTATATGTAACTGATAAAAAATTCTATACGGATATTACTAGAAGTGTTAATGATGCGCCTACTAATTTAAGTGTTTCATTTAATAATACAATTTGGATGAGTGGTGAATTCAATCACCCTGAAGGGAATATAACAAATTCAGTATGGTTAGACGGTGCATTTAAATCAGGAAATTTTATACAAAGTTCATTTAACCCATATATAGATGGTAATTTCAATACTTATTCAACTTGTTATTGGGATAATGGTGTTTTTACAGATAGTGAATTCTTCTATTCTGATTGGAATGATGGTAAATTCATATCAGGTACTGCTGTTGGTATGGTTTTCAATAATGGTACATCTTATTATATGAATGCTTATAACATAGCTTGGAATAATGGGACTTGGAAAAATGGAAACTGGAATGGTTCTATATTTAATTATAACGGCTCAATAAATAATGACTATGTTATAAAAGTATTAAATAGAATTAATGATGTAAATGGTACACAAAGTTTACATATATGGAATATATTTGAAGATATTATTAATAGCAACACATTGATAACAGAAGATTCAGCTAATGTGGCAATTGATACTGCTGTACCTGGTGTACCCACACCTGATTATAGTAGTGCTAATTCATTTTTCCCACCAATAATTTTATAGAAAGAAATATTAAAATAATATATACATAATGTTATACAAAATTAATGATTATTTACCAAATCCTAACACATACAACTCAAATGTAACAAATGGGAAAAGTGGTCTAGTTTCATGGGATAAAACTAGATCACTTATTCAATATTTATTAAACTATAATAAATCAGTTATTACTACATATTCTGAAAATACACCATCTATTCCTGGACAATCATCTCCAGGTATTACATTTGATACTGATATAATTATTTTTAAAATATATACTAAAGATACCAATTCAACTTATGATATAACAATTGATATTACTAGTAATCAGAATACCCAAAGTATAACATATAACAGTCTTAAACCAAATACAGAAACACAAATTTTATCAAAGTCAAAATCACCTGATCATGATAGCAACTTTGATATAACCGTTTCTTCATTAACAAAAACGGATTTTACATTTGATTTGTATTTTCAACAATCATCTCCAAGTTATCCAGGGTTACCATTCTTCTTAATTCAATACAAATCAATAAATGTAACTGCTATTTATCCATTTGATGTAACTATTGATAGTTTATCACAAGCCAAATATTTTGATAGTTCTTACTATTTTAATTTTAATTATAGAATTGATAAAGGAACAGATACGAATATTTTACCATCCGATGGAAAAGGAACTGAAATTTATATACAAGATGATCAATCAAATGTATATGATGTATATTCACTTATAAAATCACCAACAAATAGTAATCAATATATTAATACCACAAATTCTGGTAATATATCAAATTCACAATTAAACGGTTATCAATTAAAAGCTAATACATCCTATACTATATTTTTAAGAACTTATTATGATTATACTAGTTATATAGAATCAAATCATATACCATTTAAAACACCAAATTATTCTAGTGCTAAAGTAAATATATATAGTGGTTATTACAACGGTTTTTTTATTGAGCAATATAGTCAATATTCATCAACTTACACCATACAAAATTATTCTTCTGATTTTATAAAATTTACTAATAATAAAATTTCAAATGATAATAATAAACGAACAATTACATTAAATGGTAGTTATTATTTTCATTATGATGTTGTATCACCTATCAATATTTTAATAGACGATACATGGTTTAGTAATAATCCATCATACAAACCAATCGAAATAGGTTTCTATTATATTAATAGTAAAGTACCAATATCAACATATATCATAACATCAAAAGGTGAAAATATTTCTATTGATCCTACAGATCTATCAAATCCAAATATATTATGGAATAGTTATAATATCAATGGTTTAGATTTAAGGTCAATTGTTTTCAAATACACAATTGATAATTTAGAACCGGAAACTACATATTATTATGTATCTTATATTAAGACTGATGGATTATATTATTATTATGGTGAAGTTGAAACATTTACAACATTACCAATTAATTTTTTATCGTTCCAAACTCCTAGTTTAGCACCTGGTCAAAAATGGTATCAATTATATGATAATTGGGAATTAGCAATATCCACAACAACAAATAAAATTAATCCATTTTATAGGATAAAGTCTAGTATATCAGATGATAGAAATTATCCTATATTTTATTATCATGATACAAATTATACTATGGAAAAGAATTATCAATTCAGAACAATAGTTGAAAATTTTTATGACAAAACAATATATTTCCCATTTACAGATGAATATGAAATTGTTGGTAGTAGTATAACAAATTTTACAATCAAGACACCTTGGGGTGAGAATCAAACTTTTCCAGTCCCTTATATACAAGATAGTTCACAATTACCATCTAATATTATAAATTTATTTTTATATAGTAATATAAATAGTATCAATATACCAAATAAGCCAATAAATAATCTAATATCTAAAAGTGTTGGTAATCCAATAAATCCAATAACATACATTGCAAATAGTAGATTTAATGGTCAAGTATCTAGTTCTTTACCACATTTTATAACATCTATTCCACCGCAAGGTTTAATATACTCTGATGTTAATGACACTGATTGGTTTCTACAAGGATATGCTTTTTTCAATCTTTTTAAACCTACTAAGATAGATCCTAATCAACCATACAATGTTGCAACAGGATCAAATGTAAATAATATGGTATTTGATGGGAATGATGAGATTGTATTTTATATGGATGATACAAATACTCCTATAGGTTGTAAGGGATGGCATCTAATTGAAAAGAAAAACCAATTAATATGGTTTGATAAATACATACCAACAACAATAGATAGTACCGAAAATACAAGAAATCTACCAGTTGGTGGTAATCCTGATGATTATTATTCCAATAAAACATCCGAAGAAAAGTGGAGACAAAATAACTATGTTGCAAAATACATACCATACCAATCTTTTAACATTAGCTTTAGTTATAGTAATAATTCTAATAGTACTATTGATATGTATGTGGGGTCAAAATTACCTAAATATGAAAATGGTGTTATAAATTATTTTGATGATTATACAAAAATAACAACACTTGATAACACAACACCTAATAATTGTGAGTTTGTTGGTTTACAAGGTAATCAATATGTTTATTTTGTAGCAAATGCTATTGAATTTGATCCAAGTCAAACATTAGCAACATACTCCGTAATAACTTTAGGTGATTTTAAATTTGCAGGATCTTACAATACTGGAAATAATCTATTATATGGTGTTACTGAAAGTAATAATTCATTAACAACTACATCAGGTATTGAAAATGCCACATACTCTATAAAGTTAGGGTATTATAATAATGTAGACAACCCATCAAAATTTAACCAACCTATAACACTAAACTCAAATGCTGGTAATGGAACATTCAATACAGGTATATGGGAAAATGGTGTGTGGAATAATGGATGGAGGGAAGATCAAACTAAAAAAGACTTTTTTAAAATAGAACAATTCTTTTCTTATAATTTAGATAAAAAATGGCAAATACAAATATCTGGACCATCATCATCAGTATCAGAATTTAATATAGGTGATAAAGTAAGTATAAGTAATATAGTAGCTATTGATATAAATGAAGAAAGAAAACTTTTAAAAAATTATTATACTATAATAGAAGCAACATATAGTGTTACTAGTAATTACATATCAGTTGAATTTGAAACAGATTTCCCACTTAGAAGAATTGAAATGGATTCAGATGAACACAGAATAGGAGTAACTAAAAATGTTTGGCTATCAGGTGTTTTCCTTAATGGATATTTTAAAGGAATATGGAACAATGGACTTTTTAGTGGATATCCATTAATAACTAAAATGGATGAAAGTCATTGGATTGATGGTGTATTTAATGGTGGTCATTTTACAGCTAAAAAATATAGTGTTAATTTTGATAATATAGGTAATGCTTTATATACCATTGATAATTCAAAGCGTTTAGGTTTAACATTTTCTACACCACACAAATTAAATGATAATGATAGTATTATAATTTATGATAACTCTAATAATTTAGTAGGGGAGACTATTGTTTTATCAGTAATTGATGAAATGAATTTGATAACAGGTCTTACTTGGGACACTGTAAGTAATTTAAAATATAATTTAATTAGTGGCAATGTACATACTATAATATCAACAGGTCTTGCACAAAATATGGATTTCTATTCTAATAACGTATCAAGTGTATCATCATTAGTTTCTTTACAAACAGAAAGAGTTTTCTCTTATAATTCTTGGATGGATGTAAATTATTCCAATCAAAGTGCAGTTAATATTGGTAAACCATATTATTTCTTAGATAAAGCATCAAATAGAAGTTATTCTGAAAATAATCTATATGGTTATCCTACTAATGATATATTATCAACTAATTCAACTTTTAGAGATAGTTTTTCAAAAAGTTCTAGAAAATACAAATTAGGTAAAAAATGGAAAATATTCAATGATTATGTTGGGGATTCATCAACATTTGAAGAATATTTTGATACTACTGACTCAGAATCAGGCTTGAATTTATTTAATACACAAGGATGGGATATCAAATTAAATGATAAATATACTAAAAATTTATTAGCTAATGAGTTTAATTCACATTTAGGATCTACAATGTCATACATAAGTCTTTATTTTAATAATTATGACTTTTCTAATTCAATAAATGAAGGTGATTTTATCAATTTAAATTATTGGACTAACGTAAATAACAATAGTGATGATACTGCTATTCAAAATAATATAGGATTAACCGTTTCATATATAATGACACACATAATAGGTATAACACCTAGTCCTAGATTTGGATATGCAACCCAATCACTACCTGAAAGAAATTATACAATGATTGGCTTTGATAATTTTTCAGATAATCATAACGATGATTACATCATACAAACACTTGCAACTATGTCCTATTTTGGTTTGCCAAATGGTACAATAAATGTAACTAATAGTGTTGGTCCAGCATATAACACACAAAATATAAACACATTTACAATAGATATAAGTAAATCTAAATATATTTGGTCAATTGATATTTCATTAAATAATAGTTTAGTATTTTCAAGAACACCTGAACCTTTAGATAGTACTACTTCAACAATAGGTAAAGAATTAAAGGGTGATTCACAAGGTGATGGTGGTGTTCTTAATCTTATAACAGCATATGATGTAAGTAATAGAACAAATGGAACTGATGTAAACACATTAGATAAATCTAACTATACATTAATTGAATTTGATGTATTACAGAATAATTCTGTAACTAATTCATACATTGATCCAAACCTTGGTAATATACCAGCTATACATTTTAATAATTTGAATTTTATAACTAAAAACTTTTCAAATAGTGGTATAACATATAGCCAAACAATACCAACTAAATATTTACCAATTAATACTAATGTTAATCATTTATCAACAAAAGGTATAAAAAAACAAGAATTTTTCTACAATAAAAGAAATCTTCTAATGAATTTAAAAGGGAATGGATTATTAGGAAAAGATAAAACAGAGGTATTTTTAGATAATATAAAAATGTATCAAGTGGATATGATACCATTCTTCCAATATTTTAAATATTCAAATATTAATACATCTGTACAGATACCTAGTAATGGAACATCTCCTAGTATAGATTATGCAAATGATGATACTACAAATAATATAGGAATAACCTCTGATACAAATAATATTATAACGTATTTCAGTGATAATTTAATTACTACTGATATAACTGTACCAGAAGGTATAAACTGGGTTGTAGATTATGGACTTACCGCATCTAGTATTTAGATCATTTTGATGATTAAGTGTCCAACTCTACCAGCTTCTTGTTTAGAGTGATTACCCATGGATTCTATCACATTATCACCTTTTTTGAGTTTTAATTTTGTCAATTTTTGCTTACCATAAATTCGTCTATCACCATTACAGGTTTTACAAGGATTTAAACCAACTTTACCTTTACCATCACAAAATGAACAATCTTGACCCATATATTTACCAGTACCATCACAGAAATCACAACCATCTTCACCATCAAATGTTTTTAAGATATTACCATCATTATCTTTGATAACTATTTTAGAACTCATATCCTTACCAGAACCAGCACATTTCTTACAGCGAACCCATCTCTCATATTCAATAGTACCATCAAAAGTATCATCAACATTAATGTAAATATCTAAAACATCATTTCGTTTAAATTTACTTAAACGCTCTTTTTCAGTTTCATAATCAATATCAATATTTATATCAAAGAATTCAAAATACTCATCATAATTATTACCATATTTGGATTTTTTATCATATTCTGATCTTTTCTCACCACATAATATATCATATGCTTCAGTCATTTCAGAGAAAATCTTAGAATCACCTCCTTTATCTGGATGATTTATCATAGATAATTTATAATATTTTTTTTTGATTTCTTTTTCAGTTGCAGTATTAGAAATATCTAATATTTGATAATAATTTTTCTTTAAGTCCATTTTATTAATTTTTCTAATTTTTCTCTAGCTTCATAAATATCATCATTTAAAATTATATCAACAACTTCTTCTGAGAAATTATCTTCAATAATTAAACAATCTGGATTTTGTATATAACTGATTAAATCATTTAATCCTTGTTCATATCTAACTAGTATATTTCTCTTATTAATATATCTTTTATTAAAACTCATATCAATCATTTAATTTATATTTAGTGTTAATATATTCTGCCTTACTTTGCTCAGATCTCTTCTTATCTGTATTTTTAATAAATTCTTTTCTTGATCTAACTTCTTTGATCAATTTGGTTTTGTCCCACTTTCTCTTAAGTTTCTTAAGAGCAGTTTCAATACCACCTTTTCCTACTTCTACTATTAACATATTAATCTATTATTTTACTTATTTTAAAATCTCTTAGAATAGCCTTTTTGTCACTATCCGATAGTTTTTTATAATCCTCATATTTTAAATCAATTCCTATTAATTTAAAAGCAAATTCTATAAATTCAATTTGTTTGCTCATATCATCACTCATACTATAATACATAGAAGATGTGTTATTAGTTGTACCCGTTGATAATGTTGTAATACTACCATTACCATATATATTACTTGCCATATTATTTATATATTTATTTAATTAATAAGTTTCTGAACCAATTTCTTCATTACTATATATATTTTCTGAAAAATCTAATTCTTCAATTGTGGTAAATATATCTTTATTTATTTTTAGAATCCTATCAAACATTTCTTGGTTTAAAATAGCATGATGCACTACAAATATATTTATGTTATAATCATTAGCAAATGATTTAAGAAGTGTTAAAATAGAATCTATCCCTTCTATATCAACCGAACTAAATACTTCATCTAAAAATAAAATATTAATATGCTTTTTAGTTCTAATCAACTTAAGATATGCAATTAGTATCGCAATATTTACCCTACGATTTTCTCCTGTCGATAATGTATCACTATCTATCACTGATCCAAATTGTTTTATTTCAGCTGTAAATGTTTCATCCAATTTAACTTCAAATGGTATTCCCATTTTTGACATATTTTCACTAATGAAATGATTAATTGGTTTTATTATACCAGCAATAATTGCCTTTTTAACACCATCTTCACCAAATAGTTTATTCATTTCTTTATAATAAAGTTCTTTTTCTTTACTAATAGAAACATTCTCCTTGCTAAATGTTTTTTTGCTTTCTAATTCTTCTATTGTTTTTTTAAACTCATCAATATTTGTAGAAACTTCACCATTTTCAGATTCTTTCTTTTTATTTAATTGCTCAATTTGTATTTTACAATTTTTTAAAAAGTAATTCATATCATTAAATGATGTTGTAGTTGAACTAGCTATTTCAGCCAATTTTACTTGTCTTTCTTTTATTAATTTAATATTATTCTCTATTTCAGTTTTAATATCTTCAAACCCTTTTCTTTTTTCAATTAACGCTTCTCTTAAAGAATTAAAGTGATCAGAAATAAAATCTGTTCCACAAGTGGGACATTTTCCAGAGTCATATAAATCAATTTCTTTTTGGACATTACGTATGTCATTTTGAACAATAACATATTGCTTTTTTTCACTATCAATTTCATCGTTTAATATTTTCTCTTTTTCTTTAATCTTTTCAACTTTTTCTTTAAGTGCACTATAAACATCCTTTTTAGATTTCATATCTTCCATTAATTTATTAATATCCGATTGTAAATCTTTTTTTTCCTTTTCAACAACTTTATCAATGGAATTTTGAATAGAAGATATAGATTCATCAAGAGTTCTTATTTCAGAATCAAGAGATGCTAAACGAACTTTATTATTCTTATTAAGATCCTTCAAAATACTATTTAATACATTTATAACTTCAAGATTAAACAATTTATCCAATAATATTTGTTTCTCATCATTTGACAAAGACATAAAGTTTTTAAATGAATCCACATTCATTGAAATGAAGGATTTGAATGTTTCAATATCCATACCTATGTATTTTTCAATAGCTTCATCAATATTAGCTTTACCAGCTCTTTCATTTAGAACACCATTTTCCCATAATTCTAATTTATTAGGTGAAATACCTCTTTTAACTTCAACATCAACTCCGTTAGCATTAAATGAAATTCTATTAAATAACTCACCATTTATTCTATTAGACAAAGAAGTCTGTGTAGCCCATTTCTTTTGTTTACCACCCCTAACTTTTCCATATAATGAGTAATCAAAAGAAGATAAAAAAGAACTTTTACCATTTCCATTTTTTCCACTTAGTAGAATTAATTCACCTTTTTGTGTATTTAATTTAACAACTTGTTCGTTATTCCCGAATGATCTAAAACCTCTAATTCCTATTTCACTTATTAACATATGATAAAAACATTTTTAATTTATATCTATTGTTCTAAGATAAGTTTGATGCTGTAGCAAATATTATATCATCTGGATTTACTTCATCATCTATATACATACTTTCACTTGGAGCTTCCACATACGAATCTAAATTTATATCATCCAAACGACCAATTACTTCACTACAAGGAACTAATTTAATAAATATAGATTCCAATAAAGATTTATAACCTTCCCATATTTCAATTGGACCACCTAACAATTCTTCAATTGATTGATCAACAGTTAATACTAAATTATCATTAGTATAAAAAACGGTTCCCTCTGTGAAAGAACCGTTGCAATTTATTGAAAGTAAAACTAAGACACCATCTTCATATTTACCCATATAATCAACAATATCTGCTTTAATTTCCATCCAAAACTTCATTTAATTTGTTATCTCTTGTTACTTGATCATGATCTAATAAATAACCAGCATTAACAAGTGTGTGCATCATAGATTCACCCATTTCTGGTCTACCATCACAAAAACAATACATCATATCTCTATAATAAGTATGTATAATTTCTCTTTCTTCTTTCTCTTCTATCTTGGATACCTTATCCAAATCAAGATAAAATCTACTATATTTCTCTTTCATATATAATTATTTAATATTTAATTGATATTTAATTTTACCAGTATCAAAAATTCTTAATAAAGAATTTTCTTCATTATAATTGATATCTACTAAATTATATTTATCAACTCTTATTTCCTTTATTATATATTTATAATCAGGTTTTGTTTCAGATATTTTAAAAAAACCATAATCATTATAAAAATTAATAAATTCCATATCTCTATCAATAAATGAAGTTATTATACCAACATTATATTTTTCAATAAAAAAATTTAACATTTCAAAATTACCACCAATAACACAAAGACCTATTCTATCACAGAAACTAGATAAATTCCATCCATAAACACTATTATCACTAAATGTTAATCTTTGATAATTAAATGTCATCACAGATAATAACTCATCTTTAAAATAAATACCTATAGATTTATCAATTAGTTCAATTGAACCTTTTTTATGATTTTTATCCAAAAAAATATTTGACACATTGTTATCTACCTCCTTTATAATACATTTACTCATATGTATATATTTTGATGATTTTACAATTTTATTTATATTAGATTTCAATATATCTGATTTTAAAACCCAATCATCTTCCCAAATATTTATAATCCTAATACCTCTTTCATTAAAATAATTAAATTTATTTAAATGGTAATTTTCGTCCTTAAATTTTTCAGAATGCCAATATAAACCATTAAATTCAAACCCTATATTCAAATCTGGTAAATAAATATCAATTTCTAAACCATCTCTATAGTTTTTCAAAACTATACCATTATATACAGATTTTATATATTCAAATAGTTCATTTTCTTTTATTGATGATAATGCTGAAATTGGATTACATATAGTACATAATGGAATATTTAAACATAATCTATGATAAAAATTATCACTACCTATTATAAATGTATGATTTATTCCTTTATCACAATTAAAAACAGAATCACCATTACTGATATATTTTATATAATTTTTGTGTTTTGTAATAAAAAATTTTTTTCTATATTCATCAGATTTTGATATACTATCAACACCATATTTCTCAATACTTGTTTTTTTTGATTTTTCTTTATATTCATCGGTTTTGGTATAACTATCAACACCATATTTCTCAATACTTGTTTTTTTAGACCTTTTTTTATACTCATCTGTTTGTGTATAATTTTCCACACCCCATTTTAACAAAGATGTCTCTTTAACCTTATCACTATATTCTTTAGTTTGACTATAATTTTCCACCCCATATTTCTCAATACTTGTTTTTTTGGTTTTTTCTTTATATTCATCGGTTTTTGAGTAATGATCTACACCATATTTCAACAAAGATGTCTCTTTAATTTTATCTTTATATCTATCGGTTTTTGAGTAATGATCTACACCCCATTTTAACAAAGATGTCTCTTTAATTTTATCTTTATACTCATCGGTTTTTGAGTAATGATCTACACCATATTTCTCAATGCTTGTTTTTTTGGACTTTTCTTTATATTCATCAGTTTTGGTATAACTATCAACTCCATATTTCCCAATGCTTGTTTTTTTGGACTTTTCTTTATAATCATCTGTTTTTGAGTAATGATCTACACCCCATTTTAATAAAGATGTCTCTTTAACCTTATCATTATATTCATTAGTTTGACTATAATTTTCCACCCCATATTTATCTAGATTGGTTTGTCTAACTCTTTCCTTATATTCATCAGTTTTGGTATAACTATCAACACCATACTTATCAATATTTGTTTTTTTAATTTTTTCCTTTACATCATTTAATTGGAAGTAGTTTTCAACCCCCCATTTTTCAATACACAATTCTTTCTGTTTAATAACTCCACAATCCTTACAAGCATAATTTAATTCACCTCTTTTAGTTGATTTATTATATGATGAATATGATATTTTTTTATTTAAATTACAATAAAAACATTTTGCCAAAATCTCATAATTAGAACCTAGTGATAAATGTTCAATATTTATTTCAATTTTACTACAACTAACATCATAACCCAAATCTTTATAATATTTAAAATATTTACCTGTTGGTTTATTAATTAAAATTTTTTTTGTTATAATCATATTTTTAAATATTATTATCTATTAAGAATTCAATTTTTTTAAAATTATTATCCAAATCAGTGAAAACTATTTGTATCTTTGATATTTCTTTATATTCATTAGCCTCCCCTAAAATTTCATTTATAGATATTTTTTTTTCATAAATTATGTCTATTCCAGGTTCCTCACCTAAGAACCTTCTCATATCTTCTTTAATTTGAGATAATTTCCAATCGTCTGTTTTGAAGTTTATTTTAGAGATATAATCTCTTATTGACATTTCTTTTAATGAACTCATATTATTTAGTTTTTTTAGTTTTAGTTTTTCTATTCTTTTTAAGATTTTTATAAAGATTTGTTTCAGGAACATATTCCAAATCAGTACTATTACCACCATTAAATAAGTTAAAAATCAATGTATCATATGTTTTAACTAATTCTGGATTATCTGAAAAATATCTCCAAAGAGCTTCTTTATTTCTTTCTTTATATGCTTCTATATTATTATCGTGGTTTTCTAAAATCCAATTTAACATCTTAGCACCATCTTTTGTATCAGAACCCTCATAATAATAACCTATATCTTTACACATAGGGGCATTATGTAAAACTGGATAACCCATATAAGCAACATCCAAGTATAAATAATTAAGTGGGTTAAGAAGTTGATGACACAATACGATATCTAAAAATTGTGTTACAAAGTATGCAGTCTGATATCTACTTTCTGCTGTAATTTTATTATCTTTATATAAGTCTAAATTAGCAACTATACCTAAAAAATCTTTGTGTTTACTAACTTTTTCTGCATTAGTTAACATTAATTTTTCAATTTTATTTTTACCAGTTTCTGATCTATAAGATTCCTCTGTAACAAGCATTGGTATTAAACAAAATTTAACTAAATTCAAATTAGGTTCCATTACACCAATAACTTTCTTTTCCTTTGTTGGATCATATTTAATACTTTTTTTAAAAGTTCCATTTTGGAAAGATTTTTCAACATCAACAAGACTTTGTATTAAGAATTTTTGATTCCAAACAAATGGTACTAATAGAGCATCAGTTCTATATAAAGTTGAATAATAACCAACATTAGTTTCATGTTGCTGTGGAATATACCAAAGTTCATCAAATGTTTTTTCATATTGATGTATATCATTTTCACTTTCTTTAAATAAGATATTTTCAGCAGAAATTATATAATTATTACCACATCTATAGGATATTATTCTATTACTTGGTTTAATAGATTTAAAATGTATCATATATTCCTCATTGACCTGTGCACCCATTACAATTATCAAATCCATTTCTTCATATTTATCTTCAAATTTGTAAATATTTACATCATTTAGATAGTCTTGTAATTTTTGAGTAAAGTCCAATTTACCAAAATTAAGTAAACAAACATCATAATTGTTTTTTGATTTTTTTAACATTCTTTCTAATATCAAACAATTAAGTTTAATACCATTTGTCCATAATGCTTCATCATTAGATTTTATTCCAATAGTAATACCTATTTTAAGATTTTTCATAAGTAAGTTTTATTTTTTTCTAAAAAAGTGAAATTATCATCAATTTTTTTACAGTTTATGATAAAATTATCTATATCATTTTTTTCTAAATCAAACCATTCACCACCAACATTTTTACCTTTATACATTCCATGGAAATAAGATTCAATTTTACTCCCATAAGGTGATGTATAAACATTTTCTATTGTTAATATAGATGCATTACCAGTTCTGAACTCTTTAAGACGTTCAGTAACTTTTCTTCTAGTTATACCAATTTTATATATTTTACTACCATTGGTTTCTGATGAGATTAGATATACATTTATCATGATGTATATATTTATACATCACTTCTCCATTCACACATTTTTTAAAATTAAATAATATTTGATTCAGTTCCACCATATACAAAATCCATATAGTATAGTTGACCAGTTGGACCTGGTTTGAAATCAGGATGTTGGTTTATTTCCATTTCCTCAAATTCCTTATTATCTATTAATGCATCAATTTTACGATTTCTATTTTCAGATAGAACTTCTGCCTTAATAGTTTTAAGTTCATCTTCATTGTTAGATCCAAGTGGTTGAGCACTAACTAAATCCAAACCTATAGTTCTTGCACTAATTTTAAGTACACTGGGGAAAATAAGTTGTGGGTCATCAGATGTTTCTATATTAGGTTTAGAATTTTCTAAGCCCATTTCACCCATAATTGATTTCCATTTATCCGAATTTATTTTCATAAATATTTTTTATTTTTATATGAAAATCAGATGAACTAGTTCAATGATGAATAGTGTTTTTTTATAGCTATTTCTAATTTATCTTCTTGATTACCATCTAATTCTTTAGAATATTCATTTTTAAACCAATTAATCATATGACAGATAACAACTTCTTCTGCTTCACCATTACTAACATCTGAATAACTAGAATGATCATCTACCCATTCTGCTATTTCAGCATCTAAAAGTTCTTGAACTTTAGTCTCTGTAAAGTGTTGTCCAATTTTAACTAATGCAAAATCTACATCAAATGCATTTTCATATTTTTTTAAGTACTTCATATATTTTATTTTAATTTTATGTGTATATATATCCAATGTGAGCTAGGTTTAACACTTATCAACACTTTATTAGCCCATTTTTTACTCATTAACCAATTAATGAAATTATTTTTAATGGTCATAAATTCACCCTCGTCCAATATACCATTATCCCAATTACCAACACCTTGATAACCAAAACTTATTATTTTATCAGATACTTTTGGGTTTAATCTTTTCTCAATATCACCTGGGTTATATGTTGCCATATCCATTTTAATTTTACCAAGAGTAATTATATTATCATAATTTAAATTAACCAATTCCTTTTTAATATTAAATGCTGATTTGGATTCTAAACTATTCAACCATTTAATAACAGATGATGATAATCTAAAGCTACCAAATGGAATTCTATTCTCATAAGATATACCATATTCTAATTCTCCATTACATTTTATACCAAAATACATATTAACATCATTTTTACCATAATCAATAGTTTCGGCATAATTAGAAAGTGATCTAAACCTATTGAATATTTGCTTAACAATATCAGCTTCCATATTTTGATAAAAATAAAAAAGGATAAAGTCCTCAGGACAATTTTCAAAATCAGCTAGTTTTTCTTTTTGACCTAGAGCAGTTAAAGTTTTAAGGAAAGATGTGAAAATACCCTTACCAGCTACATTTAATTCCGATTCATTAATATCCTCAATATCAATAGATGCTGAAATTATAGGTTTTTTATCTTCAATGCCATTTTTTAAATATTCATCAATATAATATTTCATTTCTTTTTGAATTCTTTCATCTTGAATATTTATTGCATTGGCTAATCTTATATCAGAATCAATATCAGTTATATATCTATTGACTATATTTTTAATATAATCATCACTATTATAAAGATCTTCAACCCATTCACCAAATTGAAAATTTTCTTTTATGAATTGCATATATTTTTTTATCATATATTATATATTAAAAAAAAAATCTATAAAATACTAAAATGGATATTGAAAAAAAATATATATAAATTATGTCAAAAGGAACAGGGGTTATATACGGAAAACAAATTGTTAAAAATACAATTGTTAAAAAATTAAATGGATCAAGTGAATCTGATCAATTCTTAATATCGGATACTGATAACAACGTTGTATTAGACATTAATAGTATAGGATCAACACACTCCTTTGATTTGAGATGGACCGGAACACTACCTGTAAATAGAGGAGGTTTAAATAACACAGAATTAAATGGTAACGAAATATTAATTGCCGAATCTGATGGTAATTCTGTTATATCATCAGGTTATGTATTAAATGATAATGGTGTATCACAAACTGATATATGGAGTGCTGATAAAATTATTGCATATCAAAATAATTTTAGAGTTACAAAAGTAGAATTCACAATTGGAGATGGAATACAAACTGATTTTTTACTAGATCATAATTTAGGAACAAAATTTGTCATAATTCAAATTTTTGATCAAGAAAATGGCGAAGAAGTGGATGCTTATATAAAAAGAGTTGATAATAATAATGCCCTTATTTCCTTTAACAAACCACCACTTACAGACGAATATTGTGTTGTAATAATTTAATATTAAAAAAATAATAAAATTATTTTTTTTTATCAAAAAATCAATAAAAACAGGGGTTTTTAAAAAAAGTGGTTTTTTGCTTTAATATATACATCAATGGGTAAAAGCCCAGTTAAAAAAAAATAAAATATATTTTATGGCAAAAAACAAAAAGTTTTTAGTTGATATTGACATGGACCTCAATATCATCAAAAATGTTGCTTCACCAACTGCGTCCGGTCACGTAGCCACTTATGAGTGGGTAACTGGATTGCTTAGTGTTGAGACTTCTGAAAGGGAAGCCGTTGATTTAACATTGGATACTAAAATTTCCAATATTATTAGTAACTCAACAGCTCCTATCATTGACTCATTCACTGAGGTTGTAAGTGACATCGTTTCTACAAATTCAACTGAGGTTGTTGCAAGAGTTTCTGGTGATGCTTCTGTTGAAGCTGATCTTTCTACTGAGGCTTCAAGAGCTATCTCTGCTGAGGGTTCATTGGATACTAAATTAGTTTCTGAAATTTCAAGTGAGGTTGATGCTAGAGTTTCTGGTGATGCTTCTGTTGAAGCTGATCTTTCTGCTGAAGCTTCAAGAGCTATTGCAGCTGAAGGTTCATTGGATGCTAAAACATCTACTGCAATGTCTAACGAGGTTGTTGCAAGAATTTCTGGTGATGCTTCTGTTGAAGCTGATCTTTCTACTGAGACTACAAGAGCTACTGCTGCTGAGTTATCATTAAATACTAAATTAGTTTCTGAAATTACTTCTGAGGCTTCTGATAGAGTTTCTGGTGATTTATCACTACAAAACCAAATTGATTTCATTACATCAAATGTTGATCCAACATCAATTGATTCATTAACTGAAATCGTATCTGCATTCCATTCTGCTGACAGCAACTTGAACAATGCAATTACAAACTTGTCTTATGCTAATTCAACTGAAATCTCTGCTGAGGCTTCAAGAGCATTAGCTGCTGAAGGTTCTTTGGATAATAAAGTTTCTGTTGAAACTGTAAGAGCTAATTCAGTTGAGGCTATTATTTCTTCTGACCTTTCTAATGAGGTTGTTAGAGCTAATTCTGCTGAAACATCTGTTGCTTCTGACCTTTCTTCTGAGGTTGTTAGAGCTGAATCAGTAGAATCAGTTATTTCTTCTGACCTTTCTAATGAGGTTGTTAGAGCTAAATCTGCTGAACTTTCTTTAGATGTTAAAACTTCTAACGAAATCTCTTCTGAGGCTGCATCAAGAGTTTCTGGTGATGCTTCTTTAACTAATGCATTATCTTCTGAGACTGCATCAAGAGTTTCTGGTGATGCTTCTTTAACATCATCTTTATCTTCTGAGGCTTCAAGAGCTATCGCTGCTGAAGGATCTTTAGATCTTAAAACTTCTAACTCAATGAGTGTTGAAGTTGCAAGAGCTGAATCTGCTGAGGGTTCTTTATCTTCTGCTTTAGATAACGAAGCTTCTTTAAGAACTTCTGCTGACCTTTCATTAGATGTTAAAACTTCTAATGCAATGGTTGCTGAAATTTCTTCAAGAGTTGCTGGTGATGCTTCTTTAACATCATCTTTATCTTCTGAGGTTGTAAGAGCTAATACAGCTGAAACTTCATTAGACACTAAAGTTTCTACTGAAACTTCAAGAGCTACTTCTGCTGAGGTTGTTTTAACAAACAATTTATCAACTGAGGTTGTAAATAGAGTTTCTGGTGATGCTTCTTTAACTACTGCATTATCTGCTGAGGCTTCAAGAGCTACTGCTGCTGAAGGTTCTTTGAACACTTTATTATCTGTTGATATGTCAACTGAAGTTGCTGCAAGAACTGCTGCTGATAATTCATTATCATCATTATTATCTGCTGATATGTCTGCTGAGGTTGCTGCTAGAACAAATGCTGATAATTCATTATCTACATTAATATCTGCTGATATCTCTACTGAGGTTGCTGCTAGATCTGCTGCTGACGCTTCTTTAGATGCTAAAATTAACTATGTTATTTCTAACGTTGATCCTGCTGCTATTGACTCATTAACTGAGATCGTATCTGCATTCCAATCAGCTGATAGTAATATCAATAACACAATCTCATTATTATCAGGTTCTGCTTCTGCTAAAATTTCTGCTGAGGCTTCAAGAGCTACTGCTGCTGAGTTATCTTTAACTCTTGCTAATAGTACTGAGGCTTCTTTAAGAGCTTCTGCTGATGTTGTTTTAACAAACAACTTATCAACTGAGGTTGTAAATAGAGTTTCTGGTGATGCTTCTTTAACATCATCTTTATCAACTGAGGTTGTAAATAGAGTTTCTGGTGATGCTTCTTTA
>Ga0214170_1000009_pt1 | contig 105108 bp, 92 predicted proteins | sample TroBogEpilimnion_2_FD_153008 | JGI IMG/M metagenome (GOLD analysis project Ga0214170, IMG submission 153008) | Freshwater microbial communities from Trout Bog Lake, WI - 27JUN2007 epilimnion | ecosystem: Environmental > Aquatic > Freshwater > Lake > Epilimnion/Euphotic zone | place: Trout Bog... | reverse complement strand
TTCGCAATCTTGGCGCCTTCCTTGCTGCTCGAGATGAAGCCGCCTTCTACTAAAATGCCAGGACAATTGAGGGTGCGGAGGACGGCAAAGCGAGCCCGTCGGACGCCGCGATCTTCGGCCCCAGTCGCAGCTAAGACTTGGCGTTGGACGTTCCAAGCGAGGACGAGGTTGAAGCTGTCGAAGCGGTTGCCTGGCTCGGCACTGGTGTCGCCCTTAGCCTTGCCCGCATTGGTGGAATTCTGGGTCGCAGGGGTGAGACAATAGGTTTCAATCCCGGAACTGGTGGTGTCGCCCGCCGCTCCACCATTAAAGTGCAGACTCACAAATAAATCGGCTTTGTGTTTCGTAGCGAGGTCGGGGCGGTCTTCGAGCTCGATGAAGACATCGCGGTCGCGCGTGAGGATGACTTCATAGCCGCGTTTTTCGAGGATGAGTTTGAGTCGTAGGGCCGTGTCGAGCGTCGCCGCTTTTTCAACGTAGTTTAGCGCTACGTTTAATTTACCAGGGTCTTTGCCACCATGCCCCGCGTCGATGACAATGCGGTGGGTGCTCGGCAGAGGGGTGGGGATTTTCCAAAACAAGGGGACAATGACTTTATCGTAGTCGATCCGTCCGACGGTGAGTTTGCTTTTAAGGATGCCGATTTGATTACTGAGGTAGACCTTGATGCCATTCGCTAAGAGGTATTCGCGATTGCGCTCGGCAATGATTTCGACGCCGGCCTTGGTGGTGTACTTCTCGGTTTCAGATTCAAACCCTTTGGGCGGGGCCACGCGGTTGAAGCCCAACTGTTGGACCGTTTCGCCCAAATAAATCCCTTCGCCGCCCATGCTAGACAGCGGGAAGCAAACGGACATGACCAGACCGCTGACGATCCAGAATTTTGTCAGAAGGTTACGCCCCTGATTACTCAGGGTCATTCTCGCCATTATCGACTGCCGAGTCATCTTCGCCGTCGTCTTCACCTGGCATTTCGTTGTGCAATAACTTCCGCTTGTTTTGTTGCACCGGAGTTAAGCCGACGACAATAGCACGACCGTTGCGCTTGGGCTCGTTATCGTGTGTGCTGATGTGATTCAATTCGCTGATGGCGCGATTAATCGTCTCCAAGCCGATTTCGGGGTGTTCGAGTTCGCGGAAGCGGTATTGTAAAAGGAGTTTAACTTTATGGCCGTGGAATAAGAAGTTTTCCGCGCGACGCACTTTGATCATCAAGTCGTGCACGTCGATGCGAGGGCGGAGTTTAATTTCCTTCACCTTCGTCGCCGTCTTTTGGTGCTTATGCTTCTTGGCTTCTTCGTAGAGGTACTTACCGTATTCAATCAGCTTGCACACGGGCGGGTTGGCGGTGGCCGCGATTTCGATTAAGTCGACGCCGAATTCGCGTCCGAGCTCCAAAGCCTTGGCCGTGGGCATGATGCCGAGCATTTCACCTTTCGGCGAAATCACGCGGACTTCGGACGCACGGATGCGCTCGTTTCGCTTCGGGCCTTTGTCCTCCTTGCGTGAGTCTCGATGCTGTTGATTCGACGAACTGCCAGGTTTCGGGCGGTTGTTATTATTAGGACGATAAGGCGTAGCCATTAGGTATCTGCGGAGCGTGTCTTGCCCTTCACCTTCTAATTTCAAGGCGAGGGTTCAAGCCCCGATTACAGGTTGTCCGCGGATATCTTGCTCAGTTATTTCTTCAAAGCCTTGAGGGCTTCGACGATTTGCTCGCCGTGGCGGGCGGCTTCGACCTTGGGAATCACGCCAATGAGTTTGCCCTCAGCGTCAAAGAGGTAGGCCGCCCGGGTGGGCCCTAAGTACTTTTTACCATACATCGACTTCTCTACGATGGCATCCAGGGCTTGGGAAAAAAGGTCCTCGGGATCCGAGACCAGCGGGTACTGATACCCATGCTTGGCGGCGTACTTGGCGTGCGAGGATACGGTGTCGCGCGATAAGCCAATTAACTTAAATCCTTGTTTAGCAACGACTTTTAAAACTTTATCCATCTCAGCGGCTTGGAGATCGCAGGCCGAGGTGTTATTGCGCATGTAGACCGAAACCACGGTCGGGCCGTCGATGAGGTCGGCAAAAGCCAATTCAACGGGCTTTTGGTCCACGAGGGCTTTGATTTTAAAGGATAATTTGGGCTTTTTTCCGATGGAAAGCATGGTTTTGAGGGTGGATTTAAGGGTAGGGGAAGGGGTTTTGCGGGGCTGTCAAATGACCCAACTCGGTTTTATCCTACCTTTCCCCTTTACAAGCGGGCGTTTAAAGCCTTTGTTCCGACCCTTTCCCGCTATGCAAAAGACCCGTAAGTCCATCTCCAAACGATTCAAGGTGACTGGCACCGGTAAGGTCATGCGCCGTTCTCCGAACACTCGCCACCTGCTGAGCTCGAAGTCGCGCAAGCAACGCCGTCGGGCTAACAAGTCGAAGCGCGTCGACTCCGGCTTTGAAAAGAAGATGCTGGCCTCGATGCCTTTTGCTTAAGCCGATCTGGCTGATACTTTTGGCCGAACGGGTGTTCTTAAAGGCGACCCCGAGGTCATCTCAAAACAACTAATACACTACTACTAACATGCCTCGTGCAACTAATGGTCCCGCTACTAAGGCCCGCAAAAAGCGCGCAATCAAAGCCGCTAAGGGTTATTTCGGGAATAAATCACGTCTCTACGTTTACGCTCTGGAAGCGGTGCAACGCGCCCAGAAGTTTGCGTACCGCGACCGTCGCAAAAACAAATCCACGTTCCGCCAACTCTGGATCGTGCGTTTGAATGCGGCCTGCCGTCCCTTAGGGATTTCCTACAGCCGTTTGATCGCTGGTCTCAAGAAGGCCAACATTCAGATGGACCGCAAAAACCTCAGCGAATTGGCCATCCATGATGCGCCTGCGTTCGAGGCGATTGTGAAGAAGGCTCAAGCCGCCCTCGCTTAAGTTCGCCCTTCATCCGGCGTTCGCTCCAACCCCAGTCCTCTGGGGTTGTTTTGTCTTTAGTGCTTTCGCTTGCCGACCCTGCTTCGTCCCGCACAAATCAAGGGATGCAGCAGCAGCTTGCCCAACTCGTGGCGACGGCTCGACAAGAGTCCGCCTCCGTCACTACCCGCGCCGAACTGGAGGCCTTTAAGGCCCGCGTGGTCGGCCCTCATGGTTCCCTGACTCAAGTGATGAAGGGGATGGCGACTTTATCCAAGGAAGATCGCCCCGTGGTGGGCAAACTGATCAATGAAGCGAAGAAAGCGGTGGAAGAAATTTTGGCCGCTTTATTACAGAAAGTAGAAGACGCGGAAATTGCCAGCGCGTTGAGTGCACCGCTTGATCCCACGTTGCCAAGCCCCGATGCCCCGGCGGGAAATTTGCACCCGCTGAGTCGCACGCGCGAACGGATTTTAAATTCTTTCCGTAAATTAGGTTTCACCGTCGCCGAGGGTCCCGAAGTGGAAACGGAGTGGTATTGCTTTGATGCGTTGAACACACCGGGCGATCACCCCGCTCGCGATATGCAAGACACGCTCTACTTGCCCAAAACTTTTCGTTCGGCCGATGCCCCGCGTCGCCAAGAAGAAGCGATGCTTCTTCGCACACACACTTCGAGTGTGCAAGTTCGCACGATGCTCTCGCGTCGGCCTCCCTTCCGCATCGTTGCACCAGGTCGCTGCTTCCGTCGCGATGCGGTGGACGCCACGCACTCCGCCAATTTCCACCAGGTGGAAGGTTTGTGGATTGATCGTGGGGTGACGCTGGCTGATTTGCGCGGGGTGCTGGATTTCTTTGTGAAAGAGACGTTTGGGGCGGATGCCGAAATTCGCTTACGTCCCTCGTTCTTCCCGTTCACGGAACCAAGTTTTGAAATGGATTTACGTTCGCCTAACCTCGGACGTCTTTCGAATCGCTGGCTCGAAATCATGGGCTGCGGTCTCGTCGACCCTAAGGTCCTTGAGCTCTGCGGGCTCGACCCTCAAGAGTGGTCGGGCTTGGCCTTCGGTCTCGGCCTCGAACGCATCGCCATGCTCGTGCATGGTATCGATGATATCCGTCACTTTTACCAAAACGACGTGCGCTTCTTGCGCCAGTTTGCCTAAGCCATGAAAATTTCTTTCCAAGCTCTCTCGCGTCACGTGGATTTGCAGGGTGTCACGCCCGCGCAACTGGGTGATGTTTTGCCGATGTTAGGCCTCGAGGTCGAAGCAGTGCACACGTTTGGTCTCGCCCCGTTACCTTCCGTGGTGGTGGGCGAAATCGTTTCGTTTGAAAAGCATCCTAAGGCCGATCGCCTCAGCGTTTGCCAAGTGAATGTGGGCGAAGCGACTTTACGCCAAATTGTTTGTGGCGCGAAAAACTTTAAAGCGGGTGATCGCGTGCCAGTGGCTTTGCCAGGCACGGTGATGCCGGGTGGTTTTGAAATCAAAGTATCGAAACTCCGCGAGGTCGATTCGGCGGGCATGATGTGCTCCTCCGAAGAATTAGGTCTCGGTAAAGGCGAAGATGGTTTGTTGATTCTAACGCCGCAACAGCCTGCCATCGGCACGCCGTTAAATAAACTCTTCGGTACGCCCGATACGGTTTTGGAAATTTCGGTTACTCCGAATCGGGGAGATTGCTTGGGCTTACGCGGCGTCGCTCGCGATGTGGCCGCAGCTTTGGGTCGCTCCTTGCTCCCGCAAAAAGTGCAAACTCCTTCGGGGAGCGTGGCAACCCCGAGTGCGCAAGACGCGGTGCAGTTTGTGCGCTCGACGACTCCGATTTGCCCGTACTATACGTTGCGTACGCTGACGGACGTGAAGGTCGGTCCGAGCCCTGATTGGCTGCGTCGCGATTTAGAAGCGGCGGGGCTGCGTCCAATCAACAATGTCGTCGATATCACCAATTGGGTGCTCCTCGAGACGGGTCAGCCGTTGCATGCTTTCGACGCCCAAAAGGTACAAGGTGGAATTGAAGTACGCACGGCACGTGCGGGTGAAACTTTAACGTTGTTGGATGGGAAGACCGTGACGCTCGATCCCAGTGTCTGCGTGATTGCCGATGCGCAACGGCCCTTAGTGGTCGCAGGCGTGATGGGTGGCGCTGACAGTGGGGTGACGGCGCAGACGACGACGATTTTATTAGAAGCGGCTTGGTTCCAGCCTGGCGAAATTCGCCGTTCGGCTAAACGCCTTGGAGTCTCGACCGATTCGTCACACCGCTTCGCCCGCGATGTGGATCCAGCGGGCGTGGAGTTGGCTTCGCGCTTAGCGACGGATTTATTGGTTGCTCACGCGGGGGCGAAAGTGGTCGGTCCGGCGGTGGCAGTGGGTAAGCCTCCCCGAGCGGAAGTAAAAATTACGCTGTCGGCAGGTTATGTCGCTGGAAAGTTAGGCACTGAAGTCAGCGATGATGAAGTGACGCAAACGCTGCGTCGCCTTGGCTTTACGGTCCAAGCGGTCGCTGGCGGTTTGGAAGTAATCGTGCCTTCGTTCCGTTCGGATGTGTTACGTCCGATCGATTTAGTAGAAGAATTTATCCGGATTCATGGCACCGACAAAGTCCCCGTCGGTCGTCCGCGTGCACCGTTGCCTGGCGAAGAAGATGCGACCTCGGCGATTTTCATTCGCGAGGTTTCGCAACGGCTCGTGGGTGCTGGCTTCACCGAATGTTTCCACTACTCCTTGCGCTCGACCGCTGAATTAGAACGCACGCTCGGGACGGCAGGAGCGGCGGCATTAGCTTTAGAAAATCCTTTAACGGCTGATCAGACGCATATTCGAGCCTCACTCGTGCCAGGTTTGGCGGGAGCATTGGCGGCGAATGTGTCGGTGCATGCCGATCCCCGTGGGTTGTTTGAAGTCGGTACGGTTTTCCGTCCGCAAGCCGATGGCACGGTTAAAGAATTTTTGGCGATTGCGGTGGCTCAGTTAGCCAGCCCCATTACCCGTTCGTGGCAGACGCGCCCTGACTTTGATAGTTTGCAGGCCAAGCGTTTGCTTCAAGACATCGCTGGCTTAGCGGGCGTTGCTGAACATCGTTTATCGTATGCCGCGTTGGAAGGTGGCCTCTGGCAAACGAGCCATGCGGCGACGATGCAAGACCGCGGCCGGGTCGCCGAAGGTGCTTTTGGCACGCTCTCGTTGCGTTGGACGCGCGAACTAGGACTCAAGGGCGCCGTTGTGGCGGCCGAAATCTTATTGCCGCGTAGTGCGTTCAAGGACGCCCGCAAACTAGCTCGCTTCGAAGCGTTCTCGTCTTTCCCGCCCTCGACTAAAGATGTCGCTGTCATCGTGCCACAAACCGTTTCGGCAGGCGAAGTGGAAACTCGCGTGCGCCAAGCGGCGACGAAAGCCGCGGGGAAAGAGTTCGGTTTGGAAGCGGTGATTTGCTTCGACGTCTTTAAGGGTCCGGGCTTGCCGCCCGAGACGAAGAGTTTGGCCTTTGAAATTCATTGGCGGCATGCGTCGCGCACGCTGACGGATGAAGAAACGAATCAAGCACTCAACGCAGTCATTACTGCCCTTGAAAAAGGTGCGGGCTGGACGGTGCGCCGTTAATTTTATGGCTGAAGGTTTTGATATCGAACACTTGGCCAAGTTGGCCCGCTTGCAACTCACGCCAGAGGAGAAGGTGCTTTACGCCCAGCAACTGAATTCGGTTTTAGGCCATTTTCGGGCTTTAGCTGAAGCGGATTTGCCAGCGCAAGTGGATGACGCCCTGGTCGTTTCTGAAGCCGCGTTGCGGGCAGATAATCCCGGTCCCACGCTCGGAGCCGAAGCGGTCACGCGCGTTGCCCCGGCTTCTCGTGATGGTCAAATTTCCGTCCCCCGCGTGGTGGATGACGAGGCCTAAGCCATGAGCAACGCTTTACACCAATTATCAGCCGTTGAGTTGTCGCAACGTTTGCAAGCTGGCACGTTGACCTCACGAGCCTTGGTTGATGCTTTGATAGCACGTCACGAAGCCGTGAACCCCAAGGTCGGGGCGTTCACCGCCCTTGATATTGCGGATGTGCGGGCCCAAGCAGACGCTTCGGATGAGCGACGTCGCCAAGGCAAAAGCCGTGGCCCGCTCGAAGGTATTCCCGTCGCTATTAAGGATAATATTGCGGTGAAGGGGCAGCCCTTGACCTGTTCGAGCAAGATGCTCGCTAAGTTGGTGTCGCCTTACGACGCACATGTAACGGAGCAATTACGGTCCGCAGGTGCGATTTTATACGGACGCTTGAACATGGATGAGTTTGCCATGGGTTCGTCCACCGAGAACTCGGCGTTGCAGAAAACGTTTAACCCTTGGGATTTGTCCCGCATTCCTGGTGGATCGTCGGGAGGCAGTGCTGCTGCTTTAGCTGCGGGCTTAGTGCCTTTGGCTTTGGGTTCAGATACTGGGGGCTCGATTCGTCAGCCGGCTTCGCACTGTGGAGTTGTCGGCTTGAAGCCTACTTACGGTTTAGTTTCTCGCTTTGGTTTAGTCGCCTTCGCCTCGTCCTTAGATCAAATCGGTCCGATGGCTCGCTCGGTCGAGGATTGCGAATTGCTTTTGCAAGTATTGGCGACGCCTGATGCTCGAGACATGACGTGCTTTGATGCGTCGCATCGTCAACCTTTGCCCGTTGCGGCACCAGCGGCTTTACGCATCGGCGTCCCTCGAGGCTTTTTAGGTAAAGGGGTCGCTCCGGAGGTGGTCCAAGCCTTAGAAAGCGTCTTAGATTTTTATCGCCGGCAGGGCTGTGCGATTGTCGAAGTGGATTTACCTTCGGCTGATTTAGCGGTGCCGACTTATTACGTCGTCGCGACCGCTGAAGCTTCTTCTAATTTAGGTCGCTACGACGGCGTGCGTTATGGTCACCGCTCCACTCAAGCGTCGAACCCAATCGAGATGATGACGAACAGTCGCTCTGAAGGGTTTGGCCCCGAAGTGAAGCGCCGCATCCTCCTCGGTACGTTTGTGCTGAGTGCGGGTTATGCGGATGCGTACTACGTCCGAGCCTTGCGGGCACGAGCGAAGATTCGGGCCGAATATTTAGGTGCGTTGGCGAAGGTCGATGTGCTGCTAACCCCGACGGTACCGACGCCCGCTTTCAAAGTTGGCGAAAAAGCTTCTGACCCCTTGCAACTCTACCTCGAAGATATCTTTACCATCCCTGCGAATTTAGCAGGCCTGCCGGCCTTATCGGTACCCTGCGGTCGCTCGGGTCAGTTGCCGATTGGTTTCCATCTCGTCGGCGCACCTCAAAGTGAAGCTAAACTCTTAGCTGCTGGAAAACTTTTCGAAGCCGCTCACGGCTTCGCCCATCAACAAGCTGCCCTATGAGTCAATCTACTGCCTCTTCTGATTGGGAAATCGTGATTGGCCTAGAGGTGCACGTCCAATTGCACACCCGTGCCAAGGTCTTTGCCTCGTGTGGGTGGGGCTTTGGACAGGAGCCGAATGAGCAAGTCGATGCCGTCGTCTTGGGGTTGCCGGGGACGTTGCCCGTGGTGAATCGCGAAGCCGTCGAACGGTCCATTCTTTTTGGGTTGGTCGTGGGAGCGGAGATTCCCGAACGCTGTGCGTGGGATCGAAAAAATTATTTCTACCCTGATAATCCCAAGAATTATCAGCTCACGCAGAAAGACTTCCCCGTGGTGGTTGGCGGGAAAGTCGAAATCGAATTACCTGGAGCCTCGCGCAATGTGATGGGCGAGCATAAGTGGATTCGACTCCACCACGCTCACCTCGAAGAAGACGTGGGCAAATTGAGTCACGCCGGCGGTGGTTCTTTGGTGGATTATAATCGTGCTGGGGTGCCGTTGTTGGAAATTGTGACCGAGCCGGATTTACGTTCAGCGGCGGAAGCCGAAGCGTTCTTACGTTCGCTGGTGGCGATGCTCACGCAAGCAGGCGTGGCAGATTGCGACATGGAGAAGGGCCAACTGCGTTGCGATTGTAACGTCTCAGTCCGGCCGCGCGGAGCTACCAAATTGGGTACCCGCACGGAAACCAAGAACCTGAATTCCATTTCCGGGGTACGCGACACGGTTATTTACGAGTCCGCCCGCCAAATCCGTGAATTGCAAGCTGGTCGCACGATTGTGCAAGAAACTCGCGGGTGGAATGCCGAGCAGGGGAGAGGTTATGTTCTGCGCGATAAGGAAGACGCTCATGATTATCGCTACTTCCCGGATCCAGATATTCCCACGTTACTGATTTCACGGGACACCGTGCAGCGACTCCAGCAACAAGTCCCTGAGAATTTATACGACCGCCAGCGTCGCTACATGGAAAAGCTAGCCCTGCCTTACACGGCGGCTTCCGTCCTCGTGGCCCAGCGCCGTTTAGCGGAGTGGTTTGAAGAGGCCGTAGCGGCGTATCCCGCCAATCCCCAAGGCATCGCGAATCTAATCGCCAATGACCTCTTGCGCGACCTCGCTGCCGGCTCGGCTGAGTCTTCGGGCGAAGGGGTTTCGACAACACCTGCGAAGACCGTGGATGACTGTCCTTTAAAGCCTGCCCAATTAGCTGCTTTGGTGAAGTTGACCGACGAAGGGCTGATCTCGAAACAACAAGCCAAGGAAGTTTTTGCCGAGATGTTCAAGACCGGCCAAGACCCGATGGTCATCGTAGACCAAAAAGGTCTAAAACAAAACAGTGATACGGGTGAACTGGAAAAAATCGTCCGGGAGGTCGTCGCTGACCCCGCCGTGGCGAAGTCGATTGCTGAATACCGTGCGGGCAATGAGAAGGCTATTAACGCTTTGAAAGGCCCCATCATGAAGCGCACTCAGGGCAAGGCGAACCCTGGTCTGATTGATCAATTATTACGCAAAATCTTGGGATGAGTACGCCAACTGCGGTTTCACCTTGGACGGCGGGGCTTAAGGCCGCGCGCGATAATTTTTGGCCGTCGGTGCTGATTTTAGTTTCCGCCACGGCTTTGGTGGTGAGCTATTACCACGCTCCGGCCGTCACGACGTGGCTTAATCGTATTGGCGATATTAACCGGCAGTATCCTTCGGGGTTTGCGTTTTGGTGTACGGCGGTGACCGCAGGTTTCATCCCGTGGTGTTTCCGCATGCTTTGGCCCGCGTTGCGCCCGCATCACCCGTTTTGGGATTTATTCCACAGCTTTTTCTGGTGGGCGTTCATGGGCATTATTGTGCGATATTTCTATGCGCTCCAGTCGTTGTGCTTCGGGGCGGAAGTGTCGGTCGAAACCGTGGTTAAAAAAGTTTTGTTTGATCAGCTCGTTTTTACCGTCTTTTGCGGGGCACCGTTTAACGCCATTTCGCATTTCTGGAAAGATGCGGATTGGGATTTAGGCCGTTTGCGTTCGGCGATGGCTCCGGGTTGGTACCGTCGGCTGGTTTTACCGAATCTCTTGCCGAATTACTTAGTTTGGCTCCCTGGTACCTTGCTTTTTTACAGTATGCCTGCGGAGTTGCAGTTGCCGGTGGCTAATTGCATTGGTTGCTTCTGGGCGTTGATGTGCGTTCGGATTGCCAAGCACTCTGAGGTAGACGGTAAGTAGGATTAGACTAAGGTCGAGCGGTGATGCCTTCCTTCTTAAGTTTGCTTTGCTGGTTACCCTTGGCCGTGGCCACCACGGCTGATTTGACGTCAGAAAAACTGGAGAGCCGCTTGGAGTGGCGCTTGGATTTGAAGGAGCCCGAAGCTGAAAAGGTGAAGGTGGAAGTAGAATTGGGTGGTGATGATGTGGCTTCCGTGACCACGATTAAAGGCGAGGACCGTCGACTCTACGCTTTGAATGTCGCCGTCCCCAAAGGGGAACGTCGCAAGGTGACTTTTTATATGGAGTGTCGTAATCCCACGATTTTCGATGCCCAGCATCAACCCGTTGCCAAAGTTGCGCTCAAGACGCGTGAACTGGGTTCAAAGTCTTGGGATCGGGCTTTGAGTTTAGAATTTATCGGGGATCATCCTCGAGTACGCCAAGTTACCACGGAGGTCTTAAGTGTCTTGCCTGTGCCGACGATTTATTTGGCAGGCGATTCCACGGTGACGGATCAGCCCACCGAGCCCTATTTGGGCTGGGGACAAGCATTGCCCCTTTTCTTTGGGGCTCAGGCTTGTATCGCCAATCACGCTGAGTCGGGCCTCTCGTTGAAATCTTTTAAAGGCAGTCGACGTCTAGAGAAAATCGTCTCGGTGCTTCGTCCGGGCGATTACGTCCTCGTGCAATTTGGCCACAACGACCAAAAGGAAAAGGGGGAGGGGATTGGAGCTTTTACGTCTTATGCCCAATCGCTGCGCGATTATGTGGCCGCGATTCAGGCGAAGGGCGGCAAAGCGGTCTTAGTCACGTCGGTGGCCCGCCGTCGTTTTGATGCCAAAGGCCAAGTGGTGGAGAGTTTGGGTGATTTCCCCGCTGCGGTACGTCAAGTGGCTCAAGAGCTTAAAGTGCCTTTAATCGATTTAAACACCCTCTCGAAGCAACTTTATCAGAGCCTAGGTAGTGAAGGGACGATTCCACTCTTCTTGCATTATCCCGCGCATACTTTCCCGGGGCAGACTGTCGCGTTGCAAGACGACACACATTTTAGCGCTTGGGGGGCTTATGCCATCGCACGTTGTGCCGTGCAGGGCATGTCGCAAGGCGCTCCCGAACTCGCTAAGCTACTAGATTTCCCCGCCGATGGCTTTACGCCTGAAAAGCCCGAGGCTTTGGCTAAAGTGAAGATTCCCTCCAGTCCTTTGGTGAAGACCGAAAAGCCTGATGGTAAGTAGATTTTTAGTGCCCCGGCTTGAAACCCGCTGGTCGATGATGGATGCTTCGTGAATGCCCAATCTTTTTGGAGAGATTGAACTCGGCGTTGCCGAGGTGGTGCCCTTCGATGGAGGGGCCCGGGCCTATTCTTACAGTGTTCCCGCGGGGTTAGCAAAAACGTTACAAGTCGGCCAATTGGTGCGGGTGCCGTTAGGTGGTCGCGTGAGTCTTGGCGTGGTTTGGAAATACCCCGCTGAGGCTCCTGCGAACACGAAGCTCCGCAGTGTTATTCTCTTAGAATATGAGCAGCCCGTGCTCACCCCCGATTGCTGTCGCTTGGCGGAGTGGATGGCCGGATATTATGGGTGTAGTTTGAATTCGGTCTTAGAAACCGTTTTGCCTGCGGCGGTGCGTAAAGGCGTTCGTCCAGTGCTGCAACGTAGTTTGACCTTAGCGAATTTGCCCGAAAAAGAAGTTCTCGAAAAGATGCGGCGGAAGGCGCCACGTCAGGCTGAAGCCTTAGACTTTCTTTCCGCCCAAAAAGGCCCAGTGGAACGCGCAAAACTCATTGCCGGATTAGGGATGAGTCAGTCGGCCGTGGATGCGTTGATCAAGCAGGGCTTGGTGCACGAGGAGGCGAGGGTGCTGTGGCGCGAGGCTTACAAGAACCCTTTTGCGGAGGGCGAGGTGGTGCCTGCGGCTGGACATAAACTTAACCCTGAACAAGTGGCGGCGGTCGAGTCGGCTGCACAGTCCCTCGCTAAAAAAACCTTCCACACCCATCTCTTGCACGGCGTGACAGGTTCGGGGAAAACCGAAGTCTACGTGGCTCTCATTCGCCAAGTCGTGGCGGCGGGAGGTTCAGCGATTTTCTTAGTACCAGAAGTCGCCCTCACCCCTCAAACCGTGGGTCGCTTGCGTTCGCGCTTGGCCGATTTAGGGGTGAAGGTGGTCGTGTGGCACAGTCACCTCTCCGCGGGCGAACGGTTTGATGCGTGGATGGCCATGTCGCTGGGACAATCTCGCGTGGTGGTGGGGGCTCGTTCGGCGGTCTTTGCCCCCTTGCATGATTTGCGCCTCATCATTGTCGATGAAGAGCATGAACCCTCGTTCAAGCAGGGCGAAACCCCGATGTACCATGGCCGCGATGTGGCCGTCATGCGGGCTTCGCTCTTGGGGATTACCTGTGTACTGGGGTCGGCGACGCCGTCGTTGGAGACGTGGCGCAATGCCCAGGCGGGGCGTTATATTTTAAATACGATGGCGAAGCGGGTGGATGATCGCCCGATGCCCGCCTTTCGGATTGTGGACATGCGGCGGGAGATTTTGCACAGCAAAGGCCAGCACATGTTGTCGCGTGAGCTGGTGCAAGGTCTGCGCGAGCGGTTGGAGAAACGGGAGCAAGCGATTCTATTTTTAAATCGCCGCGGCCATTCGCGTTCCTTGGTTTGCCCCGATTGTGGGGCGGTCGTGCAATGCCCGCGTTGCAGCGTGGCGTTAACGTTGCACCGCGAAGATGACACCGCCCGTTGTCACCTCTGTAATCATCAAGAAAAAGCCCCCGTGCTTTGTCCGCAGTGCCGTTCGCCTAAAGTGCGTTGGAAGGGGTATGGGACGCAGAAAGTGGAAGAAACCCTGACGCATCTTTTCCCGCGAGCTCGCGTGGCGCGGATGGATGCCGACACGATGAGCAAGAAGGACCGGTTCCGGGAAATTCTGTCCGATTTTCGGGCGGGGAAGTATGATATTCTTTTAGGCACGCAGATGATTGCCAAGGGGCTGGATTTCCCTCGCGTGACGCTGGTGGGTATTATTGATGCCGACCTTTCGTTGCAGTTGCCCGATTTCCGGGCCAGCGAACGCACCTTCCAATTATTAACGCAAGTGGCAGGTCGAGCGGGTCGCGGTGATTTAGAAGGGGTGGTGGTGGTGCAGACTTTTCAGCCCGCGACGGACCCGATTCAATTTGCGAAGCGTTTAGACTTTCTCGGCTTTGCATCAGCGGAGTTAGAACGCCGCACCGAGTTTGGTTATCCACCTTGCCGACATTTAATTCGTCACGTCTTCCGCGGTCGGAGTGTCGACAAAGTTAACTTTGTGGCCGACGCTTGGGTGCAGGAGTTGAACCGCTTACACCCTGGGTTGGCCGAGATTCGGGGTCCCGCGCCTTGTCCCTTTGAGAAAATCCAAGATCAGCACCGCGTGCATCTCTGGTATTTCGTGTCGGGGGTGAAGTCATTCTTGGCCGCCATGCTGCCTTTACGTGCTAAGTTCTTGTGCGACGAAGAGGTCATCGACGTCCTGGACGTCGACGCCCAAGACTGTGCTTAGTGCTGGCAGGGGTTCGATGGTGGTCGCGACAGGACTTGAACCTGTGACTTCAGCAATGTGAATGCTGCGCTCTAACCAACTGAGCTACGCGACCGTGTCACCGAGCAGTCTTGTTAAATGAGGTCAGGAGGGGAGCCGGGCAAGCCTGATTTACTTAGGTTTTAGGGCTTTTGGCCTCCTTTTGCTCCCCGCTTGCTATCTGATTTTAATCTCTAATCTTAATATTCATGGACCAAGCCCTCCCATCATCTGGCCCGCGGATTGCCGATGAGCGTTTGATTCTGCTTACCCCGGCGGCCGGGGCGAAGGTGCAGGCGTTGGCTTTGCGAGAGAAGCAGGGGTCGTACCTGCGTGTCGCCATCACCGGTGGCGGGTGCAATGGCTTGGCTTATAAAATGCGGTTTATTGAAGCTCCCAAGCCCGCAGATATTTTAGTTAACACGGCAGGAGTAACGGTCGTGGTTGATGCGAAGTCTGCCCTCTACTTGCGGGGGACGCATTTGGATTACTCAGATAAGATGATTGGTGGCGGGTTTAAGTTTTCGAACCCGAATGCCAAAGCCAGTTGTTCGTGTGGCGAAAGTTTTTCGCTGTAAAATTGACATTCGCCTCTGGGGACCCCCTCTTTCTTTATTCTTCCAGTGTTTACCCTGCTTAAAACTGATACGGCTTCGGCCGCACGTCTGGGTGTTTTGCAAACACCCCATGGCGAAGTCCGTACCCCAGTTTTTATGCCCGTTGGCACGCAAGCCACGGTGAAGGGGCTGACGCCACAGCAAGTAGAAGAAACCGGAGCCCAAATTTTACTCAGTAACACGTACCATTTGAACTTACGGCCTGGGCGCGAAATCGTGCGCCAAGCAGGTGGTTTACATAAGTTCATGAATTGGTCGAAGCCGATCCTCACTGATAGTGGCGGCTTTCAGGTTTTCTCGTTAGCTAAGTTCCGGCAAGTGACGGATGACGGTATTCATTTCAGCTCGCACCTCGACGGGAATAAATTGTTCCTCGACGTGAAAGAGTGTTTTGAAATCCAAGACGCCTTAGGATCGGACATTGCGATGGTGTTAGACGAATGTCCCCCTTGGCCGTGTGAACGTGCGGCGTGCGAAGTTGCCGTCACGCGTTCAATCCGCTGGGCTAAAGAAATGCTCCAACTTGCCAAAGACCGGGGTTTCTTGGCTTCGGGACGTCATTTATTCTGCATCAATCAAGGCTCCGTCTACGAAGATTTGCGCATCCGTTGTGCGGAAGAACTGGGCGGTTTAGATTTTCCAGGCTTTGCCATTGGCGGGGTGAGTGTGGGTGAGCCGGAAGAAGAAATGCTCCGTCAGGTCGGTATCGCCGCCCCGCGTTTACCGGCTAATAAGCCCCGCTACGTCATGGGCGTCGGCACCCCGCCGCAATTGCTCCGGATGGTGGCGTTAGGGGCGGACATGTTTGATTGCACCATGCCCACCCGCATTGGACGTCACGGAGGCGCGTTTACGCCCGATGGCCCCGTGAGTTTAAAGCACCTGCGTTACCGCGAAGATCATCGCCCGTTGGTGGAAGGTTTGGATAATTACACCTGTCGCCATTTTTCGCGGGCTTATCTCCGACACCTGCATCACGCCAGTGAATCCTTGGGGGGGACTTTATTAGCGCTCCACAATATTCATTTTCTCCAAGACCTCATGGCTCAGGCTCACCAGCATATTGCTGCCGGTGATTTTGTGAGCTGGTCCAAGGCTTGGTGCGAACGCTACGAAGCGGGGGCGAAGGATGAATTGCCCGCCGACTAATTTAGCGGGCGTTGCCGTTAAACGTTAAACGCTGACCGCGCGGGGCGTGGTCATGGACTTGGCCGTTTTCGTAGACGCAGTTACCGTTGACGAACGTGCGTTCGATTTGGTGCGAGAAACGTTGGCCTTCCAAGGGTGACCACCCGCATTGATAAAGCGTGTTTTCAGCACTAACAGTCGTGGTGGCTTGGGGATTTACGACGACTAAGTCGGCCCAATAACCTTCGCGAATATAGCCTCGGTTAACGATGCCGAATAACTCGGCAGGAGCATGGCAGGCGCGGGTAATCGCAGTTTCCAGCGGGATGGCACCTTGCTTGGCGAGTTCGAGTAAGATGAGCAAGGAGTGCTGCACTAAGGGCAGGCCCGAAGGGGCTTTAAAGTAGCTTTGGGCTTTCTCTTCACGCGTGTGGGGCGCGTGGTCGGTCGCAATCACATCAATCACTCCGGAGGCCACGGCGGCCCGCACGGCATCGCGATCCGCTTGGGTTTTAATCGCTGGGTTGCACTTAATTTTATGTCCCAAACGAGCGTAGTCTTCTTCGGCGAACCACAGGTGGTGGACGCAGGCTTCGGAGGTGAGGCGCTTATTGGCTAAGGGGGCATTGCTGAAGAGGCTTAACTCTTTAGCCGTTGTGATATGTAAAATATGTAAGCGAGCTTGGTGACGGCGGGCGAGGGCGACGGCGAGGGAGGAGGAAGCGTAGCAGGCTTCGGCGGAACGAATGTGCGGGTGTTCACCGGCGGGGACCTCTTCGCCCCAGCGCGCTTTCGCGGCGGCTTCCGCTTGCTTGATCATCGGCGTGTCCTCGCAGTGCGTCGCAATGAGTGTCGGGCAATTTTGGAAGATGCCTTCAAGGGTGCCGGGATTATCCACGAGCATATCCCCCGTTGATGAACCCATGAAGATTTTGACCCCGCAGACCTGATGGGGGTCGATGGACTTGATGGCTTCTAAGTTATGATTCGTGGCCCCAAAGAAGAAGGAGTAGTTGGCAAGGGAGGTTTCAGCTGCCCGGGCGTATTTCGCTTCCAAGGTCGGCAAGTTGACCGCAGGAGGTTGCGTGTTGGGCATCTCCATGAACGACGTCACCCCGCCGGCCACGGCCGCACGTGCTTCACTTCCAATCGTGGCCTTATGGGTGAGACCAGGTTCGCGGAAGTGGACTTGGTCATCGATGAGACCAGGCACTAACCACTTACCCGTTAAGTCGATTTCTTGATCGAAGCTTAAATTCGAGGGCAGGGTGCCAATCCGCTCAATTTTACCGTGGCGGATGAGGACATCGGCTACCATTCGCCGTCCCTCATTGATAATTTGCGCTTGGCGGAGGACGACGGAGGCCATGGAGGGCAGGGGACTAAGCTTTAGCCTTGGCGTCCGTTGGGGCAGCTTGCGGTTCGTAGCCTACCTTAACGATGTCGGATAGGTCGGACTTCTGGATACCTTCAGGGTTGATATTCACGGCCGAGACTTGGAAGCGCGTGCCGCGACGGTGACTGAATTTCAGGACGAAATTCGTCACCAAGAGGTTTTCCTTCGGGTAAAGTTCGCTTTTACGAGCCACCATGGTCGAGACCAGTTCTTCGGTCTGTTCGGGGGTGGCGCCCGGGAGTTGGGAAAGGCGTTGCTTGGCTTGGGCAATCTTGGCTTCGCCCTCAATGGCGGCGTTCCAGATGAGCACAGCGATGTTCATGGCTCCCTTTGCGGCCGTGTGGTTGTTGCCGGCCTGCTCGAGGACGGGTTGAGCGTAGATGATGAGCTTGTCGGCAATCGTCGGCTCCTTGCTTTGGGTAGGACTTAAGTCTTCCTTAGGCTTGCTGGTGATAAAGGCGCGTTGGATGGGGCGGGGCTTGTTGCTACCGAAGGCACCGCTTTGGCGACTGAATTGGGACATAAAGATCGTAAGAGATTTACAGTGCTAAGCCGGGGAGTGCTTGTCGGCAAGCCCTATCCCTGTGTCGATTGGTACTCAGCCTCATTGACAACTCACAGGAGAATACCCACCCTACCTTTGTTTTCACCGTGGCAGACTATAGCGAAGTTATCCGCCAAAACCGACGCGACCACCTCGCGAAACCTAACTCCCACCCCCGAGGCGTTCACCGTTACTTTGAGAGTACGTTGTTACCGTTTCCGATTGAGCGAGTTTTTGAGTTCTTTTCGAAGCCCGAAAATTTAGCGGCCATCACGCCTCCCGAGATGCAGTTTCGCATCGTGACGCCCTTGCCGATTCTCATGGGCCAAGGGACGTTGATTGATTACCGCTTAAAAGTTTTTGGCTTCCCGATGGGCTGGCGCACCCGCATCACGCATTGGGATCCGCCCTATGCTTTTGCTGATGAGCAATTGCGCGGGCCTTACGCCCTTTGGTTGCACACGCATAATTTTGCCGATGAAGGTGGGAAGACGCGGATGGATGATGAAGTCTTGTATAAGATGCCTCTTTGGCCGTTGGGCGAAGTCGGCGGGTTCTTAGTACACAAGAAGGTTGAAGAAATTTTCCGTTACCGCCGGCGCCGCATCCGCGAAATTTTAGGCGCCTAAGTTTTAATGCTAGGGAGGCTACGGCGTTAGCGTCCTTGTATTCTGGTGCGTCTGGAATGGATTCGCAGACTCATGTCGTCCCTACCTAGCGACCCAAGGACGATGACGCAGCATCGTCCCTACCCGAGACATGGAATGGGGCCTTGGGTAGGGAGGGGATTACCATCCCCTCCGTTGGCAAAGGTGGTATTGGTGGTGCGACCAAGGTGCAAGGGGCTGAGCAGCGTCGTACGGCGCGAGCGGACGACATGGTAATGTCGTCCCTACCTAGCGACCCAAGGACGATGACGCAGCATCGTCCCTACCCGAGACATGGATTCGATTTAGGTAGGGAGGCTACTGCGTTAGCCTCCTTGCATTTAATAGAATTATCCCGCGATGGTGAATCGTGGTGCGGTCGGATGATGACGCAGCATCGTCCCTGCCAGATTATTTACAGAGCTCGTTGACGTTGGACCGGCGGCCGGCCCAACAAATCCCGCGTAATAAAAGCGTCTTAACGTCGTCTCGTGCAAAGTTGACGTAAGTGTGTCCAGGGATGAACACAAACGCCCGATGGCCTTCGTTTTCGTAAGTCCAGATTTGGGTTTGAATGTCGACCGTACCGTCTTTCTTTTTCGGCGTGGGTGCCGTGGCCAGCGCATGAATGTCGCTGCGTAAATCCATGTCGTAATAAATTTCATCCTTCATTTTGAAGTCTTTGATCCCTTGCACCAGAGGGTTGGCAGTATCGACGAAGTTTAATTCCATGGGACCTTCGCGCCACTTGGTCACTTTTTGTTTCCAAGCTCCACCGATGAGATTCTTAAAGAATTCAGTGGCGGGGTCGTTGCTGGCCACGGTGCCTGCGTGAATGACCACGAAGCCACCGCCGCGGTGGGCGAAGGCGGCGACGTTAGTTTGTTCTTCAGGTTTAAAATCGCCACCCCCTTGACGGTGGATGATGAGAACGTCGGTTTCGGCTAATTGGGCGGCGGTGGGGAAATTGTCACTGCCCGTGGCCTTGGCCCCGGCGGCGTTTAAAAGTGGCACCCAATCGCGTAAGAACGCGGGATGGTCGTGGTCGCCAGGTCCATGAGTTTTAGGTCCCGAGCGAATGAAAACGCGGAGCGGGGCAGGGCTGTTGGTCGGGGTGGCCGGCGTTTCCGCGGCCCAGAGTGAACCAGCGAAGGCGAGGGCAAGTAGCAGCGATTTCATGGGGAGGGGTGCTGCCGTATCTTATAGAACCCTGGCCTAATTCAAAACTTTTAAGAGCTCGTCTAACGAGTGAATGAAGCGGTCCGCCCCCGCCACCACTTTGGGGCGCTGGACGTAACGGCCAAAGCCGATGAACTGATCGGCATCCCCTTTTACTTCTAAATCGCTGGCTCCATCGCCGACCATGACCACGTGGGCAGCACCGAACTCTTGGCGGAGTTTTTGGGCGACGACATTTTTGCCTTTGGTGCGGGCCGTCGGACAGGTTTCATCAAAACCCGCATACTGCCCATTGGCTTGAAATTTTAAATTCACAGCCTCGACGCGGGAGACGCCTAAGAAATGGGCAAAGGGTTGAATCGCTTGGGTGAAGCCACCACTGACGATGACCACGGTCCAGCCACGTTGACGCAGTTGGGGTAGGGTGGCGAGGGCCGTTGGCTCGACAGTAGCGATGTATTTTTGACCGATTTGCAGGAGCTCTTGTTGCGTCGGCTGAATCAGTTCCAAGCGCCGGGCAAAAATGGCTTCCATGGGTGTGCCGCCGTTCATGGCCGCATTGGTCATGGTTTCAATTTGATGAAACACTTCGGGCCCACGCAAACGGCCTAATTCGTCGACCCCTTCGATGGACGAGAGGGTAGAATCGCAGTCAAAAAGGAGGAGTTTGTTAGCCACGCCGTACTACACTTATTCCTCCGAGTTTGGTCAAGGAAAGGTCAAGGGCAGTCCGTGTCCCGCTTTTCCTTGTAGAAGTATCAAATTAAGGCAGACGTAGGGGATGCGATTTCTAGGGATTTTCTTGGGAAGTTGGCTAAGTTTGCAGTTCGCACCGGCCCAAGCGGTAGAGTCGATAGCGGCCCTAACGCCCAAGTCGCGTGTCTTGTTTCAAGGCGACTCTATCACCGATGGTAACCGGGGCCGATCGGCAGACCCGAATCATATTTTAGGGCATGGCTATGTGTTTATCATCGCGGCCCGCCAAGGTGCGGCCTTCCCCGTGGCTCAAGTCAACTTCATGAATCGCGGCGTGAGCGGTAACACCGTGCGCGACTTACAAAAGCGCTGGGCCAAGGACACGCTCGAATTAAAGCCCGATTTATTGAGTATTATGATTGGCGTGAATGATAGTTCGCACGGCGTGCCTTTGGATGAATACGAGAAAACTTACGATCAACTCTTGGCCGACGCTCGCAAAGCCAATCCTCAATTGAAATTAGTGCTCTGTGCGCCCTTCGTGAAGCACCAAGGAGGCCCGGTACCTGAGGACATTGTGGCTCGGCAAAAAATCGTGGCCCAACTCGCCCAAAAATACGGAGCCGCTTTAGTCGAATTCCAGAAAATCTTTGATCAGGCGACAACTGAGCAAGTCTCGGCCGATTATTGGATTTGGGATCATGTCCACCCTACGTATCGCGGTCACCAGTTGATGGCCGATGAATGGGAGCGCGTGGTGCGGGCTTATTGGAAATAAAACCATGATTAAATTAACCGATTTAACGAAGGTTTACGGAGCACAAACGGCCGTTGACCATTTGTCCCTGGAAATTCCCGCAGGCCAAATCGTCGGGCTCTTGGGCCCGAATGGCGCAGGCAAGTCAACGACCCTGAAGATGATTACCGGCATGCTTCGACCAACCTCTGGCACGGTGCAGGTCGCGGGCTATGATGCCACGACGCACTTGATGGAGGTCAAACGCAGTCTTGGTTTCGTACCCGAAAGCGGTGCACTTTATGAGTCCCTCACGGGCTTGGAATACCTGCGTATGGTGGCGGCCCTGTATGGCATCGAAGCCGAGCAGGCTGATGTGCGCATTCAGGAGTTTATCCAATTCTTCGACATCACGTGGCAGGCCTTAGGTGAAAAAATTTTAGCCGCTTACAGTAAGGGCATGCGGCGCAAGATTGTGATTATTGCGGCTCTCTTGCATAACCCACCGGTCTTACTGTTCGATGAGCCTTTAGACGGCCTTGATGTGAATGCGGCGATGGGTTTTAAGACGTTGATTCAGACCTTGGCCAAGCAGGGGCGTACCATCGTTTACAGTTCACATATTTTAGATGTCGTGGAGAAAGTCTGCCACCGCGTCGTCATCATCCACCAAGGCCGCTTGGTCTTAGATGGAGCCCCCGCAGAAGTCAGTGCACAGCATGGCGGGCAAAGTCTTGAGGCCGTTTTTTCGAAATTAACTGGTGGTGATGTTTTGCGCGAAAAAGCGGAGAACTTCGCCCGTACTTTTACTCCCGGTGGTGCCGAGCAACCTTAAAGCCGTCCAACGGCGGGCACTTTATACGCTGTTTGACCGCATTTATAAGCGCGGTCGACGCGTGCAGTGGAATCGCGATTTTAACCCCGAGAAGAGTCGTCGGCGGCAGTGGTTGGGGTATGCCATCGTGGTGGCGATGGGGATGCTCATGGTGGGCTTTGTCCCAGGTAAGACCCCTTTTCTCGTTTTTGTCACTTTGATGCATTCCTTCACCACGCTCGTCGCGGGGCTGGGAGTGATGTACGCTTGCAGTGAAATCCTCTTTCATGAGCAAGAGTCGGACATCCTCTTGCACCGCCCTGTAGAGACGCGGTTGATTTTACAGGTCAAAGCCTGGGTTATTTTTAACAATATTTACCTCCAGATTCTGTTATTCAACCTCTTGGCGATGGCCTTTGCGTTGAGCCGTCCTGAGGTGGATGCCCGGTTCTTGGTTTCACATGCTTTAGCCTTGGGTCTAAATATTTTAGGCACGCTCAGCTTTGTGATTTTAGCGTATCACGTTTGCTTGAAACTTTTCGGTCGGGAGCGGTTACGGAACTTCATGACTACGGCCCAGATCGTGGCCGCATTTGCGATTCTTTTCAGCTCCCAAGCCTCGCTGCGTTATTTTAAGGCCATTGATGGGTCCGCTTGGCAGCCGTCGGTTTGGCTGAATTGTTTCCCCACGGTTTGGTTGGCGAATTTAGAGTCTCTGATCTTGGGTTTACCGCGTACGCCATTCCTGTGGACTGGGGTGGTCTTGGCTCTGCTTGTTCCGCTCTTGTTGGCTTGGTTGGCGTTGAGTGTTTTGGCGGGGGCGTATGAAGAGGCCGTCAGTGCCTTGAACGAACAGGCACCCCCACGTCGCGTTGCTCCCGGGCAGGAACGTCGTTGGGCGGAACGGTGGACACTGTCTTGGTGGGCAAAAATCTGGATGCGCGATCCCGTCGAACGTGCTGGGTTTCTCCTGACGCTGGCCCAAGTGACGCGAGTTCGGAATGTGAAGTTAAAATTCTTCACCCGTTTATTACAATTTTCGACTTACCCCTGCTATTTTATGATGGCGGGGGTGGATGCTCAGTCGCCGTGGTTGGGCTTTTTCTTTCCCGGTGTCTTTGGGTTAATCGGGTACACGTTAGGCGATGTGATTTTGCATTCGGAAGAATTTTCGGGAGCCGACATCTTTCGATTTACACCGTTACCGTCTCCCGCCGCCTTATTCTACGGGGCGCGAAAGGCCACGCTCGTATTGGCGTTTATTCCCATCTTGTTCATTTGGAGTACGGTTTTGGTGTTACTCACCCGCGATGTGGCCATTCTCGAATCGCTGATTCCGAGCGTGCTGTTTGGCTTAACCTGTAGTTACGTGCCCGTGCTGACTAAACCCTCGTTGATTTTCTCGCTTTCTGATCCCGTGGGCATGGCCTTTAGCAAAGGGTGTTTATTCCAATTACTCCCCATGCTAGTGGGAGCTCTCATAGGCGGGATTTCTTACTTCGCCCAGCAAGTTGGACTGTTTCATGCTTGGGTGCTCGTTCTCGCCGTCGGCTTCTTTTTCTTAAGCAAGTTTTTCCGGGCTCGCTTGGAACGACAGCCCCTTGACCTCGAAGCCACCTAAACGCTTAGGGTGTGAAGGGCTTTAAATCTGCAAAGTTAACAATCTGAATATTTAGGGACTGAGCTTTTTTAATTTTGGCCGGTCCAGCATCCGCTCCCACGACTAAGAAATGGACTTGGGAGGAGAGGGTATCGGCAATCGTATAACCTAGGGAGGCGACGTGCTGTTGGGCTTGCTCGCGATTCATCCCTTCGACTTTGCCACTGACCACGGCCACGTTGCGGACGCTGGATTGGGTCGCTTGGCGCAATTGAGTTTTCAGCGACTGGGCACTTTTGCTGGTCTTCTTATTTTGGCTAAGTTCTGCACAGGATTGCTGGCACCACAGGAATTCTTGCTCCGCTGCCTTGAGCGGTGCTTGGGCTCGTTGCAGGATTTTTTGGACGTTAGGTTGGGCGACGAACTCAAAGAGCTTTTGTAATTCCGCTAAGTGCGACAGTGCTTGGGTTTTATCGGCCACTGCTTCGGCTCCAGCGGCGACGCTGGTCATCAAATCAGCATTAAAAGACACGATCTTAATTGCCGTTTTTAGGTCAATGCCGGGAATGCCGAGGGCGAGTAGGGTGTCGCACAGGCTTTGGGCTTTGCGAGCTTTGAGGTAGATGAGACGCAGGGCGTGGTCGCCTAAGTTGCGCAGGTAAAGCAATTCGCAATCTGGGTGAGCGGGCTTGCCGTAGCCGTTCTCACGCAAGGCAAGGATTTCGCGTTGCAGGTTGGGGTCGGCTAAAGCTTTGAGGATTTCTTTAGAGATCTCTGTCCCGATGGATTTAACGATGCTGTGATAGCCTGTTTTCGTCGCCTTGCTGTTTTTCTCGGGCAGCAACAGGTCGCTTTCTTGGAGCGTCAGGAAGTTTTCTAAAGACCCCACGTAGTCGCTCAGGTCTTTGGCTGTTTCGATGCCGACTTGCGGGATGCCGAGGGCATTGATGGCGCGCCAGAGTTCGCGCTCTCTCGCTTCGGCCACGCCGTTGAGGATGTTTTCGACCGATTTTTCGCCAAAGCTTTCTAGCGTGGCCCATGCTTCGGCACGCAGGCTAAAAATATCGGTCGGCCTCGCGACTAATTGACGGTCGATGAGTTGGGTCGCTAAGGCTTCGCCTACGCCTTCAATGTCTAGGCAGTGTTTCGAGGCGAAATACATCAGGCGGCGAATTTTCATTTCGCGCGATGGAGCACGTAGTTTGTAGGCCGCCTCATCGCCTTCGCGAATGGCATCTAACCCTAGTTCTTGGAGTCGGGCTTCAAAATCAAAGGACACCGTATCCACAGGTCGTTTTTCTAAAACCACTTGCAGGATTTGCGGGATGATTTCGCCAGCCTTTTGCAATCTTACCGTGTCGCCTTCGCGAATGTCTTTACGCTTAATTTCGTCGGCATTGTGCAACGTCGCTCGCGAGACTGTGGTGCCAGCGAGGAGGACAGGTTCCAGTTCCGCAACGGGCGTGATGACCCCGGTGCGTCCCACCTGCATGCTAATCGCTTTAAGTCGGGTCTCGGCTTGATCGGGCGGAAATTTGAACGCCACCGCCCAGTGCGGGAATTTGCTCGTGGTTCCGGTGCGCTGCTGGTCGGCCAGGCGATTTAATTTCACCACCGCGCCATCGGTGGGGAAGGGGTAGTCGCGACGGAGCGTATCGATTTTTTGAATCGCGTCCCAAGTGGCTTCGAGTCCGCTTTGCACGGGCAGGTCATGGCGCACTGGGAAGCCCCATTGTTGCAGTTGGTTTTTAAAGTCGTGAAGGGTGCTGAAGATGGCGGGCTCGCAGGCACCTAGTCCGTAGCAGACAATCGACAACCGACGCCGGGCGGCTTCGTGGTGGTCGAGTAATTTAATGGTCCCGGCTGCTAAGTTGCGCGGGTTGGCGTAGAGCGTTTCTCCCGCTGCTTCCCGTTCGCGGTTTAACCGCTGGAACTCGACTAACTCCATGTAAATCTCGCCTCGAATTTCTAAGAAATCGGGCGCATTACGGAGTTGGCGCGGGATAGTCGTGATGAGCCCCACGTTATGGGTCACATCATCGCCGCGAGAGCCATTGCCGCGGGTCACGGCATGCACGAATTTACCCTTTTCGTAGGTCAGGGAAACCGCGACGCCATCGACTTTGGGTTCGACGATAAATTCTAACAGCGTTTCGCCTAAGGCTTTGCGCAGTCTTTCTCCAAAGGCGTCGAAGTCGGCTTTATTATAAGTATTATCCAGCGACAGCATCGGCTCCCGGTGGTCGCGTTGTTGAAAGCCCTCGGAGCGATCATCGCCGATACCTAGCTCGGGGCTCGGTGGGGCGGCGACTTCGGCTTCCAACTCGCGGAGGCGGGCGACGAGGATGTCGAACTCGAAGTCCGAAATCTCGGGTGAGTTCCGTTTGCGATACAGCTGCTCATGTCGGGCAATTTCTTGCCGAAGTCGTTGGATCTCTGCTTGGACGGACTCCTGAGACATGGATTAAGTTCGGAAGATAAGGTGTAGGCGCTGGCAGGGGAAGTTGAATCCTTTTCGCCACGGGTTATTTATATTTTGCCCTACCAAGGCCAGCGGGCCTAGGGGCACAAAAAAACCTGCGCACGCTGGGTACGCAGGTTTCAGGGAGGCGTTAACCTCGGAGGGCTTTATTTAGCGTGGGCTTTGACGAATTCGATGTCTGCCTTCACTTGGGGCACGCTGTTATCCCAGTCCGCTTCGTGTTCGACCGAGATATGACCATCAAACTTCTGTCTCTTTAATTCCTCTAAGCAAGCGGCCACGTCGACTACGCCTTGGCCAGCGACCACCACAGGGGCATTGCCGTTGGTGGCTTTGTCTTTCAAGTGAACGCTGATGATGCGACCATTCAGGATGCGCAGGCACTCGACCGGCTTGAGGTTCGAGGTGCACCAGTGACCGAGGTCAGCGCAAGCACCGAGGTGTTTGTCGCGGCTTTCAACCACGCCTAAGATGTAGAGCGGATTCCAGACCTTGTACTTAGGATTGCTCATGGAGCCGCCGTGCTCGTGGAAGGCGACTTTGATGTCGTTTTCGATGGCGGCCTTTTCCCAGGCAGCGACCATCTCGGTGGATTCGGTGCAAACCGAGTAGAGGCCCATTTTCTTGGCCCAAGCCATGATTTCATTCACGTCTTTTTCACTGCGGGCGCCGACGACGCCGTAGTTCACGGCCTTTACGCCTTGGCGTTTCAGTTCCGCTTGCAGTTCAGCCATCGCTTCGGCCGACATCGTGTGACTCACTTTGTCTTTCGAACCAGGCTTCAAGGTTTGGCCGGGGTAGAACTCAATCAAGTTGCCGCCCGCTTCCTTCGTCTTGGCGATCGCTTCAAACGCGGAGAAGCGGTTGAACGTGTAGGCCTGACAGCCCACGAACCAGCCATTTTGGCGGAATTCGTCGGGAATAGGGTCGGCATTGACCTTCGCAACGAGGGCTAAGGCAAGGAGGAGGGCGTAACGCATAGGGGTTATGATTGGGTATGACACAGATAGTGGGGGCGTGTTCCCTAGGTCAAGAACCCCTCCGCTTTTTGCATGAACTTGGCCCATCGCCGCCCAAAAAGGTGGGATGTCTTTCGCAACTTGGTGGCGTCGTTGGTGTCACTGGCGCAGTTTAGGGGCTCGGGGCGAGCGGTGGGCGTCGGCCTATTACGCTCAGCAAGGCGGGCAACTCTTAGCTCAGAATTGGCGTGCCGGGGTGGATGAGCTAGACCTTGTGGTCTTGGAAGGGCGGGTTTTGGTTTTTATTGAAGTTAAGACTCGGACGGCAGAGCAGGGGGGTGAGGGGTATGGAGCCGTTAATCGACGAAAAAAGAGGGCGCTTCGCCGGGCGGTACGCGCCTGGTTGCGGGAAATTGACAGGATTGCCCATGTCCGCTGCGACATCGTGGAGGTTCTGGTTTGCAATAGTCGTTTGGTTCGCATCCTCCAGCACCGTGGCGTACTCCTCTTACGGCGTCGTCACTCCTAACTCACAATGTCCGATACCGAACGCCATCCGTTTCTCGACGGTCTCAGTAAGCATCGCGGAGCTCAACCGACTTGCGTCGTCATTTTTGGCGCTTCGGGTGATTTAGCGGCCCGCAAGCTCCTGCCAGCGCTTTATAACCTGGCCGTCGACAGCTTATTGCCTGCCGAATTTTTCCTGATTGGGTTTGGCCGCAAGCCCGTGGCCGATGCCGAGTTTAAGGCCCAATCGGCTAAGGATATCACGCAATTTTCCCGCCGGGCGTTCCGAGCCGACATCTGGCAGCGCGTTGAAGCCAATATGTCCTACCAAGCCGGTGGTTATGACGAGGCTGCGGCCTACGTGGCTTTGAAGAATCAGATTGCGCAAGCCGAACAGAAGGCCGGTCGCCCCTTGCAATTGGTCTTTTACGTCTCGACGCCGCCCACGGTTTTTGAACCTATTTTAGAAAACTTAGGACAGTCGGGTTTAGCCTCGCGCGGCCAAGGTACGGCCTTGGAGAGCAAGGTGATTATCGAAAAGCCTTTTGGTCGCGATTTGCAGTCGGCGATGCATTTGAACCGCATTGCGGCCCGTAATTTCCAAGAGTCGCAAATTTACCGCATCGATCACTACTTAGGTAAAGAAACCGTCCAAGACCTCTTGGTGCAACGCTTCGCAAACCCCATTTACGAGCCACTCTGGAATAATCACCACGTGGACCACGTGCAATTAACCGTGGCGGAAGAACTCGGGGTGGGCTCGCGCGGTGGTTATTACGATCACAGCGGGGCGACGCGTGACATGTTGCAAAATCACACCATGCAGTTGCTGGCATTGATTGCGATGGAGCAACCGCAGTCGCTTTCGGCGGAGCACATTCGCGACGAAAAAGTTAAACTCCTTTCCTCGATTCAGCCCTTAAATTTAGGGCCGCAGGGCGATGCTGTTCGGGCCCAATACACGGCGGGTTTATCGGCGGGTGAAAAAGTTGCCGGCTATCTTCAAGAAAAAGATATCCCGGCCACTTCCGCGACCGAGACTTTCTGTGCCTTGCGTTTAGCGATTAACAATCATCGCTGGGCTGGCGTGCCGTTTTACATGCGTTCCGGTAAGCGCCTCGCCCGTCGCGTGTCTGAAATCGCCGTTCAATTTAAGCAGCCCAAGAATGGCCTCTTTTCAGGTGATTCGCGCTACGACCTTTCACCCAATCGTTTGGTGATTCAGATTCAGCCCGACGAAGGCAGCACGCTGGTCTTGAATTCTAAAGTTCCAGGTTTGGAGCCGCGTACGCAGCCAGTGCGTTTGAGCTTCCGTTATGCCACCACCTTTGGTTCGAACACGCCTGAAGCTTACGAGCGTTTGATTTTAGATGCCGTGGTGGGGGATCGCACCTTGTTCATTCGCGGTGATGAAACCGAGGCCTCGTGGCGCATCTTTACGCCGTTGCTCAACGACTGGCAACAGTCGGTGAATCAAGGCATGCAGACTTACGCCGCGGGTTCGTGGGGTCCCAAGGCAGCCGATGATTTATTGGCTGCACAGGGGCATGCTTGGCGTAATACTGGACGATAATTTATGGCCCATCCCATTCTCGACGCTTTGCCAGGTTTTACGGTTAAAATCTCGGAGGCGTTGCATTCTTTGGATAAAGCCTGGGCTAATGAAGGCGAAGAGTCGGCACGTGCTTCGCAGATGAATTTGGTGCTCATGTTTGGGGCGGACGTCACGCCTGCGGATGCCCAAGCTCGCTTCGATGAAGCCATTGTTTTTGCCCAACGTTATCCTTGCCGCTTGGTTGTTTTAGCCGCTCGTCCGCTCGCGGAAGCTCCCGCCCCGTTGGAGGCGAAGGTGAACGTCGTTTGCTTCTTTGATCCCGCCCGTCGCGGGAAGCGTTGTTGCGAAGCGTTGATTTTAGCCCACGGTGCACCCACGCCCGAATTAGAATCGCTCGTGAGTACTTGGTTAGAAGGCGATTTACCTACGAACCTTTGGACGCATCGCGTTGGTGCCGAAGAATTCAAACCCTGGTTGAGTTGGACGGCTCGTTGCCGTCGCGTCGTTGCCGACCGCTCGTTAGTCGGTGATGACTTCTTTAACCTTTCCTTCCCCGTGCCCGCTTCGGTGCGCGACTTAGCCGTCGCTCGTTGTTTGCCTGTTCGTCAGGCGTTGGGGCAATATTTAGCGGCCAACGCACCGGTTGATTTAGTGCGCGGCTTGCAGTCCGTGACCGTGTCTTACGGGCAGAATCTCAAAGGCGAAGCCCAAGGGATCTTAGCTTGGATGCGGGCCTGTTTACAGCGCTGTGCCACGGTCGCCAAAGTCCCTTTGACGTCGACGTTCCAAGTCAATGCCACGCCCCCTCCGGGCGACAACTTAGATGCCGAATGGGTGTTTGCAGATGGGGCGAAGTTTTCTTGGGAGCATGCCGAGCAAGGCACTGCGGCCACGTATTCTTTCACTCGCATGCACGGTGGGGCGACGGTTAAGCAACGCGTTGCCTTCATGCCGCCCTCCGAGGCTTTGTCGGAAGCCGTTTTCTTCTAGAACTAGCGGTCGAGGCCGTTGCTACGCATCCAAGCCACCAGCTGTTGAAAGGCGACCGCACGGTGGCTGATTTGATCTTTCGTGGCGGGGCTGAGTTCGCCAAAGGTTTTCGTTTCGCCGGCGGGAACGAAGAGGGAATCGTAGCCAAAGCCACCCGTCCCTACTTCTTGCTCCAAGATTTTACCCCAACATTGGCCAACGAATTTTTCCACTTCGTAATTAGGCCCGAGTAGAATCAAGTGACATTCAAAGCGGGCGCCGCGTTTATGGGGCGGAGCCTTTTCGAGTGCCTTTAGCAACTTGGCGCGATTTTGGGCGTCGGTCGCCCCTTGTCCCGCATAGACCGCTGAGTCCACGCCTGGTCCACCTTGGAGGGCATCGCAGCACAGGCCGCTATCATCGGCCAAGACCCACGCCTTGCGGGGGGCGATTTCGCGCAGGGCATTGGCTTTTAAGCGACAGTTGCCATGAAAGGTCCCCGTGATCTCTTCCACGTAGGGCATGCCACCTAGTTCGCGAGCTGAGCGCACTTTGACCTTGAGGCCCGCTTGAGCGAAGAGGCGGCCGAATTCTTCGGCCTTGTGGGCGTTGCCCGTGGCTAAGTAAATATCCATGGCCCCAATGTGAAGGGCTTCGGGCTGGCTGTGAAGTGTCAAAGCACGACCGCCTTCACGCTCGCCCTTGGAAGGATAGTCCCTTAAGAAAGAGGCAATGTCCATCCGCTGTCTCATCACTGCAGGGCCGACGCGTGAATTTTTTGACCCCGTCCGGTTTATGAGCAACCCCTCGTCGGGGAAGATGGGGTTTGCGTTGGCGGCTGCGGCTAAGGCCGCGGGGTGGACGGTTGATTTGGTGACGGGCCCGGTCAGTTTGCCTGAGCCAGCCGGGGTGTTGGTTTACCCTGTGGTCACGGCGGAAGAAATGCTGCGTCAGACGGACGCCTTGTTTGGGCCTTGTGATATTTTAATTATGGCCGCCGCGGTCAGCGATTGGCGTCCCCGGGTACAAGCGGCGCAGAAGGTTAAAAAGGGTGCGACCACGATGACCGTCGAATTCGAAGCGACCCCAGATATTTTGGGCACGCTGTCGGCCCGGCGTCGTCCGGACCAATTCCTCGTAGGGTTTGCGGCCGAGACCGAAGCCATCGAGCAACACGCGTTGGAGAAACTGGAACGCAAGAACCTCGATTTAATTGTCGCGAACTCCGTCGCCGGTCCTCAGGGGGCCTTTGGTTCCGAGCAGAATCGGGTGATTTTATTAGGTCGCGAAGGCTGGCGCCAAGTGTTGGGTCCCGCCCCGAAGACCGAAATCGCTCGGGCCTTGATTGCGCAGTTGGACCAAGCTATGAAGAACTCCTCGCGGACCCCATGAGCCGACGTCATTTCAGTTCCCTGGATCGTTTACTAGGTCGGATTGACGATTTGGATCCGCAGAATTTGGCGATTTTAGCCCGTCGACTCGAACGCGAGCGCGACTTGATGGAGACCGTATTAGACACGCTACAAGAAGGCGTCTTGGTGCTATCCGACGATGGTACGGTGGATTATGCTAATGAAGTCGCCGTGAATTTATTGGGCGTGCAAGGGGAGAGTATCAATGGGGCTGATTTGCGCCGGATTTCGCCTGATTTAGCAGTCGCCTTGAATTTGCCAGAAGAGGCCGAATCGTTGACTCGGGAGATTGAAGTCAGTTACCCCGAGCCGCGTTTACTGCGGTTACACTTAGCCAGTGTACAATCGAAGTCCGATTTAGGAAAACGCCGTCGCGTGGCGGTTTTAAGCAACATCACCGATCAAGCGTTGCGTACGGAAGAGCGCGTTGAAAGTGAACGCATTGATTCGATTATGACGTTGGCTGCGGGAGTCGCTCATGAAGTTGGCAATCCGTTGAACGCCATCGGTATTCACTTACAAATTTTGCAGCGCGAGGTGGAGAAGCTGGGAGAGATTCCTTCGGCCAAGAAAGTCCGCGAGGCGGTACAAGTTTGCCGGAGCGAAATCACCCGCCTCGACGGCATTGTGCGCGAATTTTTGGGCGCCATTCGTCCCACGCCACCGAATCTAGTGGATACGGACTTAGTTGCCGTCGTGGCCGAAGCGGTCACTCTTTTAAAAGACCAGATGGAGCAACTTGGCGTCCGGGTGCAGGTCTCGCTGCCTGGGCAAATCCCGTTGGTTTTGGCCGATCGTAATCAAGTGAAACAGGCACTCTTTAATGTTTTAAAAAATGCCCTGGAAGCGATGGATCGCGGTGGAGATTTATTCCTCAATTTAGCGTCGGATGATGAATGGGTGAAGTTGACCGTGCGGGATACGGGGGTGGGGATTCCGGCGGATAAATTAAAGCGCGTTTTCGATGCTTACTTTACGACTAAGGAGTCGGGTGGGGGCATTGGGATGCTGATTTTATTGAGAATTATGCGTTCTCATGGCGGGCGGGTCGAAATTCAGAGCACCGAGGGCGTGGGAACGACCGTTACCTTGCGTTTCCCGCTGAAGCACCGCCGGGTGCGCACTTTGGATGCCCCAAAGTCTTGAAACTTATCTCCCGAGCCTCAGTCTAATTAAGTCTATCTTTTATGAAGCCACTCTATTTTTGTCTCTGCTGTCTCGCTGCTTTAGGTTTAGCGGAAGATAAGCCCTTGCCCCTGGTGTTACCGAAGTCGGTGGCCTTGGGTACCCCCAAGCCCTTAAAGATTTCTAATTTAGAGCCTGCTCCTACTGGTCCGCGCGTGTTGCCCAAAGTTCCTGCGGACGCCAAAAATATGGCTTTAGGTTGTGCGGTGACGTGCAGTGCGAAGGAAGCAGCGGCGGGAGATTTCTCCTTCTTAACCGATGGGGATAAGAATGGCGAAGAGGGTTTTGAGTGCGAATTACCTCGCGGGATGCAGTGGATGCAAATCGATCTCGCTAAAGAAGTCGACATCCACGCCATTGCCCTTTGGCACTTCCACCGCGAGCGCCGCGTCTATTTCTGCGTCGTGGTACAAATCTCGGATGATCCTGATTTCAAAAAAGGCGTGACCACGGTTTATAACAACGACGTCGAAAATGAATTAGGTTTAGGGAAGGGGAAGGACTACGCATACTATGAGTCCAATGAAGGTCGGGTGATGCCCGTGGCAGGTGTTAAAGGCCGCTACGTGCGTTTTTACTCCAAGGGGAATTCCGCCACGCCTTCGAATGATTACGTCGAAGCCGAAGTCTGGGGCGTACCCTCCAAGTAAAGCAGCGACTTTGCTTGAGTTGTCGGCGGGCTTGTTTACCTTGGTGTCGTGCGTGTGATTCGTGCCAAATCGGCGGGGTTTTGTTGGGGTGTTGAGCGTGCTATCGACATCGCCCGCGAGTATGCCCAGAAGGGTCGCCATCCAGTTTATACTGATGGTCCTTTGATTCATAACCGCCAGATGATGGAAGTGTTAATCGGCGAAGGGATTCGAGAAGTGGGCGATTACAGCAAACAGGAGAAGCTCGATGTCACTGCTGGAGCCGGAGAGCACCCGGTGATGGTGGTGCGAGCTCATGGGATTTCACCTGACCGCCGCCAGTATTTAAAATCCTTGGGGATGGAGTTTCGCGATGCCACTTGTCCAGACGTGGGAATTATCGCCGGCAAAGTGAGGCTACATGCCAAGCGCGGTTTTCACACCGTCATTTTTGGTGACGCCAAGCACCCTGAGGTGATTGGCCTTTTAGGCTACACCGAAGGTCACGGACACGTGGTGGCTTCGAAGGCCGACATTGATGCGCTACCCGATTTAGGGTCGAACGTTTGCATGGTGTCGCAGTCCACGATGTTCACCGACGAATTTGAGATTTTAGGGGCGCACTTAAAGCAACGATTTCCGCAAGCCCTTATCTTCGATACCATTTGTGGGGCGACCAAAGACCGCCAAGCCGATGTAGTGGAATTACATCGTCAGGGGTGCGAAGCGATTATCGTCATTGGGGGGCGCCATTCCGCTAACACGGTTAAACTCGCTAAGCTGGTTGAACTCCAAGGCCTGCCTTGTTTTCACGTCGAAACCGTTGCCGAGTTAGATTTGAAGGCTTTGCAGCGCTATGCCGTGGTCGGGGTGACCGCGGGGGCTTCGACGCCAGCTTTTTTGATCGATGAGGTCTGTACGCAATTAGAGGCCCTTCCATAAGGTTTTTTCAAGAAGGGTGTCCCTTAGGGCTATAATTCCCCGGGGTAATTATCGCTGAACCGTTCGCTCCCTGCTTGCACCTCTAGGGAGGATAATTATGGTGTCTGTATGAGTAGTATCTTCCTTTTTATCTTGGTAGCCATCTTAGCTTCTGCGGTTGCCTTAGCTTTATACGTCGTCGGAATTTACAATGGCCTAGTGGCGTTGCGCAACTTGGTGAAGAACGCCTTTGCCCAGGTTGATGTGCAGCTAAAGCGTCGTTATGATTTAATCCCTAACCTCGTCGAAACGGCCAAGGGCTATATGGCGCACGAACGCCAAACGTTGGAGGCGGTGATCAGTGCTCGGGCTCGGGCCACGCAGGCTAATGTCAATGTGGCCGCTAACCCAGCGGACCCCGCGGCGATGAAGGAGTTGAATCAAGCCGAGTCTGGTTTGAGCGGTGCCTTGAGTCGCCTGTTGGTGGTTTCCGAAAATTACCCGCAGTTAAAGGCCGACTCCACGATGAAGGGTTTAATGGAAGAATTAACGTCCACGGAAAACCGCATCGCTTTTGCCCGTCAGGCTTACAATGACGCCGTGCTGAATTACAACACTTCCCGGGAAACCTTCCCGCAAGTTTTCGTCGCCAACAACTTTGGTTTCCAGGCTGCGGAATTCTTTAAGATCGAAGACCCCGCGGAAAAGAACGCTCCTAAGGTTAGCTTCAGCTAAACCTTAGGCGGTCGCTATTACCAGTCACCCCATGCCCGAAGTGATGAATTTTTTCCGGGCTCAGGATGAGGCCCGGGGGCGCACCACGACGTTAGTTGCGTTATTGATTTTTGCCATCTTAGCGATGGCACTATCAATCTACGCCGTGGCGGTGTTGGCGTTAACTTATATCCATTATTTTCATGGTTTCACGTGGGTACACCCCGTTTTGTTCTTAACGACCTTTGGGCTCTCCTTGGCAGTAGTTTTGGGCGGGGCTTATTTACGGATGGCCGAGTTTGAAGGCGGTGGCTTGCTCGTGGCGTTACGGTTGGGAGCGCGTCCCGTCTTGGCCAGTACGCAGGATTTAAATGAGCGTAAATTTTTAAACATCGTACAAGAGATGGCGTTAGCTTCGGCCATGCCGGTGCCGCAATGTTTGGTGTTAGACCAAGACCCGAGCATTAACGCCTTTGCGGCGGGACACACGCCACAGGATGCCGTCATCACCGTGACCCGTGGGGCGCTCGAACAACTGACACGCGATGAGTTGCAGGGCGTGGTAGGGCATGAGTTTAGCCACATCGCTCATGGTGACACCCAACTGAATTTGCGCATTATAGGCACGGTGGCGGGCTTAACGGCCTTATCGCAGGTAGGTTATGTATTAATGCGAATCATGGTGGCTAGCGATGACGAAGATAATCGTGCGGGTTGGGCTTTAATGGTGATGGGACTCGTCGTTTTCATCGTGGGTCTGGGAGGCGTTTTCATCGCCCGCCTCATTCAGGCTTCGGTTTCGCGTCAACGCGAATACCTCGCAGATGCGTCGTCGGTGCAGTTCACCCGCAATCCTCTGGGCTTGGCGAATGCCCTGAAAAAAGTGGCCGGCCTGACACAGGTAGCACGCGAAGCCAAACCTGCGGAATTAGAAGCGCAGCACATGTTCTTGGTTTCATCGGGTGGTTTTGCGGAGTTTCTTTTTTCAACGCACCCGCCGATTGAAGACCGTATTAAGCGGATCGATCCTAGCTTTGATGGTGTCATTCGCCCCCTTATTGCTGCGACTCCGCCGCCACCACCCGTGTCTCCGCAAGAGGCTGCCGTTCAGCAGTTGAACGCTGCTATCCTGCCAGCGGTGGCCGCGGTTCAGACGCCCACGTCTCGGCGCGTCTATCCAAGTGATTTAGACATTCAAGCTGCGGTAGGTTTTCGCGGCCAGTTGCCGTCGGAGTTGTTGGCAGCTACAACCGATTCGGTCAGTGCGATGGGGTTGGTGTTAGCACTCGTGTTTCGTCAGGACCCTGGGCAGAAAGCGGAACAATTAAAACTCGCCCAAACGATTGCGGGTGGCGAAGTGGTGAGCGAAGCGCTCCGCCTCGAGCTGTTGCTCAAACATTTACCCGCTGGGACGCACTTGCCGCTTTTGGATTTGGCTTTGCCGACGTTGCGGGGACTGGCGCCCTTGCAGTTGCAAGCCTTCCGGGATGCCTTGTCTAAAGTAGCTTATGAAGAAGCCGACGGTTTTAGGCTACTACTCCTCGAAGCCCTCATGCATCGCTATTTAGGCATTGAGGTTACTTCGCCCACTGCTCCTTCGTTGAGTTTAGAAGCGGCGGCTGGACTGCTGTTGTCGGCGGTGGTGATGACTTCTAGTGAGTCGCCCGAAGATCGCTTGGCGGCTTATCGACGTGCCGTGGGCGTAGCGGGTTTTCGAGGGATGAGCCTCGCCCTCGCGGAAAACCCTTTAGCTAATTTAGCACTGCTAGAAGAGGCCTTGGTTGTTTTAGCTGCCCAGAAGGTGGCCGGCCGGCGCAACTTTGTACGCGCTTGTGGCGTGGCGGTATTATATGACAACCAAGCCGAGCCAGCTGAGATCGAGATACTCCGGGCCGTCTCCGATGCCATTGGCATCAGTTTAGCAACCGGCTTAGAGCACTGAAGCTCTGGTGGCTTAAGAAGCGATGAGCGACTCGCCCGTCATCTCGGGAGGCTTGGGTAAGCCCATGAGTTGCAGGAGCGTTGGGGCGATATCCGCTAAGCGGCCCGTGGGGCGCACCTTTAATTGCTGACAACCCTTGCCGTAGATTACCACTTCGACTGGGTTCAGGGTGTGACGCGTGTGTGGCGAGTTTTCTTCTGGCTCCCACATCTGATCCGCGTTGCCGTGGTCGGCCGTTACGACGGCCTTACCGCCCACTGCATCGAGGGCTTGAAGTAGGACCCCGAGACCTTGGTCGACCGTTTCGCAAGCCTTGCAGACGGCCGCCAGCGAGCCTGTGTGGCCAACCATGTCGGGGTTGGCGTAATTAACCACGATGAGGGCGTACTGTTGCGAAAGAATGGCTTGTTTGGCCAGTTCGGTCACTTGCGAGGCCGACATCTCGGGCTTCTGGTCGTAAGTAGAAACCTCTTTAGGACTTTGAGCCATGCCGCGTTCTTCGCCAGGGAAAGGCTCTTCTCGGTAGTCATTAAAGAAGAAGGTTACGTGTGGGAATTTTTCCGTTTCAGCGGTGCGGAATTGTTTCAAACCCTGTTTAGCAACCCACTCGCCGAGGATGTTGACCATCTTAGGCGGCTTATCGAAGAGCACGTTAGCACAGAGGCCTTTTTCGTAGTTCGTTAACGTCGCGTAGAAGATTTTTAAAGCGTGCGCGCGTTCCCAGCCTTTGAAAGCAGGGTCGATGAAAGCGCGGGTGATTTCCCGGGGGCGGTCGCCGCGGAAATTAAAGAATAAGACCGAGTCACCGTCTTGGATGAAGGCCGTGCCGCGAACGCGCGTGGGCGTTACAAACTCATCGCCCGTCGTGTTGGCGTCGGTGGGGTGGTTGTAGTAGTTTTGCACGGCAGCCGCAGCGCTGTCCGCTTCGGGCCCCGGGGCCCCCGTGAGGGCATCGTAGGCCTTGCGCACGCGTTCCCAGCGGTTGTCGCGATCCATGGCCCAGAAACGACCCGAAACACTGGCGACTTTACCTAAGCCGATTTTCGCAAGTTCCGCTTCGAGTTGTTGCAAGTAACCTAAGCCGCTCGTGGGCGGGCTATCGCGGCCATCCATGAAGGCGTGGATGTAAACTTTCTTGAGACCTTCCTCTTTAAGCAGACGGATTAGGGCGTAGAGGTGGCTCAGCGTCGAGTGTACGCCAGCTTCGGAGCAAAGTCCCATCAAGTGGACGGCACCGCCGGTGGCTTTGACGTTTTCGACCAAGCCCCGGAAGGCTTTGATTTCGCGCATGGCCTTGGGGTCGGTCAGACCCTTGTCGATGCGGACGATTTCTTGGTCTACGATGCGACCCGCTCCGATGTTTTGGTGACCCACTTCCGAATTGCCCATGATGCCGACGGGCAAACCGACGTCGAGGCCGTGGGCCATGATTTCCGTGCGGGGCCACTCGTGGGCGATGCGGCGCGAGACCGGTAAGTTGGCGACCTTGATGGCGTTAAATTTATCGTGCTTGGGGTTATGGTTTTCGCCCCAACCATCACGGATAACAAGGAGAGTGGTAGACATAGTGTGAGGGGATGTTCTGTTGGATTTTTGAGGTGTTGTGAATTCAAATCCCTTGAGGGTGCGGGTTGGCGGTTGATTTAAGGAGGAAAAGCCCTGCTTTGGGGTTGGAAGGGGTGGGGCGGGGCGTTTACTTCCGACCATGCGTCGTCTTTTAGTCTTATTTTTATTATTAACTTCGGCTGGGCTCGGGGCTGCGGGCACGGTCGAGAAGTTTACCCTCGATAATCATGCGGTGACGTTGAAGGTGCCGGAAAAGCCCGCGGAAGGGCACCCCTGGCTTTGGGTGGGAGAGTTCGCGGGGCATTTGAAGAGCCTCGAGGATGGCTTAGTCGACCGCGGTTGGCACGTGGCTTACGTGAATGTGAGCAATCAATTTGGTTCGCCCCGGGCGATGGCCGTGTGGGAAAAATTATATCAAGAATTGCATGAGAAGCGCGACCTCTCCGCCCGCCCCGCCCTCATCGGGATTTCGCGCGGAGGTTTATATGTGAACGCGTGGGCCCGCTTACACCCTGATTGTTTGAGTGTGTTGTATTTGGATAATGGGGTGTGCGACATCCGCTCGTGGCCAGGGGGTTTCAAGTTAAACGCCCAAGGCAAAGGCAGTGCCGGGGATTGGAAGCTCTATAAGAATGAGTTTAATTTTAAGACGGAGGAAGAAGCCCAAGAGAAGTCGGTGCGCCCGACGGACGGATTAGAAAAGGCGCTCAAGGCTGGCGTCTTCTTAATTTCGGTACACGGTACGGCCGACACGGTCGTGCCCTATGTGGATAACGCCAAAGTGGTGGTGGATTATTGGACCAAGCAAGGCGGGCGGTTTCAAATCTTCCCGAAGGAAGGCGGCGATCACCACCCGCACGGCTTACCAGATCCGAAGCCCCTGATTGAATTGCTTTGTCGCGAGGCGAAGTGAGCTCAGGCGTCGACCCATTTCCCTTTTTCTTTAATCAAATCGACTAAACGTTCCACGGCTTCGGCTTGGGGAATGTTGAACTTCACCGGCGTCTTTCCGACGTAGAGGTTGATTTTACCGGGAGCCCCGCCCACGTAGCCAAAATCGGCATCAGCCATTTCGCCTGGGCCATTCACGATGCAGCCCATGACGGCGATGGTGACGGATTTCAAGTGCCCCGTGCGCTCCTTAATTTTGAGCGTGGTGGATTGAATGTCGAATAAGGTGCGACCGCACGAAGGGCAGGCTACATATTCCGTTTTAGTTTGGCGCGTGCGGGCCCCTTGCAGGATGTCGTAACTTAACGTCAGAGACTTAGCGGCGGTAGTGGGGGTTTCGCACGACAGGAAGTCACCATAGCCATCGATGAGCAAGCTGCCGGCAAAGACGGACGCTTCGAGTAAACGCGATTGGAAGCCGGCGTCGAGGAGGGTGGCATTTGCGTAGGTGGCACGCAGCCAGAGTGGGGCAGGCAAGGTATGCTTTTGCAGTACCCGGACTAATTCTCGGTAGGTTCCGATGGCGTGCGTGTCCTTTTGGGGTTGGGAGGAGGTGATGATTAATTGTCCCGGTTGGAGCGGCCGCAACGTCTCGGTCAATTTTTCTAAAGTAGGACCATCAAGGTCGACGGCTAAAATCGTTTGGTGTTGTTGGCAGGATTGGACCCAGGCAGCGACTTCAGCGCTTGCCTCGCTCGAGAAATTTTTGACGACGACTAGGCGTGAGCCAGTGCCAACGAACGGAAATTCAGCGGCGGTTAAATTGGTTTCGACCCAAAGCGAGGGGAGGGTTGGCCCGAGGGCTTTGCGGAGCGACTGAAGGGCGGGAATTTCGGAGGCGTGCGTTAAGCGAACCAAAAGACCTTCGGCGCGAGCTTCCCGTTGGAGTTGATGGGCCTCGAGCAACTCTTTGGCCACGGCTTCCCATCGTGCCAGAGGTTGTCGGCTACGGACGATGACGCGGGGCGGGGCGTTGTCGCCCGCGGAGCACTGAGACGTCAGGGAAATTGTTTCCGTGGCACGCCGCGTGTAACTAAAAGGATCCACCGCGTCAGCGGGACGGGCGATTTTTTGCGGGTAAAGTTCCCACGATTTTTCAGCGCGCTGTGCTAACTCCCGGCAGACTGGGATTTCGTACCAAGGATCTTCAGTTAAAGAAACTCGCAGGGTATCACCCAATCCATCGGCAAGAAGGGCGCCGATGCCAATCGCAGACTTAATGCGGGCATCTTCACCTTCGCCCGCTTCGGTGACGCCGAGGTGGAGCGGGTAATCCATGTGCAATTCCTCCATGCGGGCAACGGCGAGACGATACGCTTCGACCATCACCTTGGGGTTCGAAGCTTTCATGGAAAGAATCAGGTCTTTAAACCCGTATGATTCAGCGATGCGGATGAATTCCAAGGCAGACTCCACCATGCCCATTGGCGTATCGCCGAAGCGATTCATGATGCGATCAGACAGCGAGCCGTGGTTGGTGCCGATGCGGAGGCAACGACCCAAGGCTTTGGCTCGGAGGACTAGCGGGGAAAACGCCTGATGAAGCCGCTCTAGTTCTTCGGCATAAGCTGCGTCGGTGTATTCATGGACCGCAAATTTCTTTTTATCCGCGTAGTTGCCTGGATTAACTCGCACCTTTTCGACGTGCTCGACCGCTTCCATCGCCGCGACGGGTAGGAAGTGAATGTCTGCGACCAGTGGCTGCGAGAAACCTGCAGCCCGAAATTCACGGTGAATGTCTTTGAGGGCCGCCGCTGCGGCTTTATTCGGGGCGGTGATACGAATGATTTCGCAACCCGCTTCGGCCAGTTTGATGCATTGGCTTAAAGTCGCGGCGACATTCTCCGTATCGGAAGTCGTCATCGACTGCAGACGCAGCGGGTTAGCGCCGCCGACGCCTACGGACCCCACTCGTACTTCACGGGTAGGACGGCGTAGGGTTTGAAACCGCGAAAGGCAGTAGTCCCGAGACATGGGGTTAATTCAACCCCTTTAAGCCGCTTCGTCAACGAGCGTCAGAAATCCCAGCGCCAGCTTTCGGGCAACCATTGGTAGCCCTGCTTGCCGTTGGAGGTCACCACGCCGAGGCCAGGCCATGGCAAGTGGAAGCCGTAGGCACGTTCGCGGGTGGCCGAGATCTCGGCAAAAACTTTGCGGCGGCTCGCCACGGCTTGTTCGGGCACGTGGTCGAAGTCGATGAACCAAGAAGGATCCTCGAGCATCAGCACGTGGTTGTGGGCGAGGTCCGACATGTGCAGGAGGGACTTGCCATCGGATTTGATGCGGAAAATCGCATGGCCGTCGGTGTGGCCTGGAGCGGCGATAATGGTCACGGCGCCGTCGAGGACTTGGTCTCCGTCTTTATGCAGCACCAAATTAGGCTGAAGGGTGTCGAACGAGTTACGGACATTCTTAATCATCCCTTGAATGTCATCGGTGCGGTGCGAGTGGCTGAAGTCGGGCTTCGGGCCGCGCCAGAAGTTCACTTCCGTTTCGAGGACGTGGACGGCGGCGTTCGGGTAAAGAATCTTATTATTATTTGCAAAGCCACCGATGTGGTCGATGTGGGAGTGCGAAAGGAAGGCATGCGTCACTTGCTCAGGCGTGATCCCGACGGCGTCGGAAGCCATCGCTTCGGCGAGCCAACCCCAGGTGGCATTGTTGTGAGGGCCGAAGCCAGCGTCGAAGAGCAGGACTTCTTTATCCCGGCGAAGTAAGAGGATGTTAATGTAGAGCGTCACATCATCGGGACGTTCGCCCTTGGCCACGAGGGCTTGGGTCATCTCCGCCCGGTGTTCGGGGGGCCACATCTTCTTCGTCACGCAATTCTTAAACGTACCCCAACCATCGCTGATGGACCAAGCTTCGAACTTACCGATGGAGAATTTATAAATATACGGATCGCTGATTTTCTTTTTGCTCGGAGCCTTGGCGGTTTCGGCAGCGAGGAGTGGGGCGGCGACGCCTAAAGCGGCCAAACTAGCAGCGGCCGTCCCGAGGAAAGCGCGACGAGAGGGTTGAGGGGCAGATTGGTCCATAACAAGAAAGACCTAAGGAAAACTGGATAGTTCCCGAGGACGACAAAAATCGCTCGGGAGCCCCTTGGGATGCCTAAATTTAACGCGACGCCGTGAAATCAGCTGGCTTGTAAACGTGGCGTTCTAAAATCTGCTGGCGGAGTTGTAATTCGCTGTCACCCGAGCAACGGCGGACGTCGTGCAGGATGATGTAGCCCATCAAACTGAGCAGGAGGACCATGAAGGTGTATTGCAGGATGATGACCGCTTGGGAGCTCAGGGCGTTCTTCCACAGACGTTGAATCGTTGCGATGAGCATGTGTCCGCCGTCGAGCACGGGAATGGGGAGTAAGTTGAGCACGGCGAGGTTGAGGTTAATGAGCACCGTGAACCAAAGCACGCGGCGCACATCGTCCGAGAGATTATAATAAGCCTTGGTGATCGAAATCACCGATGCCAATTGCTTCACTTGGATGTCCGAACCGCGGTCAAACAGGCGACCTAAAGTCGTAAACGTGTCACCGATGATGCCGGTGCACGTCTTCCAAGGGTTTTGGTAAACCGTCTCGGTTTGCAGTAATAACTGGGTGCCGATTTGGGCGTGTTCGACTGGTTTACCGCGGCGGATTTCGGCGTTCTTCAAGGGCAAGTTGCCCGCATCGCCGTTTTGGCGGCGCCAGTAGAGGGTTAAGTCGCGCGTTCCCGAGGTAGCGATGTGGTCGAGGTCATCGAGCGAGTGCACGGCAACTAATTCGCGGCCATCAATTTTGTCGATGATGGTACCAATGCGAAGGGACTCGGTGAAAGCTGGATCTTCGGGGGAAACGCCGAGCACCATCAATTGGTCGCGTTTCGCTTCGGGGTTTTTATCTAATAAATCGCGGGTCACTGGGACCACGATGAGCGAGTGACGGTGGTCGTTGTCGCCGTAAGCAATCACACTCACGGGGTTTACGATTGCATTGATTTTAGGGGTGATTTTTACCGTCAGTTCTTCGGTCTGATTACGGCGAATGCGCAGTTCGTGCTGACCTGCACCCCCTTTGCGCAGTAATTCCCGAAACTCCGTGGGATTATTAATCGGCTTTTGATCGACGGCTAAAATTTGGTCGCCCGCTCGCAGGCCTGCTTGTTCGGCAGGAGAGCCTTTCATGGGGGTGTCGAGGATGACCGTCATGCGCGGCTGGATGGCGGTGGAGCGCACGCGGTCGCCGGTACGGGCGTTCATTTCCACGCGTACGGGTTGCAGAATGACTTCCATCGTCTTGCCATCACGTTCGATGATAAAGGTCGAGGTCGGGTTGCCTTGGGCATCTTTACGATTCCCCAACGTCACGGCTTTGCTGATATCGGTGAACGAAGCAACCGGTTTGTCATCGACGGAAATCACTTTATCTCCAGCACGTAAGCCTGCTTTAAAGGCGGGTCCCGTGACGGTTTGGCCTAGGCCGAGTTCCGCTAAGTGGTCTGAGCTCGTGACGACTTGTTCGGGTACATAGCCGATGACCGTGTTGCCGCTTCCTTCGGGGACGGGCAAGCCGGTGAACCACAGAATCGTGGCCAAGACGAAAGCAAAGATAACATTAAAAACCGCGCCCATCACGGCGACGATCATCTTGTCCGTGTAGGAAATTTTGGGGAGCGCATCGGCCTCTTCGCTGTTGGTGCCCTCGATGCCTTCCATGTCGGCTAACTGGGGCAAGGCCACATAGCCACCGAGCGGGATTAAGGACACGCGGTAATCGACGCCATCTTTCCCCGTCCACCCGAAGATGCGTGGTCCGAAGCCAATCGAGAAACGTTCGATTTTGAGTCCGCGGCGGCGAGCGGCGAGGAAGTGCCCTAATTCGTGAACGAAGATGGAACCTCCGAAGAAGATAATCACTAGGGCGATGCCCCAAGCGCTACCGATAAGGTCTTTAACAAATTGAACGTCCATGAAGAGGTGAAGAAAGTTTATTTCAGGGGGCGCGACCTAGGGCGAGCCTGGAAGCGAGTTGCCGACTCTGCGACTCGAAGGCCAACAGGTCTTCCAGCGAGGAAGGTTCATGTTGCGGGCTTTGCGAGAGTGTTTCCGAGATAATCGCGCTGATGCTCGTGAAGGCCAGTTGTCCCTTCACGAAGGCTTCGACTGCGACTTCATTCGCCGCATTGAAGATGGCGGGGGCGATTCCCCCTTGGCGAGCGGCCGCTTGGGCCAGTCCGAGGCAAGGGTAGCGACGTGGGTCGGGAGGGGTTAACTGCAGGGTCAAAGCCTCGCTGAGTTTCAGACGGGGGGCGGGGCAGGGCAGACGGAGCGGGAAGAGCAGGCAGTCTTGAATGGGGTAAGCCATCGAAGGCGGCGAGAGTTGGGCTTGCAGGCTGCCGTCTGTCAGGGCGATCAGAGAGTGGATGATGCTTTGGGGGTGGATGACCACATCGAGCCGGTCCATCGGTACTTGGAATAACCACTGGGCTTCGATCAGTTCGAGACCTTTGTTCGCCATCGTCGCCGAATCGATGGTCACCTTGGGCCCCATGCTCCAATTGGGGTGTTGCAGGGCTTGCTTGGGGGTGACTTGCGAGAGGGCTTCGAGAGGCGTGTCACGAAAGGCCCCACCCGAGGCGGTGAGGATTAAGCGGTCGATGTCGTGGGCAGGCTTATCGCGCAACAGTTGGTGGATGGCGTTGTGTTCGCTATCCACGGGCAAGAGTTGCGAGCCCGATTGACGCGCCGCGGCGGTGATAAATTTGCCGGCTAAAACTAAGAGTTCCTTGCTCGCGAGGGCGATGGTTTTGCCCTTTTGAATGGCGGCTAATGTGGGCACTAAGCCAGCCGTCCCGACGACGGCAGATACCACCGTGTGCACTTCGGGGAGGCAGGCGATTTCGGTCAGCCCCGCTGGTCCTTCGAGGATACGGGTGGAAGCTGGGAAGGCACCCGATTGACGGGCTTCTTGGGCGGCTTGGGGGTCGCTGAGGGCGATGGTCGTGACGCCGAACTCTTGGACGGGAGCAATTAAGTCACGCCAGCGAGTATGGGCGGCCAAGCCGGCGATTTTTAATAGAGTCGGGTGGGTTCTCACGACCTGCAGGGTGGTCGTGCCGATGGAGCCCGTGGCTCCGAGAATAGCGATAGCCCTAGGTTCCATGCCCTGAGGTAGTCTGAGTTAGGCAACCTTGCCCGGGCAAAGTGGCAAGCCGGTTTCCTGTGATGAGTTCGATAAAATGCTTTCTCCGCTTGTCTCTTTGGGTGGCTCTGTTTGCCTACTTGCATGGCCACTCAGCCTCAGGATCTCACCGGACTTTCTCACTTAGGAAAGACCCAAAACACCCCGCAGCAGACATTGGAAACCTTTCCCAATCGTCACGCAGGTCGTCCGTACGTCGTCGAATTAACGACCGAGGAGTTCACCTGCTTGTGCCCGGCGACTGGTCAGCCCGATTTTGCCAAAATCACGATTCGCTACGTTCCCGGTCCGCGCATCGTGGAATCCAAGTCGCTCAAACTCTATTTTTGGAGCTACCGCCAGCAAGGCATGTTCCACGAGCACCTCACCAATAAGATTTTGGATGATTTAGTCCAAGCCCTCGACCCGCTCTGGTGCGAAGTCATCGGTGCCTTTGGCGTGCGTGGTGGCATTGGGATTACGGTGCGTGCTGCGCATGGTAAGCAACCCGCTTTGTGAAGCGTCGGCCCGTCCAGTTTAACGACCAGGACGGCCCCAAGGATTGGCCCGGGGCTCCAGAAGTAGCTGATTTTCTTACGCGTCAATTAACGGCTCGGCGCTTAGCCCCGCGCACTTGTTTAACCTACGGCCGGGCCCTCAAAGGCTTTGCCCTTTGGCTTAAGGCGAACGCGGGGTGGGAGGGGGATTGGACGGCGCTCACAGCTCGGCACTTGCGCGACTTTGTCATCGAACGCCAACGCACGCACCAGCGGACCTCGATTCATAATCAAGTCTCAGCGTTGCGGGCCCTGCTCACGGATTTACGCGAACGCGGGGCGTTGAAAGCCTCGCCGGCAGCCGGGTTGATTCTGCCCAAACTCGCCCGCAACTTGCCCAAGTTTTTAACCGAACTCCAAGCAGAGACCCTGCTCGATCAAGCCCCCGCCCCGACGTCTGCTAGCCCGCAGTTGCAGGCCCGGGATCAGGCTATTTTAGAACTCTTATACGGGGGTGGTTTGCGGGTCGCCGAGTTGTGTGGTTTGCGGGGTCAAGATGTCACGTGGGCGACGGGTTTGGTGCGCGTCTTGGGCAAAGGGAATAAAGAGCGCGTCGTCCCGGTGGGCGAAAAAGCCCTTCAAGCGTTGCGGACTTACTTTAGCCATCGCGGCGAGCCTGCGGCCGAGGAACCTCTTTTATTAGCTTCTCGCGGTGGTCCCTTGCACCCGCGAGCGGTGCAGTTGATGTTAAAGCAGAAGTTGCGCGCCGCTGGTTTACCGGAGGATTTAACCCCGCATAAATTGCGGCACGCTTGTGCTACACATTTATTGGCGAATGGAGCGGACTTACGTTTAGTCCAAGAGCAGTTGGGCCATGCCTCGTTATCCACGACGCAAATTTACACGCACTTAACCGTCGCCCGTTTGCGCGAGGTGCATCGCAAAGCACACCCGCGGGCGTGATGCTTTGACCTCGCCACGGCACTACGAAAAAACATTTTACCTCTCGTGTTCGTTGCCGTTGCCCACGCCAAACTAAATCTCACCCTGGCCGTCACCGGACGTCGCCCTGATGGCTTTCATGAATTGTGGAGTTTGGTCGTCGACCTCGAACTAGCCGATCACCTGAGTTTCATTCCAGGTGGGCCGTGGAGTTTGACGAGTGCTGAGGCCGCGATGCCGTGCGATGATACTAATTTGGTGTTAAAGGCCGCGAAGGCTTTTGCTAAGCATTACCCTCAGGTAAAAGCAGGGAGATTTCATTTAGATAAAAAAGTCCCCATGGGGGCGGGCTTGGGTGGTGGCAGTGCCGACGCCGCGGCGGCGGTGCGTTTATTGAATCAAGCGGAAGGTCAGCCTTTCACGGTGAGTGCATTGGAAAAAATCGCGGCCGAAGTGGGCTCTGATTGTCCCTACTTCGTGGCTGGGGGAAAGCAGTTGATGCGGGGCCGGGGAGAGATTTTAGAATCGGTACCACCTGCGGCCGCCGCGGCATTAGCCGGTCGGCGAGTTTTTTTAATTAAGCCTCCGTTTGGCGTAGCGACCCCCGAGGCTTATGCTGCTTTGGCGAAGACGCAGCAGTATCAAAGTATCGCACAAGCCCAGGCGGCTTGGCAGGCATGGTTACAGCATCCGACCAGTGATCCCTCGGTTTTGGGGAATGATTTGAGTGGACCTGTTTTTCAGAAACACCTGGCGTTGGCGACCGCCTGTGAACGCTTGGCACGAGAGCAGGGCGTGACGTTCCGCATGACTGGAAGTGGCAGTGCTTGTTTCGCTCTGGTTGACTCAGCGGTGCCATTGGCTCCGATTCAGCAAGCACTCCAAGCTTGGTGGGGCTCAGGAGCTTGGGTCGTAGAAACCCGTATTTTGAGTTAATTTCTGCTTTACTGTCCCCCTCGGCATCCCCTAGATGCATCCCACTACTCAACTATGGGAAGCCTTAAGAAAAAACGTCGTCTGAAGATGAATAAGCACAAGCGCCGTAAGCGCTCGAAGAATCATCGTCACAAGAAGCGTTTGTGGGGTTGATTTAACCCTCTTTTCGGTGAAATTGGGCGACCTTGGGGTCGCCCTTTGTTTTTTCGGGCTTGCTCACCCCCCGTGCCTCTCTCAATCCTCAACCTTCACCAACCTCTAAACCATGGCCCGCGAAATCGTTATCATTGAGTGCACTGAAGCTCGGAAGGAAGGCAAACGCCCCTCCCGTTACATGACTACTCGCAACAAGAAGCTTTCCCAAGAGAAAGTTGAAAAGAAGAAGTACAACCCTTCGTTGCGCCGTCATAGCTTGCACAAAGAAATCAAGGGTTAAGCTTTAGGTTTAACCTCTTTAAGAAACCGCCGGAGTTCGGCGGTTTTTTTGTGCCTCGAGGTTATTAGGCTGGATTACCGCCGCGACGCTCTAAGCGCCACTGGGCACGGTGATGGCGAGTCCAGTCAATCAGGGCACGCTCAAAACCAATATCGCGACCAGCCTTTTCGGACTCGATCCACTTATGGCGCAAAATTTCTTCACGTTCCGCACGGAACTCGGCGTAAAGAGAAGACCGAGCCGCGAGGTCGGAAATTTCCTTATTACGATCTACAGGCGAATCACTCATCTTGCTTCCCTAACTTTGACGATTTTTACCCCTCAAGGCAAGTGATTGGTTGCGGAAAAGTCACACCCGGGTGGCAAGTTTTTGCCAAACGGTCCAGGCGATGGATTTAAATACCCGAGCAGGGTTGCTGTCCGGGTGGCTAATCACGACCGGGATACCATGGTCGCCGCCTTGGCGAATGGAGGCGTCTAGGGGGACTTCGCCCAAAAGTTCGGTTTTTAGGGCGGTAGCTACTTTAAGACCACCCCCTTGGCCGAAGAGGTATTGCCGATGCCCAGTGGCATCTTCGAGGAAACTCATGTTTTCGGCGACTCCAAGGATGGGGACGCTGACTTTTTCAAACATCGACGCCCCACGTAGGGCTACGCTGACGGCGGCGGTTTGGGGGGTGGTGACGATGATGGCACCGCTGAGAGCCATCGATTGGGCCATCGAAAGTTGGGCATCGCCCGTGCCTGGAGGGAGGTCGATCAGGAGCACATCGAGTTCTCCCCAGCGCACATTGGTCGCAAATTGGGAGATGGTTTTCATAATCATCGGACCGCGCCAGATGACGGGGGCGTTCTCGTCGATCAGCAGCCCCATGGAAATGACTTTAACGCCAAAGTTTTCGAGCGGGATGAGGACATCGCCTTCAATCTCGGGTCGACCACTCACCCCAATCATCAGGGGCACGGAGGGACCGTAGATATCGCAATCCATCAGCCCCACGCGCAGGGGTTGTTGGTGGGGGGCGGAGCGGGCTAGGGCACAGGCCAAGTTGACGGCGAAAGTCGATTTACCCACGCCACCTTTACCGCTCGCCACGGCGATGATGTGTTTAACTTGGTGGACGCCGGCGTTGGCGGGGGGTGGGTTGGCCGCCGTGCTCGTGGGGGCGGGGGTGTTCTTGGGCACCGTGACCGCGATGCTGATGACGGGGGCGGGAACGCCTATCGCTTGCAGGGCACTTTCGATGTCGGCGTAGAGTCGCTTGGGGATTTCGGGGTCCGCCGTTGTGACGGCTAGGCCGACCGTGACTTGGCCCTGGGCGTTGACCTCGATGCCTTTTAGTAGCCCAAAGGAAATGATGTCGCGGCTGTACCCCGGGTAGCGAACTTTGCTGAGGGCACGTTGTACCGTTTCCTGATTAATGGCCATGAGTGGGATTGAACTCCGCCCCGCATTTAGGTCAAACTGCTATCGCCTAAAATAAATTTTCTACTCATCGTCTTTCCCCACATGCGTTACCTTGCTTGGTTAGTTTGTCTTTTGACCTTTAATTTCGTTGGAGCTCAGGATCGAGTTGTCATCAACGAGAATATCGATGCCTCGTTGCAGCGTGGACAGATTCCCGTGGCCGTCGTGAGCGATGACCCAGTTTTAGGTGAGCGCGTGTCTTTTGCTTTGTCCACGCACGGAGCCATCACGATCAGCCCTAGTTCTTCGGTGCGGGTGCGTCTCGGACGCAGTGCCCTCACGGCGGTAGTAGCTTGTGACAATGCCCGTTGTGCGTTTCAGACCAATGTCGAAGCAGCTAATGAGCATGACTTGTTTTTAAAAGTCGCGGACGCCGTGCTCGTCGGCTTGGGGCAACGGTGGCAATTAAAGCCCCTGTTCGCTGGCACTAAAGTCGCCTTCACGTCGCGCTACACTGGGCACCAAGAAATTTACATCACGAATTTAGCCCGCTCACGTACGATGCGCGTAACGAATTTAGAAAACACTTCCATTGGGCCGCGCTGGTCGGCGGACGGAACGCGCGTTTACTTTATCACTTCGGCTCGCACGGGCTTCCCCGAAATCTTTTCGAGCAACGGGATTGGTAATCCCCAAAAAGTGATCACCGATGTGCGTGGGGCGCTCGGTTCGGCGAGTGCTTCGCCCGACGGCCAATACCTGGCTTTTGCGTCTTCCAATAAAGGCTCGATGGATATTTATGTTTCAGGCACCCAAGGCCAAGCTCCCCACCGCGTGATTGCCACGCCCGATGTCGACGCCGATCCTTCGTGGTCGCCTGATAGTCAGCGTTTGGCCTTTACCAGCGGCCCGATTGGTCGCCCCGGAATTTATATTTCGTCGGCAAGCGGCAGCGGGATGACCCGACTGGCAACCGAGTATAACTATTGCACCGAGCCTCATTGGAACCCCGTGTTTCCTGACCAAATTGCGTTCACTTTCCAGTCCGGCCGTTTGAGCTTGGGTGTGTATGACTTGAAGACTCGCGCCGTGACGGTGGTGCCAGTCGTCGCGCCCTTGAACCTCTCGCACGCCTCGTGGTGTGCGGATGGACGTCACTTAGTGGCCACGCAGGCGAGCAGCAATAACTCTTGGCTCGTAGTCGTCGACAGCGTGACAGGTAAAGTTACACGCCTCACCGACAGCAACCTCGGAGAGTGTTCCGAACCCGATTGCTGGGTGCGTCGTAACTAAGCTGCGCGCTTACTCCGCCAAACTTAAGGGCGCAGGAATCGACGATTCCATGGGCTTGGGGTAAACTTCTAGTTTACTCAAAACCTCGAAGGGTAGGGCGTCGCCCGTGCTGTATTTCGCATGGGTTTCCCGGTCGACCATGACGCAGATGGTATCGGTTTCATGCTCGCGGGCTACGAAGAAGTAGAACCACTGTGGTGAGGTGCGTTCGTAGGTCATGTCACGGCTGCCCACGCGGAATTTAATCCAAGTGCGCTTTCCGCCCACGATGGGCTTATCCATCACCTTGTATTTTTCTTTCACCAAGAGGACGTCTTTAGCAATTTCTTCCGAGCGCAGGTCGCTGGCGCGGAGGTATTTTGAACCCCAAGGCAAGTAGAGCGTATCACCATTGATTTGCACCGTAACGAGGACTCGTTGGCTGGCGTTAGCGGGATCGATTTTACCCGTTTCATCGATGAGGAAGGAGCCATCCTCGGCCACTTTGATTTCTTTGGCCGTGGAGGCTAACACCCAAGCGGCTAACTCGGCCCCTGGACCTTGGTTAAATTCGCTCCAGCGTTGTTTGCGGGCGTTGGGATCAACGTTAATCCGCATGCGGCTTTCCAGGTCGCGCAATTTATCGGCGAAGGCTTTTAACTCCGTAGCCCATTGTTTGTTGGGCTGGGGGGCGGTGGGTTGTTCGGCGTTGCGAATGTAGAATTCAACGCGGGAAATGGCGTTCTTAACTTCCGGAATTTTGAGCACTTCCATTTCCGTCTTCAGGCGAGCGGCTTCAGGAACCGCTGGGGCATCAGGGAAACTGCGGATGATTTCGCCTTTTAAGTTTTCGAAGGCCGCCTCGCTGAGCAGGGGCGATAGGATGATATCAAGCACGTTGGCTTGATCGGTCATTTTTTGGGCAATGTTTTCCGGAATCGCGAACGGCAGGACGTAGACTTTGAGTTTATCATCCAATTTAATATTCCACTTACTAACTTGGTTTGCCAAGGGGCTGGCATCAACGACGCCAGAGACCTTATAGCCTTTACCGTCGGTGACTTTAACGCGGCTGAGTAAGATGTTGCGGGCGTTTTGGGCACCAGGAGGTTTGGGGAAGATGGCTTGGGCTGCCTCGATTTTAGCATCTTCAAAGCGTTTTAATTCTACTTCGAAGCGCTTTTGTTTTTCGGCAATAACAGGGTCGTCCTTGGCAAAGTGTTTGGCAAGGGCACCGAGGCCATGGCTTACGAAATTATCGGTCAGGCCCAGTACTAAGGCTAAACCCAGCACGACGAAGAAAGTCGCGATGCCTGCGATTTTACGGGTACGCAATACGCTGGAGATTTCTTCTTCATGGGCCTGCACGGCCATTTCCCCTTGGGTTTGCGAAAGCTGGTCGACGGTTGCGGCATTAGCCAAACCATACATCAGTAATTTTTGGCGTAGGCTAGGGTCGAGCCGGTTGGTTTGAGCCACGGTCTCCTCTTCGGTCTTAACGTTGCTGCTGGTGCGGTTGAGTTTGAGCGAGCTCCCAAAGGTAAAGTGATTGCTCAGCGGTTCCCATTCCGTGGAGCCTGCGGGCGCACAAAGGGTTTCCGCATCCACACTGCCTTGTTGGATGAGGTCTTGGATGTCGTATTCCGAGAGAGGTCCCCGGACTTCGTTATCAATAAAAAGGGAAAATTGGCGCATAGCGGCACGATTAACCCTTGAGGGGTTAGTGTCTCATTAATGATGCCGATTTGAGCCTCGAAGCAAGCCCATTGGGAATTCCATTTATACCCTTTGCAAGTCGGCCTTTATTAGTTTTTAATCCGCATTGCTCGATGTCTAACCAAGGAATGAATCAGTCGCAGAAGCAAGTGCAGGGTCTTATCCTGACACCGCAACTGCGTCAGTCGTTACGCATCTTGCAAGTGCCCGCTACTGAACTCTTACGGGAGATCTCCGATGAGTTAGCCGCTAACCCCTTGCTTGAAGAGGTGGAACCTACCAACGTCGAGCCTTTAGAGCAAACTGGCCCGACGGCGGAAGACTCGGAGGAGGACGGCCCGCGCGAATTGAGTTTAGGCGAGGATGATTTTGATGCCCTGAAGCGGATGAAGGAAGATTGGGACGATAGTTATTACGAAGAAATCCGCTCCCAGGGGTACACGCAAGAGGACGAGGAACGTCGCCGGCATATGTTGGAGTCCGCCACGGGCGAGGCCTCGTTATCGGAGCATTTAGAAGACCAAGCCCGTACGGCCGCCGAAACGCCCGAGGTTCAAGAGGCTTTAAAGCTGCTCATCGCCTCGTTGGACGAACGCGGTTTTCTCGAAGAAGACCTCTCCTCGATTGCTTTACGCTCGGGTCAGCCCTACGAGGCCGTGATCACGGCCCACACGCTTTTATTAAGTTTTGATCCGCCGGGAATCGGGGCCCGCGACCTCCGCGAATGCTTCTTGGCACAGTTGCGCTTGAACCAACGTGGCCTCTCGACGGCAGCTCGTTTAGTTAGTGAATGCTGGGAACCCATGATGGGTCGTCGGCTCGAAGAGTGTGCCCGCCTTTTAAAGGTCAGCCTCGATGAAGTACGCGAAGCTTTGCTTGAGTTAGCTAAATTAGAAACCGTGCCTGCCCGCCGCTTTGAGCGTGATGAGAACCGGGTGGTGGTGCCTGATGCCACCGTGACCCGCGGTGAACATGGCAACTGGAAGATTGTGATGGATGACCGGCATGTGCCGCGGTTGCGTTTAGTGCCCGCCTACAAGGACATGTTAGCCGGCAATGCCCTCGGGGATAAAGAACGGCATTACATTTTGGAGCGTATGCGCCAAGGGAAGTTTTTGATTGGGGCGATTGAGGAACGCCAACGCACCGTCGAAAAGCTCGCGCACATTATTTTAGAACACCAACAAGATTTCTTCGAGCATGGTCCGTCGCGTTTAAAGCCGCTGACCATGACCGAGGTCGCCAAAGAAATGAACGTGCACGAAACGACCGTCGGTCGTGCCGTGGCGAACAAATGGATGCTCACGCCGCATGGCCTGCGCGAATTTCGGTGGTTCTTCACTTCAGGGGTATCGACCACCGATGGTGGCACTGTGGCCCAAGAGGGGGTGCAAGAAATGATTGCCGACCTCTTAGCGCGGGAAAACCCGGCGGCGCCTTTGGCCGATGAAGCCATCACTGCTGAATTGAAGAAGCGTGGCGTGCAAATTGCGCGCCGCACGGTGGCAAAGTATCGCGAGGCCTTGGGGCAACCTCCCGCCCACATGCGCAAGCAAAGGCTCTAAGCCTTGTGAACGCACTCTTAGCTCAATCGTTGCAGGATCGAAGCCCAACCAAAGTTCGGTAAGTCTGGGAAAATAAATTGCACGCCCACCGTGCGTCCATCGCGTCGTTGGGCGGGAGCGGTAATCACCGGGAGACCGGCTAACGACACAGGGGCATTGAGAGCGAGCAAGCCTTGGCGATGCTCATCGGTACAAGCGCTTTTGCTCACCGCTGGTCCTGTGGTGCAGGGGAGGGCGATGAAGTGATGTCGGCGGAAAATTGTCCGGAAAGCATCCGTCACGCGCGCTCGCACCGCTTCGGCTTCGCGTAAGGCTTCGGGGGTGCGTTGTCGGCCGGCGTTGAGACGCTGCCACACAACGGGGTCATAGTCGGATTGGCGTCGATCGAGCCACGCCGCATGGACGCGCGACGCCGCATGCCCGCCGAGCACGGGGTAGGCTTGGGCCGCCTCCAGACAGGCCCGGCGCAAGAGTTCACTCGCCGAGGGGTCTAATTGGGCACCGGCTTTCATCGCCAGTGCTTGCATGGGATTTAACGTTTCGGCGTCGAGGCCTAACCCTAAATCACCTGCCCATAAGCCGGCCCCTGCAGGAGGAGCTTCGCCGAGGACGGCGGCCGATACCGCCATTAAGTCTTTCGCCGTGCGCGTCATCCAGCCTTGCGTGTCGTAACCTGGCGAGAGGGGAAAGTGGTCGCCCACGGGAGCGGTGTCGGGCGAAAGTCGCAAGCCCCAGACTCCGCAATAACCGCAGGGCACGCGAATCGAGCCCACGGTGTCGGTGGCCAAAGCAAAAGGCACGACGCCGCGGGCGACGGCGAAAGCTGATCCCGAACTCGAACCACCCGCTAGAAGTTGAGCATCTTGCGGGTGAGGGCAGTCGCCAAAATGGGGATTCTCGCCTGTCAGGCCAAAGGCGAACTCATTGAGTTGCGTGCGCCCGCATTCAATCGCTCCCGCATCTTGTTCAAATGCTTGTGGCAAGGTCGAAGACGTGCGGGGCAGACCGATTTCTTCGGAGAGAAAAGTAGAACCAGCCAAGGTGGGGTGACCGGCTCGGAAAAATAAATCCTTCGATAAAAATGGGACGCCGCCGAGGTTGCGTTCGCGTAAGTGCCAAGCTTTCTCAAAGCGTTGGATGAGGGCAGGAGCGTGTGGCAAACCGCAGAGAGCGGCGCGTTGTTCCGTGGGGCTTAATTCGCCGAGGTTAAGTAAAAATTTTTCCGCCGCCATCCGCGGGCCACGCGTGAGCGTAAACTCCCGCCAATCTTCGATGGAAAGCGGAAACGAACTCACAACGACAACGGTTCGCCAGGCACCGGGTCGTGGATGCGCGTGGCGGGCATTAATTTAGTCAGCGTTTCTTTCATCCACGCCCGAGCGGGCGGGTCGCCGTGGGTTAAAATTAAATCTTTGGGGGCTAAATCGCGCGCGAAGTCGATGAGCTCTTCGCGGTCGGCGTGTCCACTCAGGTGGAAACGGTCGACTTCGGCGCGCAAGGTCGACGTGTGGTCGAGTCCCGTGAATTTAAAGGAGCCACCGGGTGGTAAGCCGATCAGTTCGCCGCCGGGCGTTTCGGGGTCGCAGTAGCCCACAAAGAACACGGCATTTTCTTCGTGATCAAGGATGTTAGCGGCAATGCGCCAAGCGGGCGTCTTTTCGATGAGCATGCCACTAGAAAGCAAGTAGATGCCAGCTTGGGGTAGGTTTTTGCCTGGAGGCGTGTAGCGACGGGAGAGTGGGAGCACGCCGAGGTCGCGCAACGTTTGGCGACTAAATTTTACCTGTTTCGTCTTCTTGCTCGCGGCGTCTAAATAATCGCACAAATCCATGCCGAGGCCTGAGCAGAAGATGGGCACATCGGCCAAATCGCCGGCATCGGCTGCTTCCTGGAGGAAAATTAAAATCTCCTGCATGCGCCCGAAGGCAAAAGCAGGTAGCAAGATGGAGCCACCTTGGTCAGCGATGCGGTTGATGGCGGCCAACAGGCGCTTTTCTTCGCGGGCCCGGTTTTGCGCTGGCACCGTGGTGGTGGCACCGCGGGTGCATTCCATGACTAAGGTGTCGACGGGTTGACGAGGGAAATTGGCTCCCGCCACGGTGTGTTGGGCTTGGAAGTGCACGTCACCCGTGAAGAAAACTTTTTTCCGACGGTGTTCGAAGAGGCAACCCACGGCTCCGGCCACGTGACCCGCGAGGTGAAAGGAGAACGTTACTTCTTCGCCGCCGCGACCGATGGTGCGCGGGTTGGCGAGGGGGACAGTGGTGAGGGCATTTTCAACGCGCTCCACATCTGTTTCGACATACAAAGGGTAGTCTTGATTCCCCGTTTCTTCTTTTTGGCGCTTCATCACTTGAATCGAATTATTCAAGAGACGGCGGACAAAGAGCGTGTTGGCGGCGGAAGTGTAGACGCGGGCTTGCGGTTGTTGACGGAGTAAAACCGGCAGGGAGCCTAAGTGGTCTAAGTGGCAGTGCGTGAGGATTACTCCATCGACGGCCCCTTGAATTTTGTCCAACTGCGGCAGGGCCTTTTTCCCATCCAATTTCGGGTGCAGTCCGCAATCGACGATGAGCCGCACGTTGCCGAACTCGGCGAGCATGCAATTGGCGCCGATTTCGCGGCCAGAATTAAGATCAGTGAAACGCATTAAGAAGGGGGAGGGCCGGGCGGCGTCATTTTAAAGCTTGGGATGCGGACGAAGATACGCTTGCCGTCGGCGGTGACCCCATGGAAGGCACCAGAAGCGATCACGGTGTCACCCGTTAAATGATAACTATTATAAGTAAAAGATTCGCCGGGAGGGAGGGAAGGTGTCTGGCCGACGATACCATCGCCTTCGACCACTTCAACTTCTCCGGTGCGGGGGTGCTGCAAAATCCATTTTCTCCCTAAAAGCCGCACCGTTTCTTGGGAGACATTAGAGATTGTTATGAAATAGACAAACGCGTGGGGGGTCTCGGGCGGGAAGTTCTCGTCGAAATGATGCAAGACCTTGTCGATATTGACCCGGAGACCGAGAAGTTCCTGACTGGTTGATTCCACGGGTAGTTAACAAAGAGGGCTTCATCGCAGAGAGGAAGCCATAAATCGAGGGTTCTCGACCTTTCTTTAATTGCACCACAGGGGGAGACCCTTTTGATGGGGAGACATGCCCACGTCCCGTGACCGCAAGCGACTTTTAGGTCGAGTACCCGGCAAATGGTGGGGCGTGCTCATTTATTTCGTGCTGCTGGTCCTCTCGATTTCGTTCCCCTTTTTCAGTGCGATTGAACGACGGGCGAAAGGCGTGCCGATTCAGGTGCCTGCTTACGACTTTCGGGGCGATAAAGTCGTGCGACAGAATTACACCATTCCCGTCCGGGCGCACTTGCATGGGGTTGAGGGGCAGGAAGAAGCCATAGAGGGTTCGTTGCCGATTTTTCGCAAGGACGTCATTGTCTACCTCCACCGCATTCCTTGGGATGATCAAGGTAGTGCCTTCTGTGATGCCTTAGCACGGGAAAATAACGTCTCGGTGGTCGAAGTCTTTTTGCCGGGCTTCCATACCTCGCCAGGCGAAGTTCCCAGTCACTCGATGGAGGCCAATGCCGAAGTCGTGGCCAGTTTATTGGAACACTATCGTCTTAAAGAATACCATGTCATTGGGCAGGGCTTTGGCGGCGTGGCCGCTTTAGAGCTATCGCTGGCGCATCCCGACCGTGTGCAGTCATTGACGTTGATCTCGGCACCTGGAGTGCAGGAGTTTGAATTCTTGGGCAATCCGTTGGTGAATAAAATCGTGTACGGTTTTCAGGGGGCTTTCTTTTGGACCATCTCGCAGTTAACGCCCAATTTTGGTGCGGCAGATTTGCTCCCCTGGGATCGGGATTATGCGAAGACGGTGTTTGATACCGATTTGGCCGATAACCGCAAAATCCTCAAAGCTTGGCGGAAGCCCTTACTGTTGCTTCATGGTCAAGATGACTGGATGACGACCGTAGAAGCCGCCCGTTACACGGCTAAAATCGTCCCCCAAGCTCAATTAGAAATTCTCAACGGCGGGCGCGATGCGGTCTTTGAGAACACGGATGCGGTCATTGCTCGCTTACACACGTTTTGGAAAGAAACCACTGGCACCGTCACGCCTAGTAGCAGCACCGAAGATCCGCCCATTCCGCAGGCCGAAGGGATTCGTTACTGGATGTTACTTTTGATTATCTTGGTGTGTACCTGTTTGGCCGAAGACCCAACGTGTTTGGCCACGGGCTTAATGGTTTCGGTGGGGATTCTAGATGCTTGGTCGGCAGGCATTGCTTGTACGGTGGGCATCTTCATGGGAGATATTTTCCTGTATTCAGTGGGACGCATTTTAGGTCGCAAAGCCATCACGCGCGCCCCGCTGAAATGGTTTATTCAAGAACACAAAGTCAATCAATGGGCCGGCTGGTTCTCGACGCCGAAGGGGATGTTGATTGTCGTCAGTTCGCGTTTCGTGCCCGCCAGTCGCGTGCCGACGTTTATCACGGCTGGCATCATGCGCCTGAACTTTTTAAAGTTAGGCATGCTGCTTTTATTGGCGGCATTGATTTGGACGCCGCCGCTGATGTATGTCGGTTATCGTTTTGGTGCCCAAGGAATGGAAATCTTGGCTCACTTTAAGAGCAATGCCTTGTGGGTGATTTTAGGACTGTTCGTGGCTTTGCACATCGTGACTCACTGGCTGGTGCCGGCACTCACTTGGCGCGGACGTCGGCAGATCGTGATGAAGGTTCGCAATTTCTTACAACCTTCGCTGTGGCCTTCCTGGGTCTTATACATGCCGATCCGTCTCGGCATCGTGTTGCTGAGCTTGCGTCACCTGAGTCTTACGGCGTTTGCTTCGGCGAATCCGGCCTTTGGGACCATTGGCGGTTTTATTGGGGATACGAAATCGCTTTTGTTGCGTCCGTTCCAGCGCGACTCACGTTGCGTGCCGACCTTGGCGTTGTCGCAGGATGATGACATCGAACAGCGGGTGAAAGACGCTAAAGCCTTTGCGGCTTGTCACGGCTTCCCGCTAGTCTTTAAGCCCGAGGTGGCGGAAGATGGGGCGGGTTTACGGTTTGTGCAGAATGAGGAGCAACTCGAACGCTTCGTGCGTTTGGTAAAAGAAGATTTCCTATTACAAAAGAAAATCGGTGGCCTAGAGTATGAAGTCGTATGGCGTCGCAGCCCGGGTAAAGACGACGGGCGTATCATGGCGATTTTACAAAAGCTCGATGTGGTCGTGATGGGCGATGGCGAGCAGACTTTGGAAGAATTGATTTGGCTCGATGAAGTGGCGGTTTCACGTGCGGAACTCTTTTTACAGTGCCACGACTTGGAGTTAAATAACGTCATTCCCGCGGGGCAGACGGTGGTGTTAAATCCTACCGGAAGTTACGGTCACGGGGCGCGCTGCTTGCACCGTCCTGACTTGTCGAAGCCCGCCCTAACTGCCGCTGTGACCGCTTTTGCGAAACGATTCCCAGCGTTGCACTTTGCCCGCTTAGATTTGCGAGCCACGTCGGATGAAGAATTAAAAGCGGGGCGCTTTATTTGCACCGAAGTCGGTGGTTGCTGTCACGTTTCCAGTCTCTTGCGCGATAGCTCCTTGCGCTTTAGCCGTTCGTACACGGCCGTGTGGCTGCAGTTGAAGGCCTGTTTGGAAGCCGGGGCTTATAATTTAAAGCAGAAGGTTCGCCCCGTGCCCATTGAGGAAGTCGTGGCGCGCTGGAGTCAGGCGCGCGGTCGCGGCGATGAATTCGCCGTGAACGAAAAGTAAGTAGATGGTTTAGGCTAACGGACGACCACTACCGCAACCACTGACTTCGTCGTGAACGGCGACGAGGGTGCGCAGGCTGGGATGGATCTCAGATGAACCGATGGTGCGGATTAATTCACAAGTAGCGTAAGCCTGACAGGCTTGGCGATAAGAGCGATCCCACTGGCCAAAAGCTTGTTCTTCCCGGGCCGTAATCCAAGGCCAGCGTGGCGTTTTAGCTTTGATACCTACGCGCCAGGGTTTGGGCGTGAGTCGCGCGCGGAAGCATTGTTGAGCGTAGCACAATTGGCGGTAAAGCGGGTCGGACCCCAAGGCTTCGAAAGCCTTGGCTACTAGAGCATCATCAAAGTTAAAGACCGCGTGGGTGGCGAGGAGGCGTAAGCCGGCCGCCGTGCGGTAGATGCGCCATGACCAACCAGGGTGTGCCTTCGCCCAATTTTCGGCGGCGTGGAGCGCGGCGATTTCAGCGGGTGAAGGTTCGGACTTAGCGGCGGGTTTGGCACCCAAGAGTCGAGCTATCAGCCCGGGATTTTTGGGGGCGGGTAAGTCGACGTCGATGAAGAACCCCGTGGTGGTGTTCAGCACTTCTGCACCATAAGCGTTCCGGGAAAGGATGGTCGAGGCATCGAGTTCGCGTAGCACCTGTTCGCGGATTGGTCGATCGATGTAGTATCCCTGATTTGCGGCGGGTGATCCGCCGGCTCGTAGTAAATCCGCAACTTTGGCGGCCCGTTGTTGGGCGTTTTGTTGGGCTTCCTCGGCGGACGTATCCGACCAGCCCCAGGCCGTGCCTGAGCCCGACTTAGCCAGCGACCAGAATTTGGGGAACTTCATGGTGCGCTTTTTATTTTAAAATTATTGAAGAGCAATCTCGCTTTCTCCGGGGCCCCTCCTGACCCATCGTTAGCGTCCGGTGTAGGCGTGGCAGAGGGCGATGGCCGCAGCGTCGGATTCATCCCAGGGTAGGGCGGCTGGAAGCTGAAACACGGTTTGAATCATGCGGGCGACTTGCTCTTTCGAGGCACTTCCGTGGCCCGTGACGGCCATTTTAATCCGCTTCGGGGCGTATTCACTGACTTTGATCCCTTGGCGGGCGACGACACTGAGGGCCGCCCCGCGCGAAGCGCCCATGGCCTGAGCAGTACGAAAGTTTTGCACGTAAATCGTTTCTTCAATCGCCACGTGCGAAGGTTGGTAAGTCGTGGCGAGGGCTTCGACTGCGGCGGCGATTTGCCCCAAGCACTCGTAGGCTGCTAATTTAGCCGACAGCTTGAGCGTGCGGCTGGCGAGTAGTTTGGGCGTGGCCTCGCGGGTATCAATCACGGCCAAGCCCGTGCCGCGCAAGGAAGGGTCGATGCCTAAGATAATCCCGCGAACCCCGCGCCGGGTTTCGGGAATTTTCGCCGTGCGAGGCAGGCCCACTTGCTTTTTTACCGACAGGTTGCCTTGCAGGATTTTAGCCGTCCAAAGGGAACGTGCCGAGTTGCGGGCCATGAGGCTGTTTTGACGCAAGCGACTAGGGGCTTCGACTCTAAAGTGCTTCGTGTATGGAGATTGCACTCACCCTCGTGGGCTTTAGGTTGCTCCCGCGATGAAGCTCTGGGTTTATAGCCTCTTCTTGGTAACCACGTCAGCCCTGTGGAGCCAAGAGGTCGCTTTGCGAACTAAAGAGGTGCCCGAGATGGATCCGCTGGTTTTAAAGCCCCAGGCGAAGATCGATCTTAAAGTAATTCCGGAATGTTCGGCATTATGGGCGAGCTTGAAGCACCCCGGGATTTTCTGGACGCTTTCTGATTCCGGCAACCCGCCGCACATCGTGCCCATTAAGGCGGATGGCACGTTCCCCATTACTCCTGTGGGCTTGTGGAATCACGTGGTGTTGAAAGGTGCGGTGAATCACGACTGGGAAGCCTTAACCGGCGATGCCACGCGGATGATGGTGTGTGATGTGGGGAATAACGTTTCTCGGCGCAAAGAACTGCAAATCTACGTTTTTCCGGAGCCAGAATTAGGAGCTGCGGAGGTGACGAATTTTAAGAAATACACTTTCAGTTGGCCGGACCAAAAAGTTTTTCCTGATCCCGATTTAGCACACGACTGCGAAGCCGCTTTTATCTGGCAGCAAAAACTTTACCTCCTCACCAAGCACCGCCGCGACACCTTGACCGATTTTTGGCGGATTGATTTACCCGTGCAGGGCGACAAAGCCGTGGCCACTAAACTTTATCGCTTTGATGCTCATGGGATGGTCACCGACGCCGCACTTTCGCCGGACGGTAAGAAGTTGGCGGTCTTAACTTACCGCATGCTTTGGGTGCTGACCTTGCCGACTCAAGGCGAAGATATTTTTGCGGGGCCAGCGTGGGTCGCTCCGCTCGCCCCACCGCTTACTTCTTGGCAGTTAGAAGGCTGTGCATGGTTAAATAGCCAAAAACTCCTCCTCGGGTCAGAGCAAGGGGACCTTTATCAAGTCCCCCTGTCTGACCTACGAGAAGCGAAGTAACGCGACGCTTAGAGGCTCTTAGCGGCGGCCACGACGGCATCCTTGGTGATGCCCATTTCGCGCATGACCACGTCGCCAGGAGCCGAGAGACCGAAACGATCCGTACCGATGGCTTTACCAGCCGTGCCCACGAAGCGACCCCACGAAATCGTGACGCCGGCTTCGATGCTCACGCGCTTGGTGCAGCTCGAGGGTAAGACCTCTTCTTGGTAAGCTTTAGGCTGGCGGGCGAAAATTTCCATCGAAGGCACCGAAACCACGCGGACCCCGCTACCTAATTCTTCGGCGGCGCTGAGGGCGAGTTGCAGTTCGCTACCCGTGCCGAGGAGGATGTGGGTGAGGGCGGACGTTTCGCGACGGGCGATGTAAGCACCCTTGAGCGTGCCTTGACGGCGGGTGACCACTGGGATGCTGTCGAGCGAAGGCACGTTTTGACGCGAGAGAATCAAGGCAACGGGACCATCTTGACGCGCTACGGCGAGGGCGAAGGCCGCCGCAGTTTCTTCCGCATCAGCGGGACGGATCACGTCGAGGTTCGGAATGCAACGCAGGGCGCTGACCGTTTCCACTGGTTGGTGCGTAGGGCCGTCTTCACCAACGCCAATCGAGTCGTGGGTGAAGATGTAGAAAGTTTGCAATTTGGCCAGAGCCGCGACGCGGATGGAAGGACGGAGGTAATCGGAGAACGTTAAGAACGTTGCACCCGAACCCTTGAAGATGCCGTGGTAGGCCATGCCGTTGAGGATGGCGCCCATCACGTGTTCCCGGATACCGAAGTACAAGTTGCGGCCTTGAGGTGTGGCGAGGTCGAAGTCACCGAGATCCTTGAGGTAGTTCTTCGTCGAACCATGCAAGTCAGCCGAACCCGACACCACGAGGGGCGAAGCTTTGGCGACGGCGTTGAGGCAGGTTTCGCCCGAGACGCGAGTTGCGAGGGCGTTCTTGCCGAATTCAGGTACGGCGGCGAGGAGGCTTTCGACCGAGCCGTGGCGACCAGCTTGGGCTTCGGAGAGCAACTTCGCTTTGGCGGGGTTGGCTTGGCTCCAGGCTTGGAAAGTTTTTTGCCACTGGGCGTAGGCGGCGGCTTGTTGCTTTTGACGTTCGGCGAAGAACGCGCGTGTGGCTGGCGAGACGTAGAACTTTTCAGCGGGCAAGCCTAAGGCCGTGCGTGCTGCGTCGATAAACTTCACGCCCGCTTCGCCGTGGCCCTTACTCGTGCCTTGAACTTCGGGGATGCCTTTGGCGATGGTCGTTTTGCAGATGATTAATTTAGGCTTACCGTTTTTGCTCGCCCGAGCTTGATCGAGGGCCGCGGCAATCGGGGCGAGTTCGTTCCCTTGAGCGACCTTGAACACTTCCCAATTAGCGGCTTCGTAGCGCTTAGCCGTGTCTTCGTTCTGCGTCTTCGAGGCCATGGCGTCGAGCGTCACGTCATTCGAATCGTAGAGCATGATTAAGTTATCCAAACCGAAGCGACCTGCAAACGAGGCGGCTTCGTGGGAAATGCCTTCTTGGAGGCAACCATCGCCGGCGAGGCCGACAATCATGTGGTCAAAGATTTGGTGCTCGGCGGTGTTGAAATGAGCCGCCGCCATTTTGGCAGCCACGGCCATACCGACGATATTGCCCGTGCCTTGGCCGAGAGGGCCCGTCGTGGCTTCTACGCCAGGGGTTTCACCAAACTCTGGGTGACCTGGGGTCTTGGAGTGCAGCTTGCGGAAGGCTTTTAATTCTTCGAGTGGGAGGTTGTAACCCGACAGGTGCAACCAGCTGTAGATGAACATCGAGCCGTGGCCTGCAGAGAGCACGAAACGATCGCGGTTCAACCAGAGTGGTTCGGCGGGGTTTTGACGGAGGAAATTACCGAAGAGGACGGCACCGATTTCGGCGGCACCCAGGGGAAGACCGAGGTGGCCAGAATGGCAGGCAGCCACGGCATCCATGGAGAGACCACGGGATTCGGTGGCGGCGCGTGAGAGGTCGGCAGAGTTTTGCAGGGACATGATGCCTTATGCGTAAGGGAAAAGATGGCGGGGATTCCAGCCTTGAATGAACCCCCCTAGGTCTGTCAGAGTGGGGTATGTCGAACCCAGAACTTGAAGAAGGTTCAACCCTTCGCCTAGATTTCAAAAAGTTGCGTAAAATCGCTTCCGGGGCGGCGGATGTCATTCCCGCGGTGGCTCAAGATGCCCATACCGGCGAAGTCCTGATTCTGGGTTATGTGAACGAATTGGCCTTAGCCACGGCGCTAAAAGAGAAGAAAGCCACGTTTTGGAGTACTTCGCGCAATGAACTTTGGATCAAAGGTCTGACTTCGGGCGACTTTTTAGAATTATTAGAAGTCCGGGTGAATTGTGAGCAGAACTCGATTCTCTACAAAGTCCGCCCGGCCGGCCAAGGAGCCTGCCATACGAAAGAAAATGGTAAAGCTCGCTCGGGGTGCTACTACCGCCGGTTACGCGAGGATGGCACTTTGGAAAAAGTTTAAGGACTAACGCGTTCGCACCGCTTCGGTGATCACTTCGCGGGCGAGGGCGACGCGGATGACGACGGCTTTGCTTTGCCGCGTGAGGGTGTGGGCACCGGGTTGAGCTACGAAGCCGAGGGCGTCGAAGTCGCCTTGCTTGCTGGTGATTAAGTTCAAGGCCGCCTCGGCTTGATCACCGGTCGCAAATTCCAACGCTAAGCTGAGGATGGCTTGTTGATGGTCGTCGCTTTCGCCGAGCACGACCGTCGCGGCGCTGGCTTGTGAGATAATCTCCCGCAGGGAAGTGCCGAGCCAGCGACGAGGCGCGAGGGTGGTGAGCAGGTTTTTTCCAGGTTCAGCACGAACTAATAAATACCCATGAGGGGTGTTGCTTAATTGCAGCATCGCTGCGGACGGGAGGACTTTCGTGGGCGGTCGCGCGGCACGTTCATTTTCTAGGATAATTTCTAGGGCCCGAAAGTCGGGCTGAAATCCAAACTCGATTTTACCTGCGGAGGTTTGGCAGGTTTTTTCAAGTTGGGTTTGAACGGTGCGACGCGTTTCCGGCGCAGCCAGTAAGGCCACCGACGTCAGCAAGCGCGGGGCGGTGGTGAGTCCAGATGTCGCCGGCAGGTCGATGATTCCAAAGACTGGACTCGTTGGGGCAACGTGCAGGGCGTAGGTCGAAGGGAAGACAACCAACCAAAGCAGTGCCACGAGGCCGAAGGCGCCACCCATGAAGATGGCTCCACGTTTCATGAATGCAGGAGGGAAGCGGAGGCTTCGTCGAGGTGTAAGACCGCGTCGGGGTGTGTGCGTAGTAAGGTCGCGGGGCAAGCCGTCCCAATGGGGTCGCGCACGGTCGAGCGGACGGCTGCGGCCTTGCGCAGGCCGGGCACTTGGACGCTTAATTTGCGAGCCTGACGAAAGACCGGCAACGTCAGGGTGAGGGCGTGCAGGGGGACCTCTTCGATGCGGTCAAAGCACCCATCGTGGACTTGCTGAGTGCGGCAGGCGGGGTCGAGGGGAATGAGTTTTACCAAAGCCGGGTCATGAAAATCGGCTACAGGGGGATCATTGAAAGCCAGGTGTCCATTCTCGCCGATCCCTAGACAAATCAAATCGATGGGTGCGGCAGACAGTAGGGCACTATAGCGCTCGCAGGCGACGGCGGGGGGTAGCTCTGCTTCCAACGGGTGAAACTCACCCACTTCTACGTGGCGCAGGAGGTGTTCGTGGAGGTAGGCGCGAAAACTCTGAGGGTGCTTCGCGGTGAAGCCCGCGTAGTCATCCATGTGAAACACCGTCAACCGTTGCCACGCAAACGCCGTGGCGGGTTGGCGACTGGCTTGCAGCAGGGCGGCTAAGAATTCATTTTGTGAAGGAGCACACGCGAAGATGACACGTGCCCCGTCTTGGTCGGCGAGTAAGGCACGTAAGTATTGGGCCACTCCATGGGCCGCCGCTTGGCCTAAGGCGGCCCGATCGCGATGAATTTCAACGACGAGGCGATCTGCTAAAAATTTCCGGCCCAACTTCACTTCTTCTTAACTTTTAAAACGGGGGTCGTGGCTTGACCCGCTTGGGCTTTATCAATGGCCGCCTTGATGGCCTGAATGGCTTTATCCACGGGGAATTCGAAGTTGATAGAAATCAGGTCGTCTTGGCTATCGACTTTAAGCCCCTGAAGTAAGTCCGCGACTAAGTGTTGTTGATTAATTTGTTCGGCCGTTTTGCCCTCTTCGCTCGTCGATGTAGCTAAGGTCGCCATCATTTGCAGGCCCTTGATTTTATTGGCCGTATCGGCTGCTAGGTCTTTTGATTTAAATTGTAAGTAAACGCCCACTTGCACGTGGGTAGGACTTTCACCCGCGACGACCGTTACCGTTTTGATGCCGGCTTTATCGACGTCTTCCATCTTCGTCCCATCAAAGGCCATGAAGGCCCAGGGCTTTTGCGCTTTAGCCAAGTAGGTTTCGCTGCCTGCGGGAATTTTTACCGTGCCGGTCGTTTTACCCAAAGCCTCTACCGTGCGCTCGACCAGACTCATCGAGGCAAAGCCGAGGGCGTTCGTGGGGCCCGTGATCAGCATCCCTTCATTAGCCGCCGCTTTTTTAGGCGGTTCGCTTCCGAGGGCTTTTTGAATTTCGGTGATATCCCAACCGTTGCAATTACCGATGGCTTTAGGACGGAGACCGTTGGATTGAGCGAAGGACTCAATCTGCTTTGGTTGGAAGTTGCCGCGGATTAAGCCGGCGACGGTCGGATCCTTTTGGGCGACTTTGCCATCGGGGCCGGGGTACACGCCAAAAATCAGTTCCTTGATGTCGGTCGAAGGTTCGATCCCCAGTTCTTGTTTCAGCAAGGCCGCATCTTGGTTGTCGGGAATCGCATCCTTGATGGCTTGGCCGACTTTGGTCTCATTGAAATTGGTTACGTTCAGTTGAATCACACCCACTGCGCCCTCGGGCAGGCCTTGCGTGTTGAGGGTGTTGTCGGCCCGGGCAACCAGGCACGAGGCGCAGACGAGGAGAAGTCCGAGAAGGCTTTTCATGGGGTGGGGGAGGCGTCAGGGCATCCTAGGTTACTCAGCATCCCCCTCAAGTGTAATGGGGTATCGATTTAACCCTACGGGCACAAAAAAAGGGCACCTAAAGGTGCCCTTGTTAAAAGTGGGATGAATAATCCGATGATTAGTAACCACCACGGTCGCCACCGAAGCCACCACGGTCGCCGCCGCCGAAGCCGCCGCGACGCTCACCGCCGCCGAAGCCACCACGACCGCCACCGAAGCCACCACGATTGCCGCCGCCGAAGCCACCGCGACGCTCACCGCCGCCGAAGCCACCAGAACGACGTTCACCGCCACCGAAGGAGGGGCGCTCTTCACGAGGACGAGCCACATTGACCTTCAAGGGGCGACCCATGAAATCAACGTTTTCAGTCTTCGCGATCGCATCCTGAGCTTGCTGCGCGTTGCCCATCGTCACGAAGGCGAAGCCACGAGGACGACCCGTGAACTTATCCATCATGACTTCCACGGACACAACTTCACCAGCTTGGGAGAAGTGAGCGCGGATGTCGGCTTCGGTTGCGGCCCAGGGCAGATTGCCCACGAACAGTTTGTTTTCCATATCTTTTGTTTTTGCTTTAGTACTAACACCGCATTGCCCGTTTCCGACCTTCGGATTTCGATTTGCCGTCTTAACGACCGTCAACTCACCGGATTACTGCGGGGTTGTCTCTTAATTTGGTTATTTTCCGAGACAAACCTGACCCCCGATAAGGAGGCTTTGCAGGGGCAGTGCAAGTTTATTCACAATTTGGATTTCAGGTAGGCTGCGGGTTGACATCAGAAACGGCCTAAAAGATAGTCCCCGCATGATCGGACCTTGGAATCGCCGCGTTTCCTTGCCCAACCCCGCTCTATTTTGTGGATTGTTTTAAAGGCAATCACTTGATTAACAATCACTTGCAAATTTAGTACTCGCACCATGGATCCCGCTCAAGCTTTCGACGTCGTCGTGGCAGAATTGAAGCGCCAAAAGGCCGAAGGGGTGCGCCTAGTGAGTATTTCTGAGGAAAATTTAAAAGCCTTACGTCAACTGGCAGGTCAATCCGCTCCGGCGAGTTCGGCTCCAGCAGCTCCCGTAGCTCCGAAGGTCATCAAGCCCGCCGTGGCCCCCGTAGTTGCGTTTACGCCTACGCCGCCGGTGAAGGTCGAGCCGAAGGTCGTGCCCGTGGCCGAATCCATCCCGCCACCCCCCACGGTCACGGTGCCGCCGGGCACCAAGGCTGAACAGATGGCGTGGTTGCAGGAGTTGATTAAAGCCTGCCCCGAAACCAAGCGCCACTTGGAGCCGAAGCACCGCCCAGTTTTAGGGTTTGGGGCTTTAGAAGCCGAAGTGTTCTTCGTCGGTGAAGCCCCCGTTCTGGAAGAAGCCGAAGCCGGTCGCCCCTTCGTCGGAGCTTCGGGTGAACTGTTAGAAAAAATCCTTAAAGCGGCCGCGATTGATCACGCCCACGTTTACTTTGCGCCCGTTATGGGTTGGCGTCCCGAGCCGCCTACGCCGCAAGGCAAACGTCCACCCACGGCCCGCGAGTTGGCCTTTAATTTGCCCTACCTGAAAGCTCAGTTAGCCATTGTGAAACCCAAAGTCGTCGTCGCCCTCGGAGCGCACGCTTACGAGTCGCTCTTGGGTAAAGGCGTGACCATCACGCAAGCGCGCGGCAAGTGGACGAAACTCGAAGGGTTCGACGTGATGCCCACCTTCCACCCCAACTATTTATTGCACAATCCCAGTGCCACGGCGAAGCGCACCGTGTGGGAAGACTTCTTGTTAATCCTCGAAAAATTAGGCCGGCCGATTTCGGAGAAGCAACGCGCCTTCTTCACGACGAAGTAATCAGCGCACCGATTCTTGTAAGCGGCTTAAAGAAAAAGTCAGCACCACGGAGTTTCGTCCGCTGGACTTTAACTCTTGGCGCCGCTCGGCGGGGAGGTCGGCTTGCGTGCCCGGCTGGAAGCCGCACGCCGATTGGAAGAACCCTTGGGTTTGCGTCGTGAGCGCAATTAATTTTTTGGCCCCGAGTTCTTTGGCGCGACGCTTCGTGAATTCGACTAGTTTCCGTCCGACCCCGCGACCATGGTAAAAAGGTTGCACGTAGACGGCGCAAACTTCCATGGCCTTGGTGCCTGCGTAGGGACGCAAGGCGGCGCAGCCGATGATGCTGTCGTCGATTTCGTAGACGTAAAAGTCGTTGATCGAAGTCTCGATTTGTTGCCGCGTCCGACTGACCAAGGCATCGGTTTTGGCCCCGTTCTTCGCGAGGTTATACAAGGCTTGAGCGTCTTTCTTCTTCGCTTGGCGAATGCGGTCGTAATCATTGGCGTGCACCATCGTGCCGAGGCCGACTTTATCGAAGATCTCGGTCAACAGGCCGCCAAACACGCGTCCGTCCAAGATGTGAGCTCGGGGGACGTCTTCATCGAGGGCTTTCGCCGCTTGCATCGCTTTACTGCGGATGCGTGGGTCGAGCTTCACTTGTTTGTTCGCTAAGAGCGCGTTTAATTCGTCTTCTGGTAAATTCACTTTCACCACGCCATCCACTTGCAGACCAGGGAAGGGCGTGAGGTAAATTAATTTCGAAGCCCCGAGGGCCACGGCGAGTTCCATCGCCAAGTGGTCGCTATTCACGCGCAGCGATTGACCTTCGCGGTCGCACACAATCGGCGTCACCAGCGGCAAGATATCTTGCGCCAACATCGTCTTGAGCAACGGGGCATCGACCTTTTCAACTTTGCCCGTGAAGAGGTGATTTTTGCCTTTAATCACGCCCACTTTAGTGGCCCGCACGGCATTCGTAATCGCGCAACGCAAGCCCGCTTGCGAGAGGTGTTCGAGGACGGATTGTGAAACCAACGCCGACGCTTCGCGTGCGAGCGACATAGTCGTCACATCCGTGGGACCTTCGCCTTGGATGTCGGAGAGCGCGATGTTATCTTCGCCGGCGAGTTCGACTAATTGGTGACCAATGCCGTGCACGAGCACGACCTTGATGGAGAGGCTGCGCAAGACCGCGATGTCGGTGACAATGTTCGGAAAATTTTCATGGCTCACGATGGAGCCATCGACGGCGATCACGAACACATGGTCGCGAAACATCGGAACATAACGCAGGATGCCCCGCAGGTCGGTAGGCTTGATAGTGCGTTCGCGCTGACTACTCATAGTTAATCCTTATGGACTCCTTGCCGTCTTGGGCAATACTGATGAGGCATGCCTCGTCCGCCTCGAGTGCCTCGAGCTCAACTCTCTCCCGCCTTGATGGAGCCCGTGGAGGCCTTTCTGGCTCATTTGTCTTTGGAGCGCGGTTTGGCTAAGCTCACGATTGAGGCTTACGAGGCCGACCTGACCCGTTTTACAGCTCACTGCCAGCGTGCCGGCCGTGGGAGTTGGGACGAGGTGGGGTTGGCCGACGTGGAATCCTGGGTGATGGTACAAGATAGCCGAGGTCATGCCGCCGCTTCCTTAGCCCGCCGTCTGGCCGCGGTGCGTTCTTTTGCCGCGCACCTCGTGCGTTCTGGAATGCGGCGGGATGATTTTAGCGAGTTGGCCCACGGTCCGAAGCTTAAGCGGAAGTTGCCCGGGACCATCACACCGGAGCAAATGGCCAAAGTCGTGACGGCCCCCGACACCTCGACGCCTCAAGGGCTGCGGGATCGGGCAATGTTGGAGTTGATGTACGGTTCGGGCCTGCGGATTTCGGAGTTGTGCGGCTTGGAACTCCAAGCCCTTGATGCCGAGTCCGAGATGTTGCGCGTCCGCGGTAAGGGCTCGAAGGATCGCATCGTCCCCGTCAGCGAAACCTCCTTGGTCGCCTTGCGGGCTTATTTGAGTCAGGGACGTCCGAAGTTGGTGCGTCCGAAGACCGGTAGTGCATTGTTTTTGAGTGCGCGCGGGGTGGCGATTTCGCGCAAAACTTTTTGGCTGAGCGTTAAGCAAGCCGCGGAGCGGGCGGGCATCGGCTTGGCGGTGAAGCCGCACTTATTGCGGCACGCCTTTGCCACCCACCTTTTAGCCGGCGGGGCAGATCTGCGTTCCATTCAAGAAATGCTGGGCCACGCCGACATTGCGACGACCCAGATTTACGCCTCCGTCGAGCGGTCCGCTTTAAGTGCTAATCACCAAAAGCACCACCCGCGGAGTCGCCCGCCCAAAGCTTAGATAAAAATCAACAAACTCCCGAGTACCGTCACCGCGGCCAAGAACCCGATGATGAAGCGGACGAGGCCGCTTGTGGGCAAGACTGCGACTTCTTCATTATCGTCGCTCGGACGAATCACCGCTTCGCGTAAGATTGAGAAGTAGTAATGGATGCTAATCGTCACGCCGATGAGGGCGGCGCCGAGTATCCACCAGAGTTTCGCTTGCACGAGTAAGATGAGCACCAGCAACTTGGCCGCAAATCCTACCGTGGGAGGCACGCCCGCGAGCGAGCTTAAGCCAAAGCCGAGAGCGCCGGCGAGGATGGGCGAGCGACGGAACAGTTTGCGCAGGGCCAAGATGGGGCGGTGGTGGTCTTCCGCTGTGGGCATGGCCAGGAGCGCTTGAGTCGTGAGGAACGTGCCCACGATGTAGGCGAGCAAGTAAACCCAGAGCGTGTCGGCAGCCGACCACTTGATGGCGCTGGCTTCAGGTTGCACCAAGGACACCGTGATGATGGCGAGCAAGAAGCCTGCGTGGGAAACCCCCGACAAGGCCAAGACGCGTTTGATGTTCGTGGTGGCTAAGGCTCCGAGGTTGCCGACCAAGATGGTGATCACGGTCAGGACAGCTAAGAGCGGGGCCGTGCGCACGGCGAGACCGTGGAAGGGTACGTTGACCAAGAGGAATAAGCTAAAAGCACCCGCCGCCTTGGAAGCCGTCGCCAAGAGCGCCGTCGTGGGCGTGGGCGCACCTTGATACACATCAGGAATCCAGGTGTGGAAGGGGAAGGCACCCAGTTTGAAAGCGGCACCACCGAGGATGAGGGCTGTGCCGACGAGCGTGAGGGCGGTGAATTTGCCCGCTTCGATGGCGACTTGGATTTCGACGAAGTTGAGCGGGTCTTTCACGCCCAAGGAGCCGAGCGAACCGTAGACGAGCACGATACCCATCAGTAAAAGGGCTGAACTCAAACCGCCCATGACCAAGTATTTCACACCCGCTTCGAGCGACGCCGCACTGCGACGTAAGTAGCCGACTAAGATATACAGACCCACGGCGGCCGTTTCGAGGCACACGAAGAACGTCACGAAGTGATTCGCTTGGCCCAGCAACATCAAAGCCGACGTGATGATGAGCAGCACGTGGTGGTAGTCGGGCACCGACGCTTGGCGTTCCCGCAAGAAACTCTCGGCCAATAAACTCGTCAGCAAGGCTGAGAATAAGAAGACCAGACGCACGCCGATGAGGGGCAAGTGCGGCATGAGTAAGCCGGCAAAGGTTGGTTCGGAGCTGTTCCAATGCGACACCGGCACCAAGCTCATGACCATGATCAAGGCCAAGCCCACGCGCGTGGTGGCTGGAATCAACCAACGTTGGGTGACGGGCAGGATCAACGCCTGGAGCAGGCAGAGCAGCCCCAATCCGGCGACGCAGATTTCGGGCAGGATGGCTTGCCAATCGCCCGAGCGTGGGGCGAGGGCTTTAAAGGTGACATCAAGGCTAGCGAGCAAGGGGGTCATCGGGCAGGAGTTGCAGGAGATTGAGGTGCACGTTGCGGTGCAGGTTTGGAAAGTTTGATTTCAGCACGTTGCGAGTACGCCGCGATATCCGTCATCACTGGATTCGTGGAGCGCGTGATGATCGAAGGGCAGAAACCGATGACCAACGAAGCCCCGAGCAATAAACTCGCGGCGCCGATTTCGGCTAAACCCAAATCACCAAACGGTGCGACCCGGTAACGCTCTTCTAACGCTTCCGTTGCGGGGCCAAAGAAAGTCGCCGCCACGGCGCGCAAGGAATACACCGCCGAAATCACCACGGTCGAAGCCACGATGGCTTGCAACCAGAGGGGCAGACCACCGAGGGAAAGGAACACGCCGATTTCGCCCCAGAAATTACCAAAGCCGGGCAAGCCAATCGAAGCCATGGTGGCGGCGATGAACAAGGCGGCTAAGATCGGACTGCGCGAGGCCATGCCACCGAGCGAGTCCAAGCGATACGTACCCGCGCGCGTGCGGACGGCATTGCCGAGCAAGAATAACGCCGCGCACGAAAGACCGTGGGCGACCATCAAGAACGCCGCGGCATCTAAGCCCGCCGCTTTACCATTCGTCCCCGCGACCCAGATCCCGAGGAAGATCGGACCCATGTGGGCCACCGAGCTCCACGACAGCAATTGCTTCAAGTCGCGTTGCACTAAGCAAATTAGACCCACCACGAAGACATTCGCCACTGCCAGGCCTAAGAACCAGTTACCCAAGGTGCCCTGCGAGAGGTGGAGCGAGCTGGCGCCGAGGAGGATGATGCCGTATAAACCAAATTTCTTCAAAGCCCCCGCGTGTAACATCGAGACCGGCGTCGGAGCGGCCGAGTAACCTGGAGCAGCCCAAGAGTGGAAGGGGAAGAGCGAGGCCAGCGTGCCTAAACCAAAGAGGATTAAAGCTGCCGTCGCTTGAGGAAGGTGCGGACCTTCAGCCAACGCTTCGACCACGCGCACGAGCGTCGCTTCATTGAAGCTTAAACCCGAAGCATCGAGAGCGATTAATAAACCCGCCAACGAAGCCATGGCCCCGGCGGTCAGGTAGAGCGCCATTTGCATCGCCGCCGAACGACGACCTTCGCCGCCCCAGAAGAGCGTCAAGATGAACGTAGGCACTAAGGCGAATTCGTGGAAGAAGTAGAAACCGATGAGGTGCGTCGTCGCAAACACGCCGAGCGTGCCCCCGAACATGAATAAAATCAGACCGAGGTAGGTGTTACGGGCTTCGACTTCTTGCGTGAGCGCTTTGATACCCGCGGCTAAACCCACGAAGGCAGTCATCGCTAAGAGCGGCGCCCCTAAACCATTTAAACCCATCCCAAAGCCCCAAGGACCATCGGAGATGAATTGTTGAATCTCGGTGTTAGGGGAAAGCCATTTCGCCAATAACCAAGGAGCGATGACAGCCGGAATCGCAAAGCCACCTAAGGCAAAGCCCGAAGCAAAACTCTTCGGCAACTTGCGGAGCGTGAGCAGGATTAATCCGGTAAGGATCGGCGTGTAGACGGCGATCAGCAGGAGGACGGAAGGAGAGATTTGCATATTAGCGAGCGAGGAAGCACCAAGCTAAAAGGAGTGTGCCGAGGATGATCCAAAGCGCGTAGCCTCGGGTTTGACCGCGGTGGAGCGTGCGGCCCGTGAAGTAACCCAGCACGGCGGGAATACCCGCGGCGATCCAGCGACCGGCGACGCCGTTGATGAGGAGTAAATCCAAGAAGGCGATGAACTCGGCCACGCGACGTTGGACCTTTTGGAGGTACCATTCGTAGAAGCTATCCATCCAGCGGTGTTCGAGGAGGTGGTAGGTGCGAGGCGAGAAAACTTGGAGCGAATCTTTGCCGGGGAAGATGCCGTAGAATTTCAAAGCAGCCCAACCAGCGAGCAGCGAAAGCAAGCCTACCCAAGTGGCCGGTGCGGTGAACGAGAACGCCATTTCATGTAAGGGCTCCGCAATCGAAACCGTCGCGTTGGCGGGGATTAAGAACGACGTCGCAAAACCAGCGGCTAACGAGAAGACCACGCCGAGGATGACGAGCGGCACCGTCATCGTCCAAGGGGATTCATGAGCATGCTCGGCGGCTTCCGATTGAGCCGAACCCAAGAAGACTAAACGCACCATGCGAGCGCTGTATAAGCACGTCGCGAGCGCCGCGATGGCGAGTAAGCCAAACGCCACGTAGTGGTGACCATGGAACGCCGCTTCAATGATGGCGTCTTTCGAGTACCAGCCGGCGAAGAAAGGCACGGCGCAATTCGAAAGCGTGGCGATGATAAAGGCCGTGGCCGTGATGGGCATCTTCTTCAAGAGGCCGCCCATCTGGAGCATGTTCTGTTCGTGGTGGCAGCCGTGGATCACCGAGCCGGCACCCAAGAACAACGTCGCTTTGAAGAACGCGTGCATCGTCATGTGCAACAGCGCCAATTCCGGATGACCTAGGCCCAAGGCACAGGCCATGATGCCCAAGTGGGCTAACGTCGAGTAAGCCAAAGACTTTTTGATATCCGTTTGGGCCAAGGCACACAGACCGCCTAAGGCCGCCATGCTAGCACCCGAAATCGCGATGATTTCGAGCACTTCAGGCGTCATCAGGAAGAAGATTCGCGCCATGAAATAAACCCCCGCCGCCACCATCGTGGCCGCGTGGATTAAGGCCGAAACCGGCGTCGGACCCGCCATCGCGTCCGTGAGCCAAACGTGTAAGGGGAATTGTGCCGACTTACCCAAGAAGCCGCACATCAACAGTGCACCTAAGGCGATGGGCCAGCCACCAGCAGGCTGATGCGCGGCGAGGTCGGCAAAGTTCAACGTGCCAAAATGCTGTAAGCAGAACGCTAAACCCAGGATGAAACCCAAGTCGCCGACGCGGTTCGTGATGAACGCTTTTTTGGACGCAGCGGCGGCAAAATCTTTATCAAAGTAGTGAGCGATGAGCATGTAGGAACTGAAGCCTACCAGCTCCCAGAAAATAAACGTCATCAGCAAGTTGTCGGCCACCACGATTCCCAAAATCGAGAACATGAAGATCGAGAGTCCTGCGAAGAAACGACCCTTCGCCTCATCATCAGCCATGTAACCGATCGAGAATAAATGAATCCACGCGGCCACGAAGGAGACCACGAATAACATTAAACGCGCGTGGGCGTTGAGTAAGTAGCCAAACCCTAACTCCATTTGGCCAAAACTCGCTAACTTCACGTGCCACACTAAGTCGCCGGGGACTTGGCTTAAAACGATCCAAGCCAAGTAGGCGATGACGAAGGCCGTCGCCGTCGAAAGCCACGCGGCAATCGTGCCCGCGCGGCGCAAGACCACGGCGGAGAAAGCGGCGACGACGAGCGGGAGAAAGAGGATCCAGTGAACGAGGCAACTAAGGTCGGGTGACATTGGAAAAGATTAGTCGTGCAGGGAGTTGAGGGCGTCGGATTGCACCGTGCCACGTTGACGGAAAAGGGCCACGATGAGGGCGAGGCCGACGGCGACTTCGGCCGCGGCGACGGTGATGACGAAGAAGACTAACACCGCTCCATCCATCAAGTGGTTAAAACGCGAAAACGCCACGAGCGCTAAGGTCGCTGCCGTGAGCATTAACTCGAGGCACATGTAGACCACGAGTAAGTTGCGGCGGATTAAAACGCCCGTCAGGCCGATGACGAAGAGCAAGCCCGCTAAGATGAGGTGATGAGCCAGCGTGGTGTGTTCCATGGCGTTTAGTTTTGGGCGGTGGAGTTGGAATCTTTGCTCAAGGAGACGACACCCACGAGGGCGACCAAAAGGAGGAAACCAGCGATTTCTAAAGGCAGCAGGTACTTACTGTATAATAAGCGACCAAAAGATTTAGCTGAAGTGGTGAACTCGCTCGGCACATTCGAGAGTTCAGGGGGCGTTGGGCCTGTGGCGATCGCCGGGACGGCACCCGACCATTGGAACAGCCAAAGCACGCCGGCGCTGAGCAGGAAGAAAGTCGCCAAACCCAGGGCCAAGGTTTTCCAAGGGTAAGCCCCCGTGGGGTCGTCCGAGTTCAGCAACATGATGATGAACAAGAAGAGCACCATGACCGCCCCCGCGTAGACCAAAACTTGGAGCACCCCGAGGAAGTAGGCATCCAGCAGGAAGAAGTCGGCCGCGACCCCGACGAGGGCCAGAATCATCCCCATGGCCGAGGTGACCGGGTTGCGACTGAGGACGAGTAACGCCGCCGCCCCTAAGGTGAGGGCAGCGAAGAAAATAAATAAGCCGTCGGGCATAGTGCGGAACGTAGGGCGGGGGAAAGCCTTGGAAAGGACAAAACGCACTTAACACCCCTTTTTTCGGAGTTTTTAAGCCCTGCTGTTAGGGCAAAAACGTTTCCCTTAACCTTGACTCACTGCCCAGGGAGCACCCGGTGGCGTCGCATGGTGCAGGTTGGGTGTTGGGCGATGACCTCCCCGTCGTCGAACCGCCCCCGCCAGTCGGGGAAAAAGGCGTCGCAGACCGGGGACTGGTGGACGTGGGTCAAGAGCAGTTCCGAGCACCAAGGTAGGGCCTCGGCGTAGAGGGCGGCCCCCCCGGCGAGGTAGAGGGTCTTCGAGGGCTCAATTTTGGGTATTTCTGACCAGTCCGACACCGAAATTACCCCGGGGGCCTGGAAGTTGGACCGGGAGAGGACGACGGTGGTGCGCCCGGGGAGGGGGCGGCCGATGGATTCATAGGTTTTACGGCCCATGATGAGCACCTGGCCCATGGTGGTGCTTTTGAAGAAAGCGAAGTCCTCGGGCAGGCGCCAGGGGAGCTTGTTTTGCCAGCCAATCCCGCGGTTTTCGGCCACGGCGGCGATGGCGATGAGCGGTCGATCCCAGCGCACGGTTAGATGGCTACCGGGGCCTTGATGGCCGGGTGCGGGTCGTAGCCTTCGATGCTAATATCCTCGAATTTAAAGGCGAAAAGGTCCGTGACTGCAGGGTTTAATTTTAACTGAGGCAGCCGTCGGGGGTCGCGCGTGAGCTGTAAATCGACTTGCTCGAGGTGGTTCGAGTAAATGTGGGCGTCGCCAAAGGTATGCACGAAATGCCCCGCTTTTAGGCCCGAAACTTGCGCAATCATGTGCGTCAGGAGGGCATAACTGGCGATGTTGAAGGGCACGCCGAGGAAGAGGTCCGCACTGCGCTGGTAAAGTTGGCAGCTTAAGCGTTGGTCCGTGGAGACGTGGAACTGGAACAACGTGTGGCAGGGGGGGAGGGCGACTTGATCCGCTTCGCGGGGGTTCCAGCCAGTGACAATCAGACGGCGGCTGGCCGGGTTGCGGCGAATCTCTTCTAAGAGGCGCTTAATCTGGTCGATGCCATCGGGGGCATACGTGCCGTCGGGTAGTTGATGGGCTCCGAAGCGACGCCATTGATGCCCGTAAACTGGGCCTAAATCCCCCTCTTTACGGCCAAATTTGGCACATTGTTCCGCCGTGGCCCACTCGTTCCAAATCGTCACGCCCCGCTCCGTGAGCCAGCTGTTTTGAGTGCTGCCCGAGAGGAACCAGAGCAACTCATGGATGATGGACTTGAGGTGGACTTTCTTGGTCGTCACCAAGGGAAACCCGTCGGCTAAATCAAATCGTAATTGGGCCCCGAAAATACCGAGTGTGCCCGTGCCCGTGCGGTCTTGTCGGATTTCTCCGTGCTGCCGAACGTGGCGAAGCAGGTCAAGGTACGCCTTCATGCTTCTTGGTTATTGGCTGGAAAGGGTCTTCGGCAATACGGAAACCACGCCGAGGCCAAACCTTTCTCCCTTGCCTCATGGGCGAAGGAAAGGCACCCCTTAGGGTGTTAAATATGAGCGAAAAGCCCGACCTTAATGCCATTTCTCATGACCTTGCCGCCGTTCGGCGGGAGAAACTTGCCCAACTGAAAGCCGCGGGCGAGGACCCCTTCCGTGCGGAGTGGGATCAAACCCACGTTTCGCAAGAGTGCCCAGCCTTGATGCCCGAGGGGGTCGAGGAAGGTCCCGAGGTCTCGGTCGCCGGTCGGGTCGTTGCCCTTCGCGTGATGGGTAAGGCGAGCTTTGTCAAAATCCTCGACCGTGGGGGCGTGATCCAAACCTACCTGACGCGCGATGCGCTGGGCGATGCTTACGACACCCATTTTAAGAAGAAGGTCGACTTGGGCGACTTCATCGGGGTGCGCGGCAAACTTTTCCGCACGAAGACCGGCGAGGTCACGGTGCGTGCCGCGGCTTATCGCTTAGTGGCCAAGGCCCTGCGTCCCTTGCCCGAAAAGTGGGCAGGTCTCACTGATGCCGAAAAAATTTACCGGCAGCGTTACCTAGATTTAGTGGTGAACGAAGAGTCGCGTCGCCGCCTCTTCGCTCGCAGCCAAGTAATTGCATCCATCCGCAAGTTCTTGTGGAGCCGTCAATTCACCGAAGTTGAAACGCCCGCCTTGCACGGCGTGGCTGGCGGGGCCGCGGCGCGTCCTTTCGTGACGCATTCCAACGCGTTGGATTGCGATTTCTACCTGCGCATCGCCCTCGAGTTGCACTTGAAGCGCTGCTTGGTCGGCGGCATGGATCGGGTCTTTGAAATCGGCCGCGTTTTCCGCAATGAAGGTATTTCGGTGAAGCACAGTCCTGAGTTCACGATGCTCGAAGTTTATCAAGCTTACTCGGATTTCCGTGGGATGATGGAACTCGTGCAAACGATGATTCAAACGGTCTGTCGCGAAGTGTTTGGCACGACGAGCGTGACGCGTCCGGATGGCGTGGTGATTGAGTTAGGCGGCACTTGGCGCGAAGCGAAGTATAAGGATTTAATCATCGAACGCACGGGTGATCCCCAGTGGTTCACGCGTACCAAGGAAGAAAAAATCGCCGCGTGTCATCGCTTGGGTTTAGAAGAACCGCGGGCGGATTGGGAAGACCATGAAGTGACCAATGAAGTTTTCGGCAAGTTGATCGAGCCGCACTTATTGCAGCCTACTTTCGTGACGCACTTGCCCAAGGAATTGTGCCCCTTGGCTAAAGTCACGCAGGGCGATGACTCGACGATTGATGTCTTCGAACTCTGCATCAACGGCCAAGAAATTGCCCCGGCTTACTCGGAACAAAACGATCCGAATGAGCAGCGCAAGATGCTGGAAATTCAAGCCGGCGCTGAGACGCAAAAAATCGACGAAGACTTTTTATTGGCCTTAGAACACGGGATGCCTCCAGCAGGTGGTTTAGGCGTGGGCATCGACCGTTTAGTCATCCTCTTAACCGGGGCGGCCAATATCCGTGACGTGATTTTATTCCCCACGCTCGCTCCTGAACTTCCCGCTTAAGCGGTTCCCTTGCCCTGGTACCTGCAACTCGCCCTGCGTCAGCTTTTCCCTCCGGGGAAACGCTTTCCGGCTTTTGCCATGGTCTCGATTTTGGGCGTGGGCTTGGGCGTGGCCTCGCTCTTAGTGGTGCAAACGGTGATGAATGGTTTCGGCGAAGAACATCGCCTGCGCATTCGCGAATCGTTTGGCGATTGCGTCATTGTGGGGCAGCGTCCGCTCGAACAACCCGAGAAACTATTGCAAACTTTGCGAGCGGACTCCGCCGTGTCGTCGGCGACGAGTTATGCCGAAGGCCCCGCGCTGTTACGCCAAGGAGATTATTCCGCCGTCGCCGCAGTGCGCGGGATTGAAGTCGGTGATTTGCATCAACCCGCCCGCAACTACGTCGTGTCGGGTACGTTTGATGATTTAGATGACGGCCGCGTGATTATCGGGTTGGGCTTGGCCCGACAACTCCGCGTGCGCGTGGGCGACCACGTCGAACTCTGGTCTCCCGCGATGGCCGAGCGAGCGGAGAAGGGGAAGGCACCGTTGCCAGCCGATTTTGAAGTCTGTGCCATCTTGCGCACGGGCTTTACCGAGGTCGATGACCGCGCGGCATTAATTCCCCTGCGCCGTTTTCAAACGCTGTGGAATCTTGGTCCTCGTGCTCATGGTTTAATCTTACGTTTAAAAGATCCCGCCAAGGCACCTGACACCGCGGATCGTTTAAGTATCGGTCGCAGTGGGTTACGGTTTGTCCCGTGGCAGGAGTTGAAAAAGAATTTTTTAGAGGCGATTCGCTTCGAGAAGACGATGCTCTTCTTCTTGATGTTTATTATCACCCTGGTGGCTTCGTTCTCGATCGGGAGCACGCTGTTCTCGGCGGTGATTCGCCGCACGCGCGAAGTGGGTGTGTTGGTGGCGATGGGGGCGCAACGGTGGCAAATCATCGCCCTCTTTGGCTTACAGGGCTGGTTGATTGGGGCCCTCGGGATTTTGCTCGGGTTCATCTTAACGTGGTTGATTCTCTTTTTCCGCGAAGGGATTTTAGGAGCCATCAATCACACCTTTGGCGACGGCGATATGGTGGCCAACATTTACCAATTTTCCAAAGTCCCCTTACACTACGACGCGAATGATTTTATCATCGCGGCGGCCTTCACCTTGCTAGTGACCACGCTCGCTGGGTTGGTGCCCGCGTTGTGGGCGGCTCGTCGTAAACCCTCGGAGGCCATGCGCGATGTCTAAACTCGTTCTCCAAGCCCGGCAGTTGACCAAAGTCTTTTCCAGCCCTTCGGGTCCGCTCGAAGTTTTGCGCGGGGTGGACTTGGAGGTTGCCGCCGGAGTGTCGGTTTCCATTCGCGGGGCTTCGGGTTCGGGTAAGACGACGCTGTTGCAACTTTTAGGCGGGCTCGATGTGCCTGATCGCGGAAAAGTTGAAGTGTTAGCCGGTGACGTGATGGTGTCACCGGCGCGTCGGTTAGGTAAAGCACAGGGGTTTGTCTTTCAGAATTACCAATTGATGCCGGAGTTGGACGCTCTCGAGAATGTTGCCTTAGCGGCGAAGATTGCGGGCAAGAGCGACGCCCAAGCTCGGCAAGCGGCGGAAGAATTATTACAGCAAGTTGGCTTAGCCGAGCGACGGACGCATTTACCGGCTAAATTGTCGGGTGGTGAATGTCAGCGCGTGGCGCTGGCGCGGGCTTTGGTGAATCAGCCCGCGTTGCTGTTGGCGGATGAGCCGACGGGCAACCTCGATGAACGGACGGCCGAAGAGGTTATGCAGCTCTTGTTAAGCCTCGTGGCCGCCCGGGGGTTGGCGTTGGTGCTAGTGACGCATAGCGTCGAATTCGCCTCCCGCACCCAGCAACGCTACGTTTTATCGGGTGGGGTTTTAGTGCCCGCATAATTTGACAAACAGGGGAAGCCCTTTTCGCTGAGGGTTCCTATGCAACCCGCTCTCTCTCCTGCCCAACTGACCGCCGCCTTGCAATGGCGCTACGCGACCAAAGCTTTTGCGACTAATCCGATTCCCGCTGAAACTTGGAAGGCTTTAGAGCATTCGTTACAACTCGCCCCTTCTTCCTACGGTCTCCAACCTTGGAAGTTCTTCGTCGTTTCGAATCCCGCCGTGCGCGCTCAATTGCGTCCCCACTCCTGGAATCAAACGCAAGTTACCGACGCTTCGCACCTCGTGGTCTTCACCCGTCGTACGGAAATGACGGAAGCCGACGTGAACGCTTTCTTTAATCAAATGGTTTCGGAGCGCGGTGCCGACGCCACCAAGCTCGAGCCCTACCGTCAGATGATGCTCGGCGGGATTGTGCAAGGTAAGGACTTGGCCGGTCAGCGCGAGTGGGCCGCCCGTCAGGTTTACATCGCCCTCGGTCAATTCATGGCCGCCGCTGCGGTCTTGGGTATCGATACCTGCGCTTTAGAAGGCATCGACCCTGCGAAGTACGACGAAATCTTGGGCCTCCAAGGTTCGGGCTACCAAACCCTCGTCGCTTGCGCTGCGGGTTACCGTGCAGCGGACGACAAGTATGCGTCGTTCAAGAAGATCCGCTTCCCCGAGCAGCGCGTCTTCGGTCGCATCTAAGCCTAACTGCGTAAGGTCCAGCGCTGGAAGTCTTCATTATCCGTGAGGACTTCCGGATCGCCGTATTCGTTCGAGAGGAATTGCCGGTAAGCATCATCGGCAAACCTCCGACAGTGGAGCAGGACGCGCGCGGAATGCCCCGGCGCCCGGACGAGTCGTCCGAGCGCTTGGTTTACTTTGCGCATGCCGGGACGGATGTAAGCGAGGGTGAACGCATCCTCCGAGCCATCGGCCAAAAACATTTTCCGCCGCGCTTCTTGCAACGCGTTCACTTCGGGCAGCGCGGGTCCCACGACCACCGCGGAACGAATGCGTCCGCCTAACATGTCGACCCCTTCGCCCAGTGAGCCGCCTAAGATTAAACAGAGGATGGTAAAACGCTGCAACGATTCTTCGACGAAACGCGCTGTCCCTTCGGGTCCCAGCCCTCGGGGTTGTAAGGCGACGTCGACGTTCGGATTATTTTTTTGCAACCGTTCCACCACACTCTCGGCGTATTTATACGACGGGAAAAATGCTGCCACTGGACCCTCGGCAGCGAGCTGAGACAAGGCGTCGGCGGTGAGGGCTAAGTGTCCCTCGCGCGTTTTCAACCGCGTGTCGACGCGTCCATCAATCGCCACGGTGTAGGCTCCTTGACGCCAAGGGGCGAGTGCTTCGACCAAGCGTAGCTCATCCGGATCGAGACCGCATTCCGTCGCCAGCGACCCACGCGGTCCGGGCGTGGCGGTCATGAGCAAGACGTGGCCAAAGGCTTTTAAGCGTTCTCCGGTGGCTTTGGCTGCGGTGAGGCAATCGAGGTTTAACATCCCTGGTTTGGGCGACCACAGCAGCCAACCTAGGTCGGCTTTTTCGAGTCGTTCGCTCCACGCCGCCGCATTCCACACCGCTTGTTTAGCGACCTCGGGTAAGTCGTCCGTGTTAAAAGGCTCTTCCAACGCCAATGATGCTAATTTATCCGCGAGGGCCATGGCTTCCATCCGGTCGTCGGGGGAGAGGCTTTCGGCCGCGGGTAAATGTGCTAAGAAATTGGCCCACGCTTGGGTGGCTTGCACCCACGCTGGCGGCGCGTGCATTTGGCTGAGAATTTCCGTGAACTCTAACGCCGACGTATGATCATCTCGCAGCGACAAGCACTCGGCGGCGCGTTCGGGCAAATTGTGGGCTTCGTCGACAATCAGTACTGTATCGCCTTCGTCCCAGCCGGGGACGGTTTTGAGGGCGGACTGATTGCGGGGCGAGAAGACGTAATTGTAATCGCAGATGATGACTTCGGCGTGGCCTAACATCGCTTTGGTAATGTCCCAAGGTGGCACGCCCGCAAAGCGACCGAGTTCTTTAAGACGTCTTAAGTCAGCTCCTTCTTCCAAGAGACTGGCGGGGTCGATTTTAGCACGAAACCAATTGCGGCGAATTTCTTCGGGGTCATCGCTGAGACCCGCGATTTCATGTTCCGCTCGCGGACGCAGTACTAAGCCGCGCAGTTCTTCCGGGCGGGCGAGGCGGCGTAATTCTTGCAGCACTTGCAATTGCCCCGTGCCTTTGCCGGTCAAGTAAACCAAGCGACCCGCTCGTCCACTGCGCAATAAACTCAAACCATGGTGCAAGGCCGCGGACGTTTTGCCAAAGCCCGTCGGGGCAATCAGCAGACGCAGCGAACTATCCCAGCCCGCTTGATCTAAATCGGCACACCCCTGGAGCCACTCGGGTCGTGGGTTTTGAAATGGCAGGCGCGTCGGTAGGTTGAGGAGACGCGCGTGGCTGGCGCGACGGTTCTCGGCGTGGGCTGCTAAGGTTTCCGCTTGGGTTAATAAATCGGCTTCGGCCGAGTCGGGTAGGGGTAGGATTTGTCGCAGGCCCGAGGTAGGGTCGACGAAAACTAAATCCCCTTGCACGGTTTGTGTGTCCGGGAGCAAGCGTGCCGCGTGGCAGTAAGCGGCCAGTTGCAGGAAGTGGTGCGGGTAGCGTTGCGCGAGGAATTCAGGTTTGCGCGGCAAGGACACCTGCACCGTTTTAATTTCGCGAATGTGGCGAGTTTGTTCGTCGTGCCGCCATTGATCCACCCGACCCGTGATGGCGATGGTCCAACTCAGAGCGCGAATTTCGCACGTGAGCGCTTTTTCAAATTCCCAACCCTCGTTGGTTTGCTCGGCCTCGCGGCGCAAGTTCTCATGCCATTGCCGTCCCGCTTCGGCACGCCAGGGGGCACTGCCCGCGCCCGCACCGGGACCGGGGCGGAAGGTGGCGAATTCTTGGGCGCTCACTTCGACGCGCCGGGCCGCGATGTCGATGCGCATTAGGGCAGGATGAAGTGAGCTTCTTGCGTGGCCCACTTTTCGAGGTCGGTCGACAAGCGAGCCACGGTGGCTTCGGGAGTCGTTTGGGCGTCGAGGGGTTGGGTGAGGATGGCCGTGGCGTCGTCGCGTTGGGCGCCCAGGCGCACGAACCAATGTTCGTGCAATGGCCAGCCCCCATCTTTGAGGATTAACCACAGCCCCTTGAAGTAAGCCGCATCGGGCCGGGGGCGGTGGGTCATCGCTTCTAAAGTCTCATGGGTGATTTGATAGCAAACCTCGGCCGACTCGGGGGGTGGCGGGTTTTTGCGGAGCAACGTGGCGAGCCGACTGGCGCGTTCCAACGTGCGATGATGGCGGGCGATGCCTTGGCGGCGCGTCAGCAAGCGGTATTCGCGCACGAAGCGCGTGCCGCTGTCCTTGGCTGGATCGAGCATGATTTCCGCTTCGTCAAACAAGTCCGGAGTCGTGGCGGTTTTGCTCCGTTGCACGCGGACTAAACACCGCAGCAAACCTTCGGCCGGTTCGAGCAACGTGAGCAAACGGTGCGATTCCCCTGACGGGTCGCATCCTAGCACGAGGCATCGTAACGTCGTTGCCGCCATCCCGCTTAAAGCTTGGTGGAGCCTTTAGGCATGACCGCACCGAAACTGACTAACAGACCGATGGCTTCGGAAACCGTCAGGCTGGTTTCGCGTAAAGATTCTGGAGGCACTTGCAGTACGAAGCCCGAGGTCGGGGTGGGCGAGGTGGGTACGAACACGTTGACGACTTTTTGCTGCAACGCTTGGGAGAAGACCGTGGGCTGCTCGTGGGTCACGAACGCAATGCTCCAACTCCCCGCCCGAGGGTATTCGACCAAGACCACGCGCCGGAACATCTCTTTGTTGCGGCCGCTGAGGGCGTCGACGATTTGTCTAATAGAGTTATAGAGGTAACCCAAGCCGGGGGTGTGTTCGACCAAGCCGACGAACCAGCTGTGGAGCAGTTTGCCGAAGAGCCGTTTGGACAGGTAGCCCGCCAATGTCAGCAGGATGGCCATCATGAAGGCCGAGCCTAAGACCAGCAATTGGTGGGGCAGGCCGACGTCGAAATTAGGGACCGGGGCTTGGGCGTTTTGCCAGAGCTTGGTGAGCAGCCATTCGGCCAGCGGTTGGGCGAACTTGCCGATCAGGTCGAGCAGGACCGAGACCACGTATAACGTCAGCCCAATCGGCAAGAGCAGGAACATGCCGGTGAGGAAGTTGTGGCCAATTCGCGAACCGAGGGTCGGTTTTTCTGCTGGATCGCTCATGGACCTTAGGAAAGCCCCTTTGCCCTCGCTGGCAAGGGCGGTCCACGCTTTCTGACGTTTGCTATTCAAGGCGGACTGCTTTTAATGGCGTTTATGAGAATCGCCCCTATCTTATTCCTTATGGCTGCTTTGCTTCCTGCCGGGTTGCGTGGGGTCGAAGAAGCGTACCCGCGCACTTCGCCTGGGGAGATAGAAGTCAAAAAACTTCCGGCCGCTCGCCTGTTATTGGCCGAATCGCCCAAGGGTTACTTCGAAGCTAACAACGGACTCTTCATGCGGTTGTTCCGTTACATCGACAGCCACCAAATTCCGATGACTGCTCCGGTGGAAGCACGGGTGCAGCCAGGCGTGATGGTTTTTTACGTCGATGCTAAATCCGCCCAACGCCAAGATCTGACGGCGACCGACCAAGTAAAATTAAGCACCGTCTCCGAGCGCTGGGTTGCGGCCATCGGAATCCGCGGTTCTTACAGCCAAGAGAATTTCAACGAAGCGCTCGGCAAATTGCGCACCTGGTTGACGCAGCACCCCGAGTATCAAGCCACCGGTGAACCGTATGGCGTTTACTGGAATAGTCCTTTTGTACCGTTCTTCTTGAAGCAATCGGAAGTGCATATTCCGGTGGACCAAAAAGCCGTGCCCCCGGCCGAGAAAAAATAACGCTTAGCGCCAGACTAAGGTCCACTCCACTTTCGCATTCTCATCGTTCACGATGATATTGCGACCGTCTTGGAGGGTTTCTTGCAGCTCCTTGGTTTTCCAGCGGGGCTGTTTTTCTTTCGCGGTTTGTTGGGCTAAGAGCCCTTGCAAACGGTCCCATTCGCGGGCGGTTTCCGGGGCGCCGGGTTTGCCGACTTGAGCGACGTTAAACTCTTTTTGTTTCCAACCCGGACGCTCGGGCGTTGCGGGGGTCGGATTGCTCTTATCCGCTTTTAATTGATTTTGTAAAAGCACGCTCGGCTTCGGTAGCTTCGCGGCGACTTTGGGATCGAGGTGATAAAACACCACGCCTTCGCCTTGGACGGTCACATACGTTCCCGTGAAAGTCTTGGCGTGGGAGAGGGACCCGAAGCCGCTGCGGTTGCCACCCATCTCGCGAGCCGAGAAGTTGCTGATGAAGTCGCTGAAACGTTCCGGCGGCAGGAGTACGATGATCACGCCACCGTTTTCATCTTGCGACGTGCCTGTTTCGATGCGGACGGCGGCTGCGGGGGCGTCGCTAGTGGTGACGCCGAAGTCGAGGACTTCTAACACCGCCGTTTTGACGTCTTTATTTTCCCAAGCACTGGGCGTGGCGCGCCACGTATCGGCGGCCATGGGATCGCCTTTTTTGGCATTGGGGCGAGTCGCAGCACTCAACGTCGCAACGACGGTGAAGCAGGCAAGGAGGAGCAGTTTTTTTAGATCCATGTGCGTTGACGCCAAGCGAGGGCGGTGGAAATTTCACGGGCGAGGGCGGGGCCGCGGAAGACTAAGCCCGAGTAGACTTGCACCAACGAGGCCCCTTCATCCATGAAGCGACCAGCGTCGGCACCGTTTAAAATCCCTCCGCAGCCGATGATGGGAATGCGACCGCGGGATTCTTGGGCTAAGAAACGAACGACTTGCAAGGAACGTTCCAGTAAGGGCGCGCCGCTTAGGCCACCCTTGGTCACGCACGCTTCCGTGCCGGGCGGACGCGTGATGGTCGTGTTCGTGGCGATGATGCCCGCGAGGCCGCATTCGCCGACCACGTTCACGATGTCCGCTAATTGGTAAGCGTTTAAATCCGGAGCGATTTTGAGCAACAACGGCACGGGGCCGCCCGCCGTGTGGCGATTTTCTTGGCTCAGGGTTTGCAACAGGCGCAACAACGGTGCGCGATCTTGCAGGCTGCGTAAGCCGGGCGTGTTGGGGCTGCTGATGTTGATGACTAAGTAGTCGGCCAATGGGGCGAGTTTCTTAAAAGAATCTAAATAGTCTTCGTGGGCCGTTTCCGCGGGCGTGATTTTGGATTTACCGATGTTGATGCCGAGCGGGCAGGCGCGTTGACCGCGACCGGGCAAGCCCGCGAGCTTCGCTTGCAACGCCGCCGCTCCCGCGTTCGGGAAACCGTAAGAGTTCACCACCGCTTTGAGGGCAGGGTAGCGGAAGACGCGGGGACGTTCATTGCCCGGTTGGGCGTGTTGGGTGACCGTGCCGATTTCGACGTGACCAAATCCTAGGGCTGCCGCGCCGCGCCACCCGAGGCCATCCTTGTCGAAGCCCGCTGCCAGGCCGACGTGGTTGGGGAATTTTAATCCGAAGAGCTCAATCGGCCGAGCCCCGCGAGGGAGCAACTGGCGTTCGAGGCAGAATCGTAACGGAGCAATCGACCCCAGCAGACCCATCCCCCGGAGTCCCCATTGGTGGGCTTTTTCGGGGTCCATAGCAAAAAGACCCCGGGCAATCACCTTTTCATACAAAAAAGACATGCTTAGGGTTTAGCCGACTAATTGGGGGAAGGAAAGCGGAGAACAAACGACTTACATTGAGCATCAACCCCTCTTGACTCCCGCCCAGACTTGGGCAAATCACCCTGCCATGGCTGTGACGACCTCTAAATTGCTCTGGTGCACCATCCGCTACCAAGAAAAGGACGGCACCTGGTGGGTGAAAGACAATTCTGATCCCAAGCACTACGAGCCAGACGGTTTGGGCATTCTGGACCCCTATCAGTTCCCCTGGATTCTGGATGCGCTCGACCCCCTTCGCGAGTTCGGCCTCTCCAACGAAGTCCTCGAAGCCGCTTTCGTGCCTTTCCAAGTCCAAGACATCGACAAGGAAAACACCGTGCGCCTCGCTCGCGTGGCCGAGCATATTTTAGATTCGGAAGAACAACTCTTCGCCCTGCCGAATATTAAAGACGGCGACAAGGGAGCTTACGCCGACTTCTTAGAGCACATCATGCGCCTGCGCGTGAAGCTCATCAACGACACCATCAAGTTGGAGCAGAAGCTCACGGTGGAAGATGTGGATGAACAACTCAGCGAAATCCGCAACCAAGCCTTGATCGAAGGTCGTGACATTCACCCCTTCCAAGAAATCACCGATATTTTGGAATTCGTACCGCAAGGTCACGAGTTGCCCACGGATGATGACGATGATGATAAGCCCGCCCGTCCTTCCTCCGCTCCAGAAGATTTAGTCGACCTCCCAGAAGTCGAAGACGTCGACAAGGACATGGAAAAGAACCTGCGCTGGGATGAAGACGAAGAAGCTCCCGAAGGCGAAGAAGATGGCGAAGGCGGCAACCGCGAGCGTGGTGACCGCGAAGGGGGCTCAGGTGGTTCGCGTTCGCGCCGCTAAAACCTAAACGGTTTATTTAGTCTTAGGAGCACTCGCCTCGGCTGCCGGGATCGGATTGCTTTTTTGGGCTTCAAACAACCACAAGCGCCGCGAGGGCATGTCGACGGCGATCGGGTGAGCCATCAAGAAATCATCACCCAGTAAGTTGTGCTCTTTGTCGCGAATGAATTCCACGCCCGTCAAGGGGGCCCCGCCGAGGCGCAGGGAGTGAATGTCGCAAACCTCGACGCGGGTGAGGCCGACGCCGCGGACTGAGGCCACGGGCAAGAAGCCCTGGAACTTGGTCTCACCCTTAAATTTCAAAGAGCTCATGTACGACTTCGACGCCCCGGAATCGACAATCATCGGGACCTTTTGCCCTTCGACTTCGATATTCACCCCGCAGTGTCCGCCGCGGCTGTAGCAGGACACCTCATGGGCGGAGCTGGTATCGGGCGTCTTACCCAAAATCATCACGCGATTGGTGAGGTCCATGTAGAACGCGTGCTCGAATAAAATATCAGCGCCCAGCAGGCCATCGATGTCCATGCCGTCGAGCGGCATAATGGAAATATGAAAATCTTTCCACTTCGCACCGCCAGCGGAGATTTCTTTGATGTAACCAAAGACCGTTTCACTGCGGCCGGAGTTTCCCATGCTCGGCGTCGAGAACGCTTCTTGCACCCCGCAGTGGAGGGCCGCTTGGGGCGTGAGTACACCTGGGCCTTGGCAACCCGTGTCCACGCCGAGGACTAAATCTTTGCCATTAATTTTGACCCGAATCGTGGGGATCGAGCGCAGGTGCAACTTGAACGTCGCGATGCCATTGGGCGGCAATTCCGTTTTCGGCTTCTTGATTTCTTGGGCGCTAAGCGAGCTGAACCAAGTCAGGAGCAGGAGGGTCGAAAGGAATTTCATGGCGCGTCTGGGGAGCGAAGCAGGTCGCCCGATTCGTCTGAGCAACGCCCCCTACTGTGCGGGAAAACGGACCTAGGTCGACAAGGACTTTTCGCGATACCACCGGCGCCGCCACAGGTAGGTGAGGGCCAAGCAAAGCCCGCCTAACCCCACGGCCCATTCCCCGTGCTGCACCCAGAAGGTGGGCTGACGGTATTCGGGCAAGGTCACTTGGGCGGTGAGCGGGGCGGAAAAGCCCGCAAAGTAAATCGATTGGTTGGCCGGGTTGACCATGGCTTGGGTGCGCCCATGGCGGTCGATGGTGCCACTCCAGCCGGCATTACCACAGCGTAAGAGGGGCAGGCCGGTCGAAGCTGCGAGGAGCGTCGAATGGGCGGCGTGTTGGTAGGCTCCGGCTTCTTGTCCGTACCAAGCGTCGTTGGTGATGACGATGAGCAGGTCGGCTCCGGCGCGGGCGTGTTCGCGGGCGAGTTCGGGAAACACGTCTTCGTAGCACACCAAGGCCCCCGCCGAAAGGCTTTGGCCTTTTAACGTGCGCAGCGGGAGGAGGGACACGCTATCGCCGGCGACGCAATCTTCGGCGATGGGTACGACCTTACGCAGGGGCAAAAAATTCGCCAAGGGGACGTATTCACCAAAAGGCACTAAGTGGCGCTTGGCATAAGTCGGTGTCCGCAAGCCTTCGGGCCCGATGACGGCGACGCCGTTGGTGTAGCCTTGTTCGCGTTTCTCTATCGTGCCAATCACCAAGGTCGTGCCGGTATTTTGCGTCAGCGCTTTCAGGTGACTTTGCCACTGGGCATTTTCAAGCGTCAACGGAATCGCAGCCTCGGGCCACAAGATGAAATCCGGTTTGGCTTTGGCGCCCCCTAAGGTGTGTTGCGTGATTTCGCTGATGTGTTGGTTGAGCAAGGCTTGGTCCCACTTCGCATTCGGGTCGAAGTTGGTTTGCACTGCTACCATCTGCAGCGTGGTCGTATCGCGCGCGGTGGGTAGGGGTTGCGTGATCAGGCCGTAAAACGCGGCCGCAATGGTGCTCAGTCCGAGGTAGAGTTCGGGCGTGAGCCCTTGGAGCCAAGCCGCTGGGCCGAGCGGGGCGAGGGATTGGTCGGTGGAACGCTGACTCAGGAAACGGTGCACCCAGCGTGCCAAGCCAAGGTTGATCAGCACCAGGGCCATGGAGAGCCCGTAAGGTCCCACCCAGCGACAGAGGGTGAGCATGACGACGTTACTCTCTTGGCTGGCCGCAAAGGGGAGCCATCCGAAGCCAGTTAGAAAATTAGCCCGAACCCATTCTCCCAACCCCCAGGCTCCCGCGAGTCCCAGCATCGCTAACAAACGCCAGAAGACGGCTTGCCCCTGCAGCGTCGGTAAAATCCAGCGCAGCAAGATGAGCCACGCGGTGTTAAACAGGGCGCAGTAGGCGGTTAATAAAATCAGCCCCAACCAGCCGAGCGGAGGGTAGACGTGACGCAGCCAAATGAGCAGGGCAATCCACAGAATCCACGACGTGAGGAAGGCAGCCCGGCGCCAACTCGCCCACGCGGGTTGACGCGTGACGGCGAAGCAGACGGGCAATAGGGCGATGAAGGCGAGGAACGGATGGCCGACCGGACCGAACGAAAAAAACAGCAGGACCGCGGTGAGGCTCGTGCTGCCCCAAATTAGGGCAGCGTCCCGAGCGTTTTCCTTCGCGGCAGGTGCGGTCATTCCGACACGGTTTCAACGTATTCCCAACCCTCGTCGCGCACCATGGCTTCCGCTTTCTTCCACTTAATTTCCAAACTCTCGGAGCCTTTGCGAATGCGCACCACGGCGTTGCGACCAATCTTGGGGACGCCCGCGCGGGTCTTTTCAGGTTTGGCGGCGGGAGCGGCGGCCGGAGCGGCACTGGGGCTGCTGGCGGCGATGGGTTGCGTCGGTTCCGCGGGACCGGAAGCGATGACTTGGCCTTGGGCCCGGCGCATTAACGATTCCAACGCTTCCATAGAAGAAGCCGTGCGGAAGAGGCCGCGGCAGGTGTCTTCGCGCAGTTGTTGCATGAGTAACTCGAAGGCCTTGAAGGCTTCCGCTTTATACTCGTTCAACGGATCTTTCTGGGCGTAGCCGCGCAAGCCCACGCCGCGACGGAGTTCGTCCATCTCGGTCAGGTGGTTTTGCCAATTGCGGTCGATGGCGCGCAACAAGATGTGGCGCTCTAAGTATTCCAAGATGGCCTTATCCTCATGCGCCTCGCGGCTGTTTTGCAGGTCGGCTACTTTCTTGAGCGCAAACTCCGTCGCTTGGAGCAACGTACGGCTGAGGATTTCGTCCGGCGTGATGCTCAGGTGGAAGGTGGCCACATACCATTGCGTGAAAGCCCCGACGCTCTTGGCGTCGGCCGAACCCTTGGGATCGGGGAAGGCCAGGCTTAAGCGGCTTTCAATTTCTTCGCCCACGACATCGAGGATCGTGGTGCGGCTATCGGGAGCCGAGAGGGTGCGATTGCGGAGGGCGTAGACGATTTTGCGCTGTTGATTGAGTACGTCGTCGTATTGCAACAGACGCTTGCGCATCGTGTAGTTTTGACCTTCCACGCGCTTTTGCGCCGTGCCGATCGAACGATTCAGCAGCGGGTGTTCGAGCGGTTCACCTTCCTTGAAAGATTTCTCCAGCATCGAGGAGATGATACCCGCGTTGGCGAAGAGACGCATTAAGTCGTCTTCGAGCGAAACTAAGAAGCGCGAACGACCTGGGTCGCCTTGGCGCGAGCAACGACCGCGGAGCTGGCGGTCGACGCGACGCGATTCGTGGCGTTCGGTGCCCAAGACATATAAACCACCCAATTCACGCACTCCTTCGCCGAGACGGATGTCCGTACCGCGACCGGCCATGTTGGTGGCAATCGTCACGGCCCCGCGTTGGCCAGCGAGGGCGACAATGTCGGCCTCTTGTTCGTGGTGTTTGGCGTTGAGGATTTTGTGCGGCACGCGGGCCATGGCCAGCATGCGACCTAAGGTTTCGGAAGCTTCGACCGAGGCCGTACCCACGAGGACCGGTTGGCCGCGTTGGTAGGCTTCGCTGATTTCTTTAATCGCAAATTGGTATTTTTCGCGGCGCGTTTTGAACACGATGTCGTTGTCATCCACTCGAATGCACGGTTGGTGCGTGGGGATGGTGACGACCGTGAGGCGGTAGATGTCGTTGAACTCGGACGCTTCGGTTTCGGCCGTACCCGTCATCCCAGCCAACTTTTCATACATCCGGAAATAATTCTGAATCGTGATGGTGGCGTAGGTCTTATTTTCTTTTTCCAGGGGCACGCCTTCCTTGGTTTCCACGGCTTGGTGCAAGCCATCGCTCCAGCGACGACCTTCCATGATGCGGCCGGTGTTTTCGTCGACGATTTTAACTTTACCCTCGTGCACGACGTAATGCTTGTCGCGTTCGTAGAGGCCGTAGGCCTTGAGGAGTTGGCCGATGGCGTGAATTTCTTCGGAGACTTGAATGTAAGCCGCTTCCGCTTCGGAGCGCAGGGCACTGCGTTGTTCGGGCGTGAGGGATTCGTCTTTGTCTAGTTCGACGTAGCGCGTGGGCAGGTCGGGCAAGACGAACGCATCGGGGTTGCCGGGTCGCAAGGTGTCGCGACCGAGTTGCGTTAAGTCGGACTCGTGGTTGCGTTCGCTGACGGTGAAGTAGAGGCGCTCCTTGAGGTGGTAGCGGCGATCCTTTTCCATTTCGCTCGCGAGAATCCCTTCGTATTTCTCGAGCAGTTTGCGCCAGCGGCCGTTTTCCATCAGACGCAGGAAGACGCGGTTACGCGGCATGCCGTTGGCGGCGAGCCAGAGTTTATCGAGCGTGTCGGGCTCGGGGTCTTTGTTATCGGGAACTTGGCTTAATTCTTGTGAGGCTTCGTTGATCAAGCGCGTGATCAAGCGCATCTGATGTTCGAAGAGCATTTTCACCGCGTCTTTGAGGCGGGGGAAAGCGGGTTCGCGTTCTTCGGCGACGGGGCCGGAAATAATCAGCGGCGTGCGGGCTTCGTCGATGAGGATGGAGTCGATTTCGTCGACGATGCAGTAGTAGTGCTCGCGTTGGACTTGTTCGCCTTGCGAGAGTGCCATGCCGTTATCGCGCAGGTAATCGAAACCAAATTCCGAAGCCGTGCCGTAGGTGATATCGCACGCGTAGGCTTGTTGCCGCTCTTCGGGGGGCATCTGATTTTGGATACAACCCACCGTGAGGCCTAACCAGCGGAACAAGTGCCCCATCCACTCCGAGTCGCGTCGGGCGAGGTAATCATTCACCGTCACCAATTGGCAATTACGTCCCGTGAGGGCGTTGAGGTAGAGGGGGAGGGTGGCGACCAGCGTCTTCCCTTCACCCGTCGCCATTTCAGCGATCATCTTTTGGTGGAGGGCCATCCCGCCGATGAGTTGCACATCGAAGTGCACCATTTGCCAGGTCAGTTCGTGGTCGCAGACGATGGCCTTCGTACCGCACAAGCGGCGGGCGGCGTTTTTGACGACGGCAAACGCTTCGGGCAAGAGGTCATCTAACGTTTCGCCTTGGGCCAGGCGATTTTTGAACTCGGTCGTCTTGGAACGTAAGGCCTCATCGGAGAGACCTTGGTACTCGACTTCGAGGGCGTTGATGCGCTTGACGAGGGGCGCGCACTTCCGGAGGAAACTCCGATTGTGGCTGCCTGCAAAGAGCTTGAGGATGCTGAGAAACATAGGTCCGGTCGCAGGCAGGAGCAAACCCCGACCCGCCCCCCCGGGGCAAGCCTTGTCTGAGGTTGTTCACGATGGGATTTTCGGCCTTGCGATGGGCCTAGAGACCTCAAGATGGTAGTTACACCCATGGCAGAACACGTTTTAATCCTTGGTACGGGCTGTGCAGGCCTCACCGCCGCGATTTATGCAGCCCGGGCGGGGCTGACCCCCCTCGTCCTCGAAGGCGCCCAGCCAGGCGGCCAATTAACCACGACCTCGGAGGTCGAGAACTTCCCGGGCTTTGTCCACGGGGTGGATGGCAGCGAACTGATTTCTAATATGAAAGCGCAGGCCGAGCGTTTTGGGGCCCGTTTTGCCTTCGATCGCATCGAGCGGGTGGATTTCTCGGGTCCGGTTAAGAAACTGGTCGGCGGCGAAGCGACCTACGAAGCCAAGGCGGTCATCATCGCCACCGGGGCTTCGCCTCGCTTCATGGGTATCCCAGGCGAGAAGCAATACTACGGCGGCAATGGCGTCACGACCTGTGCGACGTGCGATGGCGCTTTTTACCGCGATGTGCCCGTGGCCGTGGTGGGTGGCGGCGACTCGGCTTGCGAAGAAGCGCTCTTCCTGACGCGTTTTGCTTCGAAGGTTTATTTAGTGCACCGTCGCGATAAATTCCGCGCGTCGGAAATCATGGTGCAACGCGTGAAGTCGCACCCCAAGATCGAACTCGCCTTGAATTGCACGCCGCAAGAAATCGTCGGCGGGGCTGATGGCAAAGTGCACTCGCTGCGCGTGAAAAACGCCACCGGTGCGGTGCAAGATTTGCCCTGTAAATGTGTGTTTATTGCCATCGGACACATTCCTAATTCGCAGGCTTTCACGCCGGCGTTGGAAGTGGACGAGAACGGTTATTTTGTGGCGGGTGACAACACCGTGAGCACGCGCGTGCCGGGCGTATTCGTCGCCGGGGATTGCGCTGATCACGTTTACCGCCAAGCCATCACGGCGGCGGGCATGGGTTGCCGCGCCGCGATTGAAGCCGAGCGCTGGTTAGCCGAACACGCTTAAGGCGTGAACGGTTAGCCTGCGTTGGTCGTCGACGGGAATGCTTGCGGACGGTTAGTCCGTGAGGATTTCCATCGCCGACTTCTTCTGCGGGATGAACGGCAAGACGTGCTCCGTGTAGGGCACGACCACGTCGAGCAGGTAAGGACCGTCGTGGGCGAGCATTTCGCGAATCGCTTCGCGGAGTTCGCTGCGCTTGGTGACTTGACGGGCTTTGATGCCGAAGCCGTTGGCGATTTTAACGAAGTCGGGGTAGAGGCCGCCGAGGTTGTCGGGGCTACCGATATTAGAGGCATCACCGAGGATGGTGTGGCCGCGGACGCCCGCGTAGAAGCGGTCTTCCCACTGTACCACCATGCCCAGGTGTTGGTTGTTCAAGAGCAAGACCTTGGCGTTGATCTTTTCGATCTTCATGCACGCCAACTCTTGGATGTTCATCAAGAACGAACCGTCGCCGTCGATGTCGATGACTTGCTTGTTAGGGCAAGCGACTTTGGCGCCGATGGCAGCGGGGAGACCGAAGCCCATCGTGCCCGCACCGAGCGAGCTAACGAAGGTGCGCGGTTGATTGAATTGGTAATACTGCGGAGCCCACATCTGGTGTTGGCCCACGCCCGTGGCGATGATCGCGTTGCCCTTAGTTTCTTCGAAGAGCGTTTGCACCGCTTCTTGAGGCAAGATGTGCGGGGTCTTCGAGTGGTCGTAGCTGAAGGGGAAAGGATGCTGCTTCTTCCAGCCGTTGATGGTCTTATACCACTCCGTCAGGTCGGGTTTCTTAAAATTCTTTTTCGTCAACGCGAGCAAACGAGCCAGCGCATGTTTGACGTCGGAGTGGATCGGGTAGTCTGCGAATTTATTCTTTTGGTGTTCGGAGCGGTCGATGTCGACGTGGACAATCGTGGCGTCGGGCGCAAATTTTTCGATAGCCCCGGTGATGCGGTCGTCGAAGCGAGCTCCGAGGGCGATGAGCAAGTCGCTCTTACAAACCGCCCAGTTGCCAGCCACCGTGCCGTGCATACCGTACCAGTAAAGCGATTGGGGGTGATTGGCTGGGAAGGCCCCGAGACCCATGAGCGTCGAAGCGACGGGGATGCCGGTGGCTTCGGCGAAAGCACGCAATTCCGCATGGGCATGGCCCGAGAGGATGCCGCCGCCGATGTAGAGCACGGGCTGACGGGCTTTCTCGATTAACTTCAGGACCGTTTCAAATTCGCTGTCGGCCGCTTTCGGGGGGACTTGCAGACCAGGGATTTCCACGTCGTCCAGCGACTTCGGGAAGACCGGTACCCACTCGTGTTGTTGCACGTCTTTGGGGATGTCGATCACCACGGGACCAGGGCGACCCGTCGTGGCAATTTTGAAAGCCTTGTACATCACGCTCGGCAGCTCGTTGTAATCGAGCACCAAGAACGAGTGCTTCACGATCGGCAACGTCATGCCGTAGAAGTCGGTTTCTTGGAAAGCCGCGCGACCGATGAATTGTTGGTAAACTTGGCCCGTGATGCAGATGAGCGGGATGCTATCCATGTGCGCATCGGCGATGGCCGTGACTAAGTTCGTAGCGCCGGGACCCGAGGTCGCCATGCACACGCCGACTTTACCCGTCGAGCGCGCGTAACCGTGGGCCATGAAGGCACCGCCTTGTTCGTGGCGGGGCAAGATGGTGCGGATTTTTTTCGAACGCGTCAGCCCTTGGTGCAACTCCATCGAAGCGCCACCGGGGTAAGCGAAAATCGTGTCGACGCCTAAGTTTTCTAAGCAACGTACCATGACATCGCAGCCGCGCATCTTGCCACCCGTTTGGGCGGAAGTGGTGGAGGCAGTGTTGGTCTTAGAGGATTTAGCGGCAGGCTTTTTGGACATGGGCAAGAGGGTGGGCGGGAGCCCCAAAGGGAAAGGGTTAGGAAAGGAAGGACGGCACCGTGGGCAAGTGTGAATAAAGTCGATGGCGCGGTGCGAAAATGGGGCATGGCCTGCAAGTCGGCTTGTGCCTCAAGGGGAAGTTGCCTAGAAGATACCCCTATGAACCCCGTTTGGCCGCGTTTTTTCGTTAAATGGGCTCTTTTTTGGGCCTGCGTGACCGGGTGGGCCGATCCCCGCCCGAATTTGGTCATTATTTTGGCCGATGACATGGGGTATGCCGACTTGGGCTGTTATGGGAGCGAAATCCACACGCCCAACCTCGACCGGCTGGCGGCGAATGGGGTGCGGTTCAGCGAATTTTATAACACGGCGCGCTGTTGGCCGTCGCGGGCGGCGTTGTTGACGGGGTATTACGCCCAAGCCGTGCGCCGCGATCAGGTGCCCGGTTTGCCCGGCACGGGTGCCCAAGGGGTCCGTCCCTCGTGGGCTAAATTATTACCAGAGCGGCTGCAAGCGGTCGGCTACCGCACTTACCATTCGGGCAAGTGGCACCTCGATGGGCTACCGCTGCAAAACGGGTTTAACCATTCGTATAGTTTGAACGACCACGATCGGTATTTTTATCCCAAGCAACACACCAAGGATGATGTGAAGTTGCCCGCGGTCGAACCCACGGCGGGGTATTACGCGACGGTGGCGATTGCAGATCACGCCATCGCTTGTTTGCAAGAGCACGAGAAGGAACACACGTCGGAACCCTTCTTCTCGTTCGTCGCGTTCACGGCGCCGCACTTCCCGTTGCAAGCGTTACCGGAAGACATCGCGCGTTACCAAAATACTTATCAAGCGGGTTGGGATCAATTGCGAGCCGAGCGCTTTGCGCGGCAGCAAAAAATCGGCTTCGGCGTCCAAGCATTGTCGGCCACCGAACGCGATTTGGGGCCGCCGTATGCGTTCCCCAAATTGTTAGCTCAGTTGGGACCCAATGAAGTGAATCGCCCCGTATTATGGGCCTCATTAACACCTTCCCAACAAAGTTTTCAGGCCGCTAAAATGGCGGTGCATGCGGCGATGGTCGATCGCATGGATCATGAAATCGGACGCATCTTGGAGCAGATTCAAAACATGGAAGCAGAGGAAAACACGCTGGTGATTTTCTTATCCGACAATGGTGCGAGTGCTGAGATGATGGTGCGCGGCGATGGGCATCACGCCGACGCGGCTGCGGGTTCGGCCGAAAGTTTTTTATGCCTCGGTCCTGGTTGGTCGACGATGTGCAACACGCCGTTGCGTCGGCACAAAACCTGGGTGCACGAAGGGGGGATTGCGACGCCACTGATTGCTTATTGGCCTGCGGGTTTATTCAAGCAAGGGGCCTGGTGTCATCAGCCGGCACACCTCGTGGATATCGTGCCAACACTTTTGGAATTAGCGAAAGCGCCTGCACTCTCGGCGCTGCCGCAACAACCTGCAACGCCGGGGCAAAGTTTAGTCTCGTGGTGGCGCGAGCCGGCGTCCCCTACGTTGCCCTCGCGGACATTCTGGTGGTTGCATGAAGGCAACGCCGCGTTGCGCGTAGGGGATTACAAAGTCGTCAAAGCCAAGGGCGATCCCTGGGCTTTGTATCAGTTAAAAACTGACCGCGCCGAACAGCATGACTTGTCGGCTCAAGACCCCCAACGCTTGCAGGCCATGACCGCAGAATGGGAGCGCCAAGCCCAGGAATATTTCCGTCTCGCCAAGCAGAAGTAAGCTCCAGGAACTTGTCTCCGTTGAACCCTCTATTCCCGGGCGGATTAGAGGTGTCTAATCGCTTTCAAACCCTTCACCAGCATCGGTTTATGAATTGCTTGTTGCAGGTAGGCATGGCCCGCTTGGACGGCTTCTTCGAGGTTCAAGCCCTTGGCCAAGTAGGCTGTGATGGCGGCGGAGAGGGTGCAACCGCTCCCGTGGGTATCGACGCCGGGGGCGCGGGGGGCGGAGAGGGTCATGGTACGCCCGTGGGGCCAAGCGAGGACGTCGAGGAGTAAATTGCCGGAAGCGTGGCCGCCTTTGAGGAGGAACGGCACGCCGTAAGTTTTGGCCAAGGTGCGGGCATCGGGCTCGGCATCGGCGCCACCCTGGACTTTTTTACCTAATAAAATCGAGGCTTCGTCGAGGTTCGGCGTGACCAAGCTCGCGAGTGGCAGCAGTTTTTTCTGCATCGCTTCGATGGCGGCAGGCGTGAGCAAGGTGGCCCCACTCGTGGCGACCATCACCGGATCGATCACGGCGGGGATGCGGCTTTCGCGGATAAAATCGGCGACCACTTCCACGATGGCGGTTTCGAGGAGCATGCCCGTTTTGAGGGCTTGCGGGTGGAAGTAGGCTTGGACCTGTTGGCACTGTTCGCGGACGAAAGTGGCTGGGGCGGCGTGGAGGGCACTCACGCCGCGCGGGTTTTGCGCCGTCAAGCACGTCACCGCTGTGGTGCCATAAACCCCTAAGGCGGCAAAAGTTAGCAAGTCGGCCTGCAAGCCTGCTCCGGCACCGCTGTCTGATCCTGCGATGGTCAGGGCGCAGGGCAGGGGACTGAGCGAGGAGCCTTCCATGGGACGTCTTGTAGAATTATTGAATTAATTAACGATTGTAAATTAACTTTAAAAACCCCGCTAATTTGGCTTGCAACAGGGTTTTTTTAGGTGTCTGAACAAGGTAACGCAAGGCCGCTCGTGAGCAACTCTGAAACACCAGAATCCCGTCGACAACTGTCGTCCGATGCGACTTTGGGGCTCGAACGTCTCATCGTGGGTCGGGAGTGCAATGCGTTTGATCGTTTGTCGGCGGAGCGCAAAGCGTTAGCTTACGCCGAACTCATTCGCTTGGGTTTGATTGATGGAACCGTGAAAGAAGTCCCCGGCCAGAGTTATCCCGAGGTGCGCGTTACGCGGGTGACCTCGCGGGGCAAAAAGGCGTACGGACCCCGTAAATACAAGGAAAAGAAAGGTACCACGGGTTGGACCTTTTTCATTATTCTGCTCGGTTTTGCGGCGTTGTTATTGTTGTTATTAGGCCTTGCGACGCGCTGAGTGCCGTTAATCCGCCGGGTGAGTCACGGTGGGTTTTAAGTTGCTAACTTTGCCCTTCGGGATGGAGTTAGGGTTATCGCCTTCACGATGAACCCGACCCCTGCAAACGTTAACCCCTCTAATCAAAAGTCTCGTAAGATTAGCGGTGATTTAATGATTTTGCTCATCTTGGGTGCTTTTGCGGCGGTGGTGGCGTGGATGATTTTCAACCAAGCTTCGCACTGAGCTTAAGGGCGTCGGGGCGGAACTTTTTGAGGGTGTCGTCAGGCTTGGGTGACTTTTGCGTACCACGGGCTGGAGTTGTCCCTCCGACATTGACAGACCCCCTTTCATTCCCCTTCTTTTGCCCTCCTGCACGGAAGGTCTAAGGCAACCTTGGCATCCCTCGTGCAGCCCGCTCCCCCTTTTACATATGGCTAAGACCAAATCCTCCACAAAATCCAAATCGGCTAAGTCCACCAAGATTGTTTACACTTGGGGCGCCGGTAAAGCTGATGGCGACGGCACGATGAAGGCCCTCCTCGGCGGCAAAGGTGCGAACCTCGCGGAAATGACCCGCATCGGTTTGCCCGTGCCTCCAGGCTTCACCATCACGACGGAAGTTTGCACGTATTACTACGCGAACAAGCGCACCTATCCCGCCGCTTTGCAGGCTCAAATGGAAGCCGGTGTCGCGAACATGGAAAAAATCATGGGCACGAAGTTTGGGGCCACCACGGGCATGCCCTTACTCGTCGCCGTGCGCTCCGGTGCACGCGATTCGATGCCGGGCATGATGGATACGATTTTGAATTTAGGTCTGAATGACCAAAGCGTACTCGCCTTGGAAAAAGTGACCGCGAACCCTCGCTTCGCTTGGGATTGCTACCGCCGCTTTATCCAGATGTACGGCGACGTCGTCTTGGGCGTGCAAAAGCGCGAAGGCGAAGACCATGAGCCTTTCGAGTCGGTCATCGAAGAGTACAAGCATGAGAAGTACCACGGCGACGTGGAAGACTCCGCTTTGACCGCGGCCGACCAACAAGAACTCGTCAAGCGCTTCAAGCAGCTCGTCAAGAGCCGCACGGGCAAGGTGTTCCCCAACGATCCTTGGGATCAACTCCGCGGCGCCGCGGGTGCGGTGTTCAGCTCGTGGATGAATGACCGTGCGATTGTCTATCGCCGCAAGTATGGCATCCCCGCGGAGTGGGGTACCGCGGTGAACGTGCAAGCGATGGTGTTCGGTAACACCGGTGACAAGTCGGGTTCGGGCGTGGCCTTCACGCGCAACCCTGCGAATGGTACCGACGAATTTTACGGTGAGTTCTTGGTGAACGCCCAAGGTGAAGACGTGGTCGCCGGCGTGCGCACGCCTGAGCCCGTGTTGAAGTTGAAGGACGTGATGCCCCACAGCTACGCCCAACTCCTCGACGTCCGTAAGAAACTCGAAAAGCACTTCAAGGATGTCCAAGACATCGAGTTCACGATTCAAGAAGGTAAGCTCTTCATGTTGCAAACGCGCAACGGTAAGCGCACCGCCGCCGCCGCTTTGAAGTTTGCGGCCGACATGGTGAAGGAAAAACTCATCGATTGGGAAACCGCCATCTTGCGCAACCCGGCCGATCAGTTGGAGCAACTCTTGGCGCCGATCTTCGACTTGAGCGAAGTGAAGAAGGCCAAGACCATCGCCACCGGCTTGCCTGCAGGTCCTGGTGCGGCCACCGGTCGCATTTACTTCAATGCCGAGCGTGCCGTCAGCGCTGCCGAGAAGGGCGAGAAAGTCTTGCTCGTGCGCGTCGAAACCTCGCCTGAAGATTTACGCGGGATGATTGCCGCCGAAGGCATTCTCACTGCTCGTGGTGGCGTTTCTTCGCACGCCGCCCTCGTGGCTCGTCAGATGGGTAAAGTTTGCGTGTGCGGGGCTTCCGCCGTGCAAATCGATTACGACAAAAAGACCACCACCATTGCTGGTCACACCTTCAAGGAAGGCGACTACCTCTCCATCGATGGCACCGCGGGTACGGTGTACGCGGGTCAAATCAAGACCGCTCCTTCGGAAATCATCGCTGGCTTGTTGAACAACGACAAGGCCGCGCAGAAGACCGAGAAGTATCAGAATTACGTGCAGTTGATGAAGTGGTGCTCGCAAGTGACGCGCTTACAAGTGCGCACCAATGCGGACAATCCCGAGCAGACCGCGCAAGCGTTGGCGTTCGGTGCTCAAGGCATCGGCCTCACCCGCACTGAGCACATGTTCTTCGAAGGCGATCGCATCGACGCCGTGCGCGAGATGATTTTGGCCGAGACTTTGGAAGGCCGGAAGAAAGCCTTGGCGAAGATCTTGCCTTATCAGCGTGCCGACTTCACGGGCATTTTCCAAACCCTCAACGGTTTGCCAGCCACGATTCGTTTGCTCGATCCTCCCTTGCACGAATTCGTGCCGCATGACGACAAGGCGCAAGCCGAGTTGGCGAAGAAGTTGGGCATCTCGAAAGATAAAGTCGTCGCTCGCGTGGCGGCCTTGCACGAGTTCAACCCCATGCTCGGTCACCGCGGTTGCCGCTTAGGCATTGCGTATCCAGAAATCACGGAAACCCAAGCGCGTGCGATCTTTGAAGCCGCCGCCGCCGTGATGAAGAAGGGTATCAAGGTGAAGCCTGAAATCATGGTGCCGCTCGTGGGCTTTAAGCGTGAGTTGGACTTGCAAGTCGAAGTCATCCACCGCGTTGCCGCGGAAGTGCAAAAGGAAAAGAAGGTGAAGATTGCTTACAGCGTCGGCACGATGATCGAAGTCCCTCGCGGTGCTTTGACGGCCGATGAAATCGCCCACACGGCGGAGTTCTTCAGCTTCGGTACCAATGACCTCACGCAGACCGCCTTGGGCGTGTCGCGCGATGACATGGGCAACTTCCTGGGTGCTTACACTGAGAACGAAATCTTTAAGAAGAACCCGTTTGCGACGCTTGATCAAACCGGCGTCGGCCAACTCGTGCAAATCGCGATTGCGAAGGGTCGTCAGACCCGTCCTGACATCAAGTTGGGCATTTGCGGTGAGCACGGTGGTGAGCCTGAGTCGGTGAAGTTCTGTCACCGCGTGGGCCTTTCTTACGTGTCCTGCTCGCCTTACCGCGTGCCCGTGGCTCGTTTGGCAGCGGCTCAAGCTGCCGTCGAAGAAAAGCGCGCGAAGAAGCAGTAAGCGTTTTCGAAAATAAGTTTCCTGAAAGGACGTCATGCACATGACGTCCTTTTTTTGTGGGGTTGGGGGGATACAAGGACGCTGGCGCAGCGACGTCCCTACCCAAGGCATTGGGAAAAAGGTAGGGAGGCTGCTGCGACAGCCTCCTTGGGTCGGTTGAACCGATGCGGGGATGCAAGGACGCCGACGCAGCGGCGTCCCTACCCGAGGCAGTATTGTTCGCCCGAGGTGTGGATTACCCAAGGCGTGGGGAAGGTAGGGAGGCTGCTGCGTCAGCCTCCTTGGGTCGTTAACCCAATGCAGAATCGACCCGACATGGGATACAAGGACGCCGACGCAGCGGCGTCCCTACCCAAGGCATTCGGAAAAAGGTAGGGAGGCTGCTGCGTCAGCCTCCTTGGGTCGGTTGAACCGATGTAGGGATACAAGGACGCCGACGCAGCGGCGTCCCTACCC
>Ga0214170_1000008_pt1 | contig 105591 bp, 103 predicted proteins | sample TroBogEpilimnion_2_FD_153008 | JGI IMG/M metagenome (GOLD analysis project Ga0214170, IMG submission 153008) | Freshwater microbial communities from Trout Bog Lake, WI - 27JUN2007 epilimnion | ecosystem: Environmental > Aquatic > Freshwater > Lake > Epilimnion/Euphotic zone | place: Trout Bog... | reverse complement strand
GTTTTTCCAGTGATAACCTGAAAATTAAACTGTGTGGGTAATTCGCTAAGAGCTTGAACAACATGTGCTCTATATGACTTGTAGCCCCCCTCTAAAACCTCAGCATCCCATCCTATTTGTCTGAGAATGTGTGTCATTGAGCCACTTCTTTTACCACCTCGCCAACAATAAATTAATGGCTTCCATTTTTTAGGACGATTTTTAAACTCACAATCAATATGATTTGCTATGTTTCTTGCTATTAAAACCGCCCCCAGTTTTTTTGCATCAAAAGCTGATTCTTGTTTATATTTGGTTCCAACGATGACACGCTCTTCATTGGAGAGAACGGGAAAGTTTACAGCGCCTGGAATATGGTCATGCTCGAATTCAGCAGGAGTTCTAACATCTATGATTTCATCGATTGTTGAATCATCATAGAGATTTGATATGGAATATATTTTCATAAAACGCTAGGGACAGACATGGTTTTATTTTCGCATGAAATCATCTCGTTTAGGCGAGACAGTACTTTAAAATGGTATCCTTGCAGACATTCTTATGGAGAACTGATGTATGTCATATAACGGAAGATTAACCTCCCTATCCCATGGTGGTGGTTGTGGGTGCAAAATTGCCCCAGCTGTATTATCAAAAATTCTACAGTTTTCTCCCTTTGTAACCTTCGCACCTCAATTACTTGCTGGTCATCAAAATAATGAAGATGCAGCTGTATATCAGATTAATGATGACCAAGCTATTGTTGCAACGACTGATTTTTTTATGCCAATCGTCGATGATCCTTTTGACTTTGGCAGAATTGCTGCTAGTAATGCTATTTCAGATATTTATGCGATGGGCGCCAAACCACTTTTTGCATTAGCAATACTTGGTATGCCTATCAATGTTTTACCTATAGAAACGATTCAGAGAATAACTGCTGGTGGTCAAGCAGTATGCGCTGCTGCAGGAATTCCTATTGCTGGAGGACATTCGATTGATTCAGTTGAGCCAATTTATGGGCTGATTGTGATTGGAATTGTTGATCCCAAAAAATTCAAAAGAAATAAAACTTCTCAAATTGGGGATAGTATTATTTTGAGTAAACCAATTGGTATTGGGATTTTAAGCGCAGCTTTTAAGCAAGAAAAAATTTCAGAAAAGGCTTACGCTAAATTAATTGATTACACAACACAGCTCAATATACCCGGAATGAATTTAGCAAACCATGATCAAGTCCATGCTATGACAGATGTAACTGGTTTTGGTTTGGCGGGGCATTTACTTGAGATGTCTAGAGGGTCTCAATTAAAGGCGCAATTAATGTTTGATCAAATTCCTGTGATTGAAGAAGCTTTGGAATTTGCAAAAAATAATATTGTTACTGGAGCTTCCAATAGAAATTGGCAAGGTTATGGTGATGAAGTTCAGTCAAATTTAGAACTTTCACAATTACAAAAAAATCTATTGAGTGATCCTCAAACAAGTGGCGGCCTTTTGATTTCATGTGCTCCAGAATTTGAAGAAACTTTAATTCAGCAGCTACATACAGCTGGCTTTATTGAAGCTAAAAAAATCGGTCAATTTGTTGAAGGTACTGGTATAGAAGTTATCTAATACCGTATTGCTTGCGCTTAACAAAAAGCCAAGAAATAGATACACCAACGATGATGGTTGGTATCAATGTACCAATGTTTAAAAACTGCCAGCCTTGCGTTGTTACCAATGCTCCAGAACTAAATGAGCTGACTGCCATAGTGCCAAATACACAAAAATTAATGGCAGCCTCGGCTTTATTTTTTTCTTCAGGTTTAAAAGCTGACATCGCTAAAACTGTAGATCCATTAAACAGAAAATTCCAAGCTACGCCGAGTAAAAATAGTGCAGTTATAAAGTGAAATAAATCACTTCCAGATAGCATGATAAAAATACTAATAAAGTTAAGTAATGCGCCGATACTCATAACTTTTAGAGGTCCGTAGCGTTTAACTAAGTGGCCCGTAAAAAAGCCAGGAGCAAACATGCCAATCACGTGGTACTGTAAAACTTGAGCTGTATTTTTAAAATCAAACCCACATACTTGCATTGCTAAAGGTGTACCAGCCATCATTAAATTCATGACGCCATATCCTATGGCTGCACAAATTAAAGCAACTAAAAAAACGGGTTGAAGAATAATTTCTTTTAAAGGACGACCAGTATCTTTGGACTGATTTATTCTGTAGTCGTCTGGAAAATGAATCATTTGCATAATGACAATTCCTAGAATACCTGCAATACATAGTATTAAATAAGCTCCCATAAATTGGGTATCAAAAATATTTTTAGACCATGAAGAAAGGTTAGGACCCAGAACACCACCAATTAGTCCACCCGCAAGAACGATAGAAACAGCTTTTTCTCTTAAGCTTGGATGAGTTAATTCCGGAGCAACAAAGCGGTATAGCAGGCCATTCGCACTGTAATAACCTGCAACTGCAGTTCCGATAATCAGTAAAGGGAAGCTTTTACTATATGCAGCAAAAGCACAAATGAGAGCAGCTACTGCTGCAACAAATAGGGCAAATTGGAAAGATTTCTTACGGCCATATTTTGTTTGAACTTTAGCAACAATGATTGTTGATAAGGCTGCGCCAAAAACATAGGCCATTAGAGGGAGGGTTGCAATCCAAGGAATGGGAGTTAGTGTAAATCCTACCAATCCATTTACAGCTAGAAAAGTAACATTATTGGTTAAATAAAGTCCCTGACAAATAGCAAGAAGAACGATATTTTTATTAAAAAGTCGTGGATTAGAAGTCATACGCATCAATATTCGATGGGTATGACTTTAACATGTGAAGCAAAAGAGCGTTTATTTTAATAATCCTGCTTGACGCAAAGTATCTTTTGTTCTTTCGCTAAAATCAACCTCAGGGGCGTCCCCTCCAATGACAAACATTAACCAATGAGTTTGGTCTGGTTCATCAAAAGTCACGTTTTCGAAACGTCTTTGAACACCTGCTGGGAATGAGCAAATATCCCATTGTCCAACATCAAAAAATTCCACTTGGCCATCTACTTCCCAAGAGCAACGCCATTTACCAGTCATTGGAATAAATGTTTCGTTAGTGTCATGGTTATGCATCATTGGGCCAAAGCCTGGTTTGCATTCACAAAAACCTATATTGAAACCTTCACTGATTTTGATAGCAGAATTTTCAGAAGCATTTGTACCCACCGGAGATTCAACTTCAGGGCCACCTTTACCTTTTGGAGGTTGAAAACCAACAGCGTTAAACAGTTTTCGATAGGCTGAAGGGTATTCGCTATCGATTAGGCCAGTGTCAAAACCTTTTAAATCTTTAAAAAATGCAACTCTTTTGCGCATTTCTTCTTTTGTTACACGTATTTCTGGTAACCCCATCATCATCTCCTAATATTTTTTAGTTTTATTAAGTGTAGTGCTTTTCCAACCTTACATCAAATACTCTAATATAAAAACAGTTTGGTTTTCAACCTGTGGTAGATTATTTAGAATTTAATTATAAAGAGATTAGTTCATGGGATTACCTTTTCCTTTTACAGCAATAGTTGGTCAAGAAGAAATGAAGTTGGCCATGACTTTAACCACTGTAGATCCTAGTATTGGTGGGGTGTTAATTTTTGGAGATCGTGGAACCGGTAAATCTACCATGGTTCGATCTCTTGCAGCGATGTTACCTCCGATGAAAGCTGTCGAATCCTGCAGATATCATTGCGATCCGTTGTCCCCTCAATTATGTAGCGAGTGTTTGGCAAGGCAGCAGGCTGGGCAAAAGCTTAATTCACAATGGATACAATCTCCAGTTGTTGATTTGCCTCTTGGTGCAACTGAAGACCGTATTGTTGGATCTTTAGATATTGAAAAAGCTTTAACCCAAGGAATTAAATCCTTTGAGACAGGCCTTCTTGCAAAAGCTAATCGTGGATATTTATATATTGATGAAGTCAATTTATTAGAAGATCACTTAGTAGATTTATTGATTGATGTAGCTGCTTCTGGTGAGAATTTGGTGGAGCGTGATGGTTTAAGTATTCGGCATCCTGCGAAATTTGTTTTGATTGGAAGTGGTAACCCAGAAGAGGGTGAGTTACGACCTCAGTTATTAGATCGATTTGGATTATCAGTAGAGGTTAGAACACCTAAAGATGTTCAAAGTCGAATTGAAATTATTAAAAGAAGAGAGCGTTTTGAACGTGACCCAATTGGATTTACACAAGAGTGGGATCATGAGCAAAAAGAATTACAAGAAAAAATTATTGCAGCGCGTAAGAGATTACAAAAGGTTACCGTTAGCGATGATATTTTGATAGATGCATCTTCTTTGTGTTCTCATTTAGGATCAGATGGTTTACGCGGTGAGTTAACGATTATGCGTGCTGTAAGAGCATTGGCTGCTTTTGAAAATAAAAAAGTTGCTACAAGAAATCATTTGCGCGTTATTGCGCCTTATGCACTTCGTCATCGCTTAAGAAGAGATCCACTCGATGATACCGGCTCCACTGTTCGCATTGAACGAGCACTACAAGAAGTTTTACCTTAACTTAAGGATATTTCTTGTTGGCGACTAAGACTCAACAAAACAAATGGCTAGATGCGTGTTTGATTGCGCAACTTATTGCAATTAATCCTCGTGGACTCGGTGGTGTTTGGTTTAAATCTAGCGCTGGTCCTGTAAGAGATCAATGGTTTACTTTTCTGCAAAATATGATTGCAGACCAAATTCCCTATAGAAAGATTCCTCCCCAAACAGATGAGCTTGCTTTAATGGGGGGGATAGATATTTTTCAAACGTTACAACTTCAAAAAAAAGTTTATTCGCAAGGAATATTAGAGCAAATTAATGAGGGTATTTTAGTTCTGACCATGGCTGAGCGCCTTGAAAGACATACCGCTGCTTTGATTACACAAGCATTTGATCTGAATCAGTTTGGTTTAATTGCTATAGACGAAAGTATTCATTCAGAAGAAGAGCAATTGTTGCCGCGAATCCAAGATCGATTGGCCTTTATGATTCAGTTAGATGATCTATCCTATAAGGACTGTCAAATTGAGGATATTCAAATTGACGTTCTTAAAATTAGATCTCTTTTAGCAAATATTGAGATTCCAGAAGTTGCTTTAGAGGCAATCATAACTGCTGCTAACGGCCTTGGAATACATTCCATTAGAGCCATATCATTTGCAATTCAGGCTTCTAAGTCATTGGCTGTATTAAGAGGTTCAGATGAATTATCTTCTGAGGATATTCGAACTGCAACTAGACTTGTTTTTAGTCATCGTGTAACAACTTTGCCAAAAGAAAAAAGCGAAGAGGAAAATATACCCAAAGAAGAAGAGCCTCAAAATGATTCTTCTCCAGAATCGCAAGATGACATATCTCAAGATCATGATTCTAGTGATCAGCAGAGTCAAACTACGATTTCTAAAGAGCAATTAGAAGATATGATTATTGAGGCTAGTAAAGCATATTTACCGCAAAATATATTAGAGTTAATCAACAATGGTAAAAGTTCATCTGGCTCAAAGAATCAAGAGCAAGGCAAGGTTGGAGAGCAAAAAAAAGGAGCTCAAAGGGGGCTAAGATTACCTTCTCGTCAAGTCAAATTTGATCGAAGTAAGAAGATTGATTTATTGAAAACAATCCAAGCTGCTATTCCATGGCAAACAATTAGAACTTCACAGCAAAAAGCAATTAACTCTCCAGTTCAATTAAAGATTCAGGCACAAGATATTTACCTCAAGCAGTTTATGCAAAGAAGTACAACGGTTACTTTATTCGTTGTAGATGCTTCGGGCTCTTCTGCTAAGGAGCGCTTAGGAGAGGCTAAGGGCGCTGTCGAGCTACTACTGGCACAGTGCTATATCCGTCGAGACCAGGTTGCCATGATGACCTTTAGAGCTAATAAGGTTGATCTAACATTAGCTCCAACACGATCTCTCGTGAGAGCTAAAAGAATGCTAACAGCAATGCCTGGAGGCGGTGGTACACCATTGGCAAAAGCGATTCAAAGTTCTGTATTATTCGCCAAAGACTTAAGAAAAAAAGGACACACACCGCTTATTATTTTTCTGACAGATGGAAGGGCGAATGTTTCTTTAGCGGGGATTGGCGGCAGGGAACAAGCTTATTTGGATTGTTTACAAGTTGCTAAGAATGTTGCCTCAGAAAATTTACAAATTTTATTTGTGGACACTTCATTCAAAGTACAGGAGTCGAATCAAACGATTGCTCGCCAAATGAATGCTAAATACATCTTATTGCCACAAGGTAAATCTTCTGCTGTAGTGCAGGCTACAAAAACTTTACTGACTTAATTTTCTTCTGTCGTTGGCATCTTTATGTATTTTTTGCATAGACTTATTTCCGAGTAAGTAGGCGCGCAAAAAAACAGCAAGGCCAATCATTAAAATGATGCCACAAATGATGTAAAGACCAAATTGATTCATGGTTTTGTCTCCTTAAGGCTGAATCTTATCAATCACTAATCTTAACTGTTTTGCTCCTAGTTGAACATTATCGATTTGACCAATAAAGTCTCCAGTCTGAGGAAGGGCATTACCACTTTTTGAAACTCTTGCGTAAATACTAAATTCTTTAAATTGAGATAAGGACATTTGTGGCGACATTGCCTGGCTATCATTTAATTCAAAAGAATAAGGTAGATCTTTAGCTTGGACGCGAATAATAGCTAAGGGCATTTTTGGTCCAGTCATTGCTCTGGCATAAATAAAAACCGTATCTTGCGGATTAATTTTTGATTTAAACTCTTGGCTCAATTGGACTGTACCGGATACATTCGCTTTTATGCTTTGTGGAGTGGTCTTAGATGTGGATTTTATTTTAGATTGTGCTTCAGCAATACTATCTTGAAGTCCCGTAATAAATTCTTGATCTTTGGGGTCTAAAGCTGTGATTGCTAGACTCCAATCTTTAATCGCAGCTGAATAATTCTTTTGATCAAATGAGGCAGAGCCTCTAAGTGCTAGGGCTTTAGGATTTTTAGGATTAATTTTTAGCGCCTGATCAACATAATCCAGAGCTTCGGCATTAATACCTTTTTGTTGATAAGAGATTAGATCAGCAAGATCAGCAAGTAAATGATCATTTTTAGGGTCTAGCGCAATCGCTTTTTGATAAGCCATTCTAGCTTCAACGAGTCTGTTCATGGCAGCATAAGATCTTCCTAAGAACATCCAGCCATCCACATTCTTAGGTTCTTTTTTAAGTCTTTCCTCAAGTTGGCTTACCATTTCTTCAATCTGTTTTGCTTGAGGATCTTTTTGTACAAAAATTGCACCAGGGTTTCCTAAAATAAGATAAAGGCTAACTACAAGTAGAGGAATAAAACCTATTAAGGTGTAAGGAATCCATTTACTAGAGTCTTTGGAAACATACTCTTTTTCTGAAGCGTCTTGAAGTTGAATCACTTCTTCAACTGTTCTTTGTTCTAATTCAGTTTTTTGAAATTGGTATTGTTCATTGGTAATAAGGCCTTCATTCAAATCTTTCTCTAAAGATTTTAAATTCTCTTGAAGGATAGACAAGTTACTTTGAGATCGATTAATTTCATTATTTTTAGAATTTTTTAACAAAGCCCAAGCAATAACGAGGATGCTCAATCCAATGATGAGGACTGCAGAGATAATGAAAAGGGTCATTCTAAATTTTTCCTTGAAGAGGATAAAAGTTCTCTAGCTTTTTCAATTTCTGCAGTAGAGTCGGTGTTGATTGGCATTGAGTTCTTTTCTTTTCTTGCGAATCGAAATAGTGCAAAGAGACTACCTATCATTAATATAAAGGGGCCAAACCATAAGACTAGAGTATTTGATTTTACGGGTGGTTTATATAAAACGAAATCACCATAACGCTCTACCATATATTCGATTATTTCTTTTTGCGATTTACCGCCTTGTAATTGTTCTCTAATCTGTTGACGAAGATCTAAAGCAAGATCTGCATGTGAGTCCGCTATCGATTCATTTTGACAAACTAGGCACCTTAATTCAGATGCAACTTGCATAACTTTTAATTCGAGTTCAGGATTTTCGGCTAAAGGTGGTGCTTCTGTTGCAAAAGTTGTTTGCATCATGAATAGCCCAAAGAATATAAACAACACTATATAAAAAGTGTTTTTAATCTTAAGGTTTTGCTTGGATTGCATAGATTAGCGATTTAATTTTGCAAGTAATTGTGGCAAATCTTTTTGCAAATTAGTTGGCGTTAATGGGCCAGTGAATTTATGCACAATGATTCCCTTTTGATCGATCAAAAAAGTTTCTGGTACGCCATACACACCGTAATTAATTCCGACAGTTCCTGATTCATCTACTATAGATAATTGATATGGGTCACCCATTTTCGTCAGCCATTCAATGGCTGGATCATTCTTATCTTTGTAATTAAGTCCAATAATTGGAATCGTATTTTGCTTTGCTAATTCATTTAATAGAGGGTGTTCTTCTCTACAGGAAACACACCAGGAAGCCCAAACATTTAACAACCAAACTTTTCCTTGCATTTGCTCAGGTGTAAATGTTGTTGAAGATTGACTAAGAATAGGAAGCTTAAATTGAGGGGCACTTTTGCCGATTAGGGGTGACGGTATTTCTTTTGGGTTAAGTTGTAAACCAATCACTAGAATGACGCACAAAACTCCAAAAATAATTAAAGGTAAAAAACGTTTCATGCCGCCACCTTAACTAAAGCAATAGGTTTCTTTCGATATTTTTTATCAAGAGTTGCTAAAAAGCCTCCAAGGGCAATTAAAAAGGCACCTCCCCAAATCCAAGACACAAATGGCTTATATTGCACTTTGACACCCCATTCACTGCCACTTACTGGTTCAGCCATTGAAATATATAAGTCACCACTTACTTTAGAGTAGATTGCAGCCTCTGTCATTAGCATTTCGCTAGAGTAATATTTTCTTTTTTCAGGTTGCATCACAGTTAAAACTTCACCATTTTTTATGATGGAGAGTTGCCCTTGAGCAGCTGTGTAATTACTTCCTTGAACTTGTTCTACACCATCAAATCGAATTTGATAACCAGCAATCTCACTCGTGCTTCCGGACTGCATTCTTAGATCTTTTTCTTCTTCAAAGCCTGTAACCATAGTAACGCCGAAAACAAAAACGGCGACTCCTAAGTGAGCAATTAACATTCCGTAATAGCTCATGGTTTGAATTTTTATACCTTGCATCAATCCTTGAGGATGGAGCTTTATTCTTTGAATAAATTGTTGAGCGGTGCTGACAGCAATCCATATAGCCATGAGTAATCCAAAGCCAATCATAGGCTTCCATGACCTAACAACAAAAGGTAAAAAGATGGATGTTACTAAAGATATAGCTAAGGCCCAACGGAGTTGCTTTGCTAAATCCATTGCTTTGGCGCTGCGCCACTTGGTAATAGGGCCGACTCCCATCAAAAATAGTGCGGGAGTCATGAGTGGAATAAATACTGCGTTGAAATAAGGCTGACCTACAGAGATTTTTCCTAAACTGAATGCATCTAGAATCAAGGGGTATAAAGTTCCTAAGAGAACGGTAAACGCTGAAACTAATAACAAAATATTATTCGCTAGCAACATAGAGTCTTTTGAAACGGTATCAAATGATTCACCAGTGCTTGCGCGTGGTGCTCTAAATGCAAACAAAGTTAAGGAGCCACCAATCAATATAGCCAAGAAAACTAAGATAAAGATTCCACGTGTTGGATCAGTAGCGAAGGCATGAACTGAAGTGATTACGCCAGACCTTACTAAAAAAGTTCCTAGCAATGACAATGAAAAAGTGAGGATCGCAAGGAGTGCAGTCCACATCTTAAAGCCACCTCTTTTTTCTGTGACAGCAAGAGAGTGTATTAAGGCCGTTCCAAGAAGCCAAGGCATAAATGAAGCATTTTCTACTGGGTCCCAAAACCACCAGCCACCCCAACCTAGTTCATAGTAAGCCCAAGCACTTCCAAGAGCAATACCTATCGTTAAAAAGCACCATGCGGTAGTGATCCATGGCCTGGACCAACGAGCCCATGAAGAGTCTAACTTTCCTGAGAGAAGAGCAGCTACTGCTAATGAAAACACGACAGAAGTTCCAACATAACCCATATAAAGCATTGGGGGATGAATAATCATTCCAGGGTCTTGAAGTAATGGATTTAAATCTCTACCATTTAATGCCGCTGGAACTAAACGAATGAAAGGATTGGAAGTGGCAAGGGTAAATAACAATGTCCCAGAACTAATGAAGCCCATGACTCCCAGTGTTCTTGCCAGAATAGGTTGTGGAAGGTTTTTTGAAAACAAAGCAACTGCTAAGCCCCAGCCACTCAACATGAGTGACCATAATAAGATTGATCCCTCGTGGCTTCCCCATGCCGCGCATATTCTGTAAATTTTGGGTAATGAAGCATTTGAGTTTTCTGCCACATTGAGTACAGAAAAGTCATTATTAAGAAATGAAAATATTAAGCATCCAAATGCAATTGAGATCAAAACAAACTGCAAAGCAGCGGCAGGTCTTGCGATTGCGATCAATCGTTGATCACGTATATGAGCACCCCAAAGACATAAGGTACATTGCAGGACTGCAACAATTAGGGCTGTAATGAGTGATAGATGGCCAATTTCAGGGATCATTATTTACCATCCAATATAAGAGATTTTACTTTTTGTTCTTGACTTGCCTTTGCTGAATCTAGAGCACTTTTGGCTTCAGGTGGCATATAGTTCTCATCATGTTTTGCAAGTACTTGTGATGCAACAAAAACGCCTTTGTCGTTTAATTTTCCTTGCGCAACGACACCTTTACCTTCTTTGAATAAATCTGGCAAGATGCCGCTATATTCAACTGGTATTGAATTCACCATATCAGTCACAATAAAAGCAACTTTTAAACCACCGGGTTCGCGTTGTAAGCTATTTTGCACAACCATGCCTCCGATACGAAAATTTTTATTAGTGGGCGCCTCTTTGCTTGCAATTTGGGTTGGGGTGTAAAAGAAAACCAGATTTTCGTTAAAGGCTCGAAGTACAAAGAAGGTTGCAATCCCTATAGCTACAAGACCACCAATAATTAAAGTTGTTCTACGTTGGCGAGGTGTCATATTTCTTCAGATTCAATCATTTTTTTGTATTTGGTCTTTAAGTTTCTTTGTTCAATCAAAAAAATTAAAAAAGTAACACCGAAAGAGCCCCAGACATACTCCGCATAACCATGCATATTAATAAAGTCAGAAAATGATGACCAAATCATGAGCCAGTCCTCAGTTTATTGAGTTCTTGGTTCACCCAATCTGTATGTGATTCTTCATTCAGAGTTTTATTATTTACTCTAGTTAGTACTGTTGCAAATGTGTAGGACCAAAAAGCAAAAGTCATAATTAACATGGCTAACAACATCGAACTATCCATACTAGTTTTAGTCAAAGTAACTGAGGCGCCTTGGTGAAGAGTGTTCCACCATTTTACTGAAAAATAAATAATGGGTACGTTCACAATGCCTATGATTGCCAGAAGAGAGGAGGCTCTATTTGCTTTTCTTTCATCCTCAATTGCACTGTGCAAACTAAGATAACCGATATACAAAAAGAGGAGTATTAGCTCTGAAGTTAGCCTTGCATCCCAAACCCACCAAGTTCCCCAGGTTGGCTTTCCCCATAAGGATCCAGTCCATAGAGCAATAAAGGTCATAATTGCTCCAGTTGGAGCAATGCTATTAGAAAGTCTATAGGCAAGTTTTGCATTAAAAATCATACCGATAATTGCCCAAAATGCCATTGCTACATATAACACCATTGACATCCATGCAGCTGGGACATGAATAAAAATGATTCTGTAAGAATCACCTTGGGTTGCATCAGTTGGAGCGAAAAGTAATCCAAGTACTAAACCCGCAATACTTAAACTTAATGCAAAAAACCAAAAAATAGGAATACATTTTTTACTTAAAAAGTAAAACCTACTTGGAGCAGCAAATGCAAACCAATTAATCGCACGTGAGGATTTAGTGGGCATGACATTTTTCATGGTTGTTTGTATTGAATTTCCTCAATCAAGAATGATTCTGATAGCGTGAGAACTTGCCAGAGGAGCAAAAAAACTTGATAAAACACCCATAGCTATTAAAAGATATAAGTATACAGAATAAGGTAAATCAGAGATTGCTGCATCAACGGCTAAAGTGCCTAAAATCAGTACGGGTATTAAGAGGGGGAGTATTAAAAGTGAAATTAAAGTACCTGAACTTTTGAGTCCTACAGTTAGTGCAGCTCCAATAGACCCTATAAAGCTCAAAGTTGGTGTACCAATTAGCAAAGCTAAAAATAGAACTTTAATTGATTCTCCTGAAAGGTTAAATTGCAGAGCAAGAATGGGAGATGTAATTAATAGAATAAGTCCTGTGTAACACCAGTGGGCGACTGTTTTTGCGAACACGATGAACTCTAATGGGCAAGAGCTGAGCACTAGTTGCTCTAAGACACCATCTTGATAATCATCGTTAAATAAACGATTTAAAGAAAGCATTACTGACAAAAGTGCTGCAACCCAAATAACTCCTGGTGCAATTTGCATTAAAAGTTTATTTTCTGAGCCAATGGCAAGTGGGAAAAGACTTACAACTAAAATAAAGAAAAAAACCACTCCTGATGTGTCAGATCCCCTACGTAAGGCAAGTTTAATATCCCTTTTGATGATTGACGTAATGATGTGGGTTGCTGAAATGCTTTGCATAATTAGAGTTCTAGTTTTAGCGAAATGTTTTTGAAACCATCATTAATTTGTTCTGCATCAAGGTGCAAATGACTTGTGATAACAACGAGTCCTTTTTCTAAAAGATGCATCTCTAAAATTTTTGTTAGCAGTTCCGTGCCGATTTGATCGAGACTATTAAATGGCTCATCTAAAATCCAAACCTTTTTTTTCAATAAGCTCAACTGCGCAAGCGTTGTTCGCTGTTTTTGTCCTTGAGATAATTGTTTGGATGGCAAAAGAATTGTTTTCTCATTTAGCCCCCAATAATGAAGTGCTGTTTTTAATTCTTTCTTTGTATTTTGTATCCCGTGTAATTGCATGAGTGCTTCAAGGTTTTCAATTGAGCTAAATTCAGGCTTTAAGGGAGCTTGATGGCCAATGTAAATCATTTCTTGGCGATAGGCCGCAGAATGCTTAGATATTTCTTGGGTATTCCACAATACTTGACCTTCTATAGGAGTGGATAGTCCCGCAATAATTCTTAGAAGGGAGGACTTGCCACTTCCGTTTGTTCCTGCAACAAATAAAATATTTCCCGCGTCAATAGAGGCGTTAACATTGCTCCAAAGTTTCTGTTTACCGCGTTGACAAGCAATATCAACTAACTTAAGCATATTCTGAGGAATGATTTTTATTAATAGAGGCTAAGCTTTCTTGAATAATGGCGATTGCACGAGGAGTATTTTCTTCATGAAATAAATGACCACCAGTTTCAATATAAGTCTTTGCTGTTGGGAAAAATTTCTTAATCATGGGTAATAAAGCATTTTGCGGAACCCAAGGGTCTTGTGCTGAAACTAAAAAAATGTAATTTGACTTTAGTTTCGTACTTTTTGCTAAAAGTTCCGGAATATTCGATGCTGCCATAAAGTTCATCGAGCCATAAATATGACTATGTTCTTTAAACAAGAGCCTGTAAGGAACACGTTGTTGTTCAGTTAAGATGGAATTTGTTGAATCCAGCAATTTATCGATCATTCCAGTTAAAGGAATTGTATTTGCTAAAAAGCTGGCAATGAATCCTGAAGTTACGATTGGATTGATCAGAGGTCCAACAAAGAAGCTATATAAACTTGGCGGCGGAACAAATGAAGGATTTAGTCCAATGATTATCTCTGGCGGAGATTGACATAAAAGGCTTAGGGCTAAAGAGCAATTTACCCCAGCTGAGTGGCCGATCATTACATTGATTTTTGGACAATTGATAGTTTTTAGAAGCTCTAGAAGACTTTTTGCAATTTCATCAATATGTAAATTTGATTTTTTAGCCCCTTGGGTAAATCCATGACCAGGAAGATCAATTGCAATAACTGTGTGATCTTTTGCCAGGATAGGGAAGATTTTTTCCCAGGAGTGGGTTGATGACCCAGTTCCATGGATGAGCAAAATTGTTTGAGCAGATTTTCCTGGGTGGCGGCTAATTTGGAAATGCCAATTTAAACCCGAAACAGATTGACTTTCGCTGTATTGTCGATTGGGCCACTCTCGTGGAACCCTTGATAGGTCATTGATTGGCATAAGTTTTCATCTAATGAAGTGATTGTATCTAAATTTGCTTCTAATATCTTCATCAATGTATGAGTAATTTTACAAACTTGAGGATTTGTTGACTTATTACTACTTTGTGTCTATATTAGTTTACACATAAGTGTATTATTAAGTTTACATTCGTTCAAGGAGGCAATATGTCGCCAAAAATGCGCATAGAAAATGCTTTGGAAATGGTTTTAAAGTCATTTGAATCTCAGAGTGGGCCTCCAATTTTGGCTTCTGCATTACGTCATGCTGTGCTTTCTGGAGGCGCTAGGATTCGACCGCAGCTCTGTTTGGCGGTTGCTATGGCTTGTGGGAACGATGATCCTAAATTGGCGATGGGAGCAGGTGTTGCTCTTGAGTTACTCCATTGCGGATCTTTAGTGCATGATGATTTGCCTTGTTTTGATAATGCTCTTCTTCGTAGGGGTGTGCCTTCGGTCCATGCAAAATATGGCGAACGTATTGCGGTTTTAGCTGGTGATGCATTAATTGTGATGGCTTTTGAATCCTTAGTTCATGCAGCTGATCAATCCTTAAACCGTTTAGCACCTGTGATGCGAACAGTTATGCAGGGTGTTGGAACTCCCAATGGAATTATTGCTGGTCAGGCTTGGGAATGTGAGCCTAAAGTATCTCTTAGAACTTATCAACAAGCCAAAACTGGCGCATTATTTTCTGCTGCAACAGCTGCCGGTGCGATTGCGTCTGGAAAAGATGCTGAGCCATGGTTGGCTTTAGGACAAAGTTTAGGTGAGGCTTACCAGGTTGCGGACGATATTCGTGATTTGATTGGTGATACACAAACGCTTGGGAAGCCTGTTGGAAAAGACATCGAGCTTGATAGGCCGAGTGCAACACGGCAATTGGGTTTAGATGGGGCTGTGGAGTATTTTGACGATCTCGTACAGCGTGCTATCCGTTCAATTCCTGATTGTGAAGGTCAGGGGATGTTGATGAAGCTTGTTCATCAAGAATCGGAGCGTTTGGTACCGAATGCTCTTTATGAACGGCACATTAAAGAGTTCAGTAAAACTCCTTCTAAAAGAGCGTCTGTTTAATGGCAAATCTTACGTACGAGCACGTATCTCAAGAAGAATCGGTTAACTCTGCTTGGGATCGTTTGCTCATATGGAGAGATCATCTCATTGCAAAAAGAGGGTTTCAGCGGATTGCTGGTAAATTGCCTATTTTTAGAAAAGTATCCAAAAGTAGGGCAAATCAAGTATTTGATTTAATGGCTGGTTTTGTATATTCGCAAATACTCTTGGCTTGTGTTAGGACTCACTTATTTGAGCATTTGAAGGATGGGCCATTATCTCTTGCGGATTTATCCCAAAAGATTGATTTACCTCTAAAAGGCTTGGAAAGGCTAGTATTGGGTGCGGTTTCTCTTAAGTTATTAGAAAAAAGATCCAATCATCGTTATGGCTTAGGTGCTTTAGGGGCGCCATTGGTTGGTAATAATGCTTTAACCTCAATGATCGAGCACCACAGTGCTCTTTATCAAGACTTGCGAGATCCTGTTGGTCTATTAAGAGGTGATTTGAAGGATAAGGCGCTTGAAACTTATTGGCCTTATATCACTGATAGCGGAGAGGTTCTTAAGGGCTTAAATTCCCAAGAAAAAGTAGCTCAATACTCTCAATTGATGTCCGATTCATTACCCTTAGTTGCGGATGAAATTATTTCTTCGTACAGTTTTTCCGGTCATAAGCTTCTATTGGATGTGGGTGGAGGTCAGGGTACTTTTATCAGTATTTTGGGTAATGCTGCAAAACACTTAAATTTTCAATTATTTGATTTGCCAGGTGTTGCTCAACTTGCCCAAATTAAGCTTGATCAGACTTCTGTGAAAGGGAAAGTGGTTTGTCACGGAGGCGATTTTTTCAATGATGAATTACCGCTTGGCGCAGATATCGTTACTTTGGTGAGGGTGTTATTTGATCATGATGATATTCGCGTGAAAAAGCTCCTCAGGTCTATTTACGATGCTTTGCCGGTTGGCGGTAAGTTGTTAATCGCTGAGCCTATGGCTGATACCCCTGAAAAACCTGAAATGGGGCAAGCATATTTTGGATTTTATTTGCTAGCAATGGGGCGTGGAAGGCCTAGAACTGCAAAAGAACTCGCACAATTTTTATACGAGGTTGGTTTCAAGGAATGTGAGTTATTAAAAAACTCTATGACAATCAACGCTCAAATCTTAGTTGCAGAAAAGTAAGGGTAAATACTTAGGTATTTATATGGACAATCTAACTAGCACAATGTGTATAAATTAGTTTACAGTTACAGTGTATATTTAAATTAACAGGAAATCGAAGTGAAGACTCAAGCTATCGTCATCCAAGAACCACAAAGAATTCACTTAACAGAGTTAAGTTTGAATGACATGGGTCATGACGATGTTCTTGTAGAGATAGCTTATAGCGGAATTAGTACTGGAACTGAAAAGCTAATTTGGAATGGCACTATGCCAAATTTCCCTGGAATGGGATATCCCCTTGTGCCAGGATATGAGTCTGTTGGAAAAGTTATAGATACCGGTAGCAATGTTTCATTGTCCAAAGGGCAATTCGTATTTGTACCTGGTGCTAATTGCTACGGTGATGTCAAAGGATTATTTGGCGGTGCTGCTTCTCACATTGTTATACCTCAACAGCGCGTTACTAGTATTCAAGAAGATATTGGTTCAAAGGGAATACTTCTTGCTTTAGCGGCCACTGCTTACCATGTGACTCAAGGAAATGTTGATCAACAACCAGATCTCATTATTGGGCATGGAGTGCTTGGTAGATTGATAGCACGTATCGCAGCTTGCCTAGGTAAGTCACCAGTAGTTTGGGAGACAAATCAACAACGAGTAGATGGCGCTAATGCTTATCAAGTCATTCATCCAAAAGATGATGATCGTCATGATTACGGAATTATTTGTGATGCTAGTGGCGATGTTCATCTTCTCAATCAGCTCATATCAAGAATTAGAAAACAAGGTGAGATTATTCTTGCTGGTTTTTATGATGAGTCAATTTCATTTATGTTCGCACCAGCGTTTATGCGCGAAATGAGAATGCGTATTGCAGCTCAGTGGTTACCAAGTGATTTGGAAGCTGTGTGCAAATTAGTACAAGAGAAAAAATTGTCATTAGACGATCTAATCACTCACGAAAGTATTCCTCAAGATGCAGAAAAAGCATACCAAACTGCATTTACGGATAAGCAGTGTTTAAAAATGATTTTAAATTGGAGACCCCAGTAATGAATAGTCCCATTCCTTCCCAAGCAACAGTGCAATTTATGAATTTAAAAAAAGAGGCTGCGATTGAGCCTGATTCAGTTTCTACAAAGCCAGTAACAAAAGAAACGCAGATTATTGCTATCTATGGAAAAGGTGGTATCGGTAAAAGTTTCACACTTGCAAATTTGTCATACATGATGGCCCAGCAAGGTAAAAAAGTTTTGTTAATTGGTTGTGATCCTAAAAGTGATACAACCTCTTTGCTTTTTGGCGGTAAGGCTTGCCCAACAATCATTGAGACATCTTCTAAGAAAAAATTAGCTGGTGAAGCTGTTGAAATTGGTGATGTGTGCTTTAAGCGTGATGGCGTATTTGCTATGGAACTCGGTGGACCAGAAGTTGGTCGTGGTTGTGGTGGACGTGGAATCATTCATGGCTTTGAAACTTTAGAAAAATTAGGATTCCATGATTGGGGTTTTGATTATGTTCTTTTAGATTTCCTTGGAGATGTTGTTTGTGGTGGTTTTGGATTACCTATCGCAAGAGACATGTGTCAAAAAGTGATCGTAGTGGGTAGTAATGATTTGCAATCACTATATGTGGCGAACAATGTATGTTCTGCTGTTGAATATTTCCGTAAGTTAGGTGGAAATGTGGGTGTAGCAGGCATGGTAATCAATAAAGATGATGGAACTGGAGAAGCAGCAGCCTTTGCAGAAAAAGCTGGAATCCCAATTTTGTCTGCGATACCAGCAAACGAAGATATTCGTAGAAAAAGTGCTAACTATGAAATTATCGGTAAACCAGGAACGGATTGGGCTGATTTATTCGCTCAGTTAGGCGACAACGTTGCAAAGGCTCCTCCAGTAAGACCGAACCCCCTTACACAAGATGAATTATTAGGACTTTTCTCAGGTGATCAAGTAGGCCGCAATGTAGTTCTTGAGCCGGCTAGTTTATTTGACATGGTTGGAAAGCATGAAGTAGTTAAAGAATCATTAGAAGTCATTTACGAAAAAAACTAAGATGAATTCTGAAAAAATCATTCCAATCTTGAAGCAACCTGATGCCATAAAAATGGATGGATTAGGTTGCCATTCAGGTGCTGAGCAAATGATTGAAGCTGCTAAAAGCGCCAATAAATCTGAAGTATTAGAACGCTATGCAAAAGATTATCCAAAAGGACCACATGACCAGCCTCAGAGTATGTGTCCTGCATTCGGATCTTTAAGAGTTGGTTTAAGAATGCGTCGTACTTCAACGATTCTCTCTGGATCTGCATGTTGCGTTTATGGATTAACTTTTACATCACATTTTTATGGTGCTAGAAGAAGTGTTGGATATGTACCATTTAATTCTGAAACCTTAGTAACAGGAAAATTGTTTGAAGATATTCGAGATGCTGTGCATCTTGAAGCTGATCCAGCAAAATATGATGCAATCGTTATCATTAATTTATGTGTGCCAACAGCTAGTGGTGTTCCACTTCAGCTTTTACCAAAAGAAATAAATGGCGTAAGAATTATTGGGATTGATGTTCCTGGTTTTGGAGTGCCAACGCATGCAGAAGCAAAAGATGTCTTAGCTGGTGCAATGCTGAAATATGCTCGTAACGAAATTCAAGCTGGTCCAGTAACTGCACCACGTCAAGGAAAGTCGGACAAGCCAACGATTACTCTTTTAGGAGAGATGTTTCCAGTAGATCCAGTAGGTATTGGCATGATGCTAGAGCCTATGGGACTTGCAGCTGGACCAGTTGTACCTACAAGAGAATGGCGTGAACTTTATCAAGCATTAGATTGCGCTGCAGTTGCTGCAATTCATCCTTTTTATACTGCTTCAATTAGAGAGTTTGAGGCTGCGGGAAGATCTGTATTTGGTTCTGCTCCAGTAGGATATGAGGGAACTGCAGCTTGGCTTGAAAGCATTGCTTCAATATGCAATATTTCAAAGGACAAGTTAGGTGCTACGCATAATAAATTTTTACCTTTGATTAAAGATGCTCTTACATCTAAGCCTATCAAAGGGAGAATAACCCTAAGTGGTTATGAAGGTTCTGAATTAATTGTAGCTAGATTGTTGATAGAAAGTGGAGCAGATGTTAGGTATGTGGGTACAGCATGTCCTAAAACAATTTGGAGTAAAACTGATTTTGATTGGTTGGAATCAAAGGGTGTTCAAGTTAAATATAGGGCTTCATTAGAGGATGATTTAGCTGCTATCGACGAATACAAACCAGATTTAGCTGTGGGTACAACTCCTGTTGTTCAAAAAGCAAAACAACTATCTATTCCTTCACTGTACTTTACAAACCTTATCTCTGCTAGACCTTTAATGGGTGTTGCAGGAGCTGGTTCTCTCGCGCAAGTCATAAATTCTGCAATCACAAATAAAGAGCGCTTTCAAACAATGGAAGCATTTTTTAGTGATGTTGGTACAGGTTTTGCTTCAGGGGTTTGGGATGAAGTTCCAGTTGATAGACCAGACTTTAAAGCTGACGTTCGTAGAAGAATGGAAAAAGCTGCTAAAAAACGCAAAGCGGAGGAAATGGGCTAATGCTAGTGCTAGATCATGACCGTGCTGGTGGATATTGGGGAGCTGTTTACGTATTTACAGCCATTAAAGGACTTCAAGTAGTTATTGATGGTCCAGTTGGCTGCGAAAACTTACCAGTGACCTCTGTACTGCACTATACAGATGCGCTACCACCTCACGAGTTGCCGATTGTTGTTACTGGATTAGCTGAAGAACAATTGGGTCGTGAAGGCACTGAAGCCTCTATGAAAAGAGCGCATCAAGTACTAGATCCAGATTTACCTGCAGTTGTTGTAACTGGTTCGATTGCCGAGATGATTGGTGGAGGCGTTACGCCTGAAGGCATGAATATTGCACGTTTTCTACCGAGAACAATTGATGAAGATCAGTGGCAAAGTGCGAACCGAGCAATGTATTGGTTATGGACAGAGTATGGCATGAAGCACATACCTGAAAGACCAAAGCGTCAAGAAAATGAAAAGCCAAGAGTCAACATTATTGGACCAGCATATGGCACTTTTAATATGTATAGTGACTTAGCTGAGATTAAGCGCTTGGTACAAGGTATTGGCGCTGAAATTAACATGGTATTTCCTCTTAGCAGTCACCTTGCAGATGTTTCTAGACTTGTAGAGGCAGATGTCAATATTTGTATGTATAGAGAATTTGGGCGCTTGCTGTGTGAGAACTTAGAAAGACCATATCTTCAAGCTCCTATTGGGATGCATAGTACTACTAAGTTTTTACGTTCACTTGGTGAATTACTTGGTTTAGATCCAGAGCCATTTATTGCTAAAGAAAAGAACACAACCTTAAAACCAATTTGGGATTTATGGCGTTCTGTGACGCAAGATTTCTTTGGTACTGCAAGCTTTGGGATTGTTGCAAACGAAACTTACACAAGAGGTGTTAGACATTTTCTTGAAGAAGAAATGGGCTTACCTTGTAATTTTGCAATTTCTCGCAAAGCTGGAGATAAAACTAATAATCAAGAAATTAGAGAGTTAGTACAAAAGAAAACTCCACTAGTTATTTACGGTAGTTATAACGAAAGAATGTATGCTGCAGAAGTTGGTGCTCGAGCAGCATATATTCCTGCTTCATTTCCTGGAGCAATTATTCGAAGACATACTGGTACGCCTTTTATGGGTTATGCCGGCGCGACATATTTAATTCAAGAATTTTGTAATTCATTATTTGATGCTTTATTTCACATACTGCCATTAGGTACTGATCTAGATAAGGTCGAAGCCACATTGGTTAAAGCAGGTCAAATGTCAAATTTACCTTGGGATGAAGATGCTCAACTTGTATTGAATCAAATCATCGCCAATCAACCAATAATTACACAAATATCAGCCGCAAAGCGAGTCCGAGATAGTGCAGAGAGACAAGCTAGGCTGGAGGGTTCACAGCGCGTTACCAAAGAATTACTCCAACGGATGCAATTTTCATTAGATGCTGGAGTTAGTTCATGAGAATTAAGAATTTTTTTCATGAGCAAAAAGAATATGACGGTTTATCGTCATATCCCAACGCTACACGGGTTGAGTGTAGTAATAGCTGTTTAGCTTTTTTTAGGAGTATTCATCATGAATGACAACAGATCTATATCTGGTTTGACAGATGCAGAAGCTCGAGAGTTCCACACATTTTATGTTCAAGGACTCATGGGATTTACTGCAATTGCCGTCGTCGCGCACATACTTGTATGGGCTTGGCGTCCTTGGTTCAATTGATGTTGCATTAACAACGAAAAGGGAATAATCATGCAAGTGAAATCAGAATCAATATCGAAATCTATGTCAAAGGATAGCTTATCTTTCACCATAATTTTTGTTTTATGTTTTGCAATTTGCTTCGTGGTATCCCTATTTATGTTGATACTGCCCAACCAATGGCGACTATGGTTGCCTGGTGCTGAGAGAGGGAAGTCATTACTCGAATCAGTCAAGGCAGGTGTTTATAGCTTTATGTCTTTCTTAACTTAGGAGAAGCATTATGTGGAGAGTTTGGAAACTATACGACCCTTTAAGGGCGATGGTAGCTCAAGGCGTTTTTTTATTTGCTTTGGCAGCTATGATCCATTTGATCTTATTGAGTACAAATCAATACAAATGGTTAGATGGTATGTCACAAGCACAATATTTGCAGTCACGCGCCGCAAAGTAAGTGTCGTAAAAAAGACTTGGTGGTGGTTGGTAACAACTACCTCCAAGCAAGAATTCGTAATGTAGATGAACTGAATATTAATAGTAACAAGGAGAGCACATCATGGCGATGCTCAATTTTGAGAGAAAGTACCGGGTTCGAGGGGGCACCTTAATTGGTGGAGACTTATTTGATTTTTGGGTCGGCCCTTTTTATGTAGGATTCTTTGGAGTCACTACAGTTTTTTTTAGTTTCTTAGGAACCGCCATGATTTTATGGGGTGCTGCTCATCAAGGAGTGTTTAACATTTGGCAAATTAATATTGCTCCTCCTGATTTGAAATATGGCTTAGGACCAGCTCCAATGATGGAGGGTGGACTATGGCAAATTATTACGATATGTGCCTTAGGTGCTTTTGGATCATGGGCATTAAGAGAAATTGAAATTGCTCGAAAGTTAGGTATGGGACTGCATGTGCCATGTACATATTTAGTTGCGGTTTTCGCATACTTCTCACTTGAGGTGATTAGACCAGTTTTAATGGGTGCATGGGGTCATGCATTTCCTTATGGAATCATGAGTCACTTAGATTGGGTATCAAATACTGGATATCAATATTTGCATTTCCATTACAACCCAGCACATATGATTGCTGTTACCTTGTTCTTTACAACAACCTTAGCGCTTGCTTTACACGGTGCGTTGATCTTGTCATCGACTAATCCAAGTGAAGGTGCAGTAAAAACTCCTGAGCATGAAGATACTTTTTTCCGAGATATTGTCGGCTACTCAGTTGGAACCTTGGGTATTCATAGAGTAGGACTCTTTTTAGCTGTAGCTGCAGTTTTCTGGAGTGCAGTTTGTATTATTTTAAGTGGACCATTTTGGACAAGAGGTTGGCCTGAATGGTGGACGTGGTGGTTAAACATGCCAATTTGGCATTGATTGAAACGGAGACGAATAATGGATTATCAAAATCTTTTCACTCAAACCCAAATTGCTGGCCCCAAGAATCATGGTGTCCCAATTAATGAATATGATCAACGTGAGCGAACAACTGGCATTGGCTTTAATTATCTTTTAGGTAAATTAGGTAATGCACAGTTAGGACCCGTTTATTTAGGTCGCTTAGGAGTTGCTTCTCTAGCTTTTGGAATGGCAGCATTCATGATCATTGGTTTTAATATGCTGGCTCAAGTGGGCTGGAATCCAATTCAAATGGTACGCCAATTGTTTTGGTTGTCACTGGATGCCCCATCGCCAAAATATGGATTGAGGCTCGCTCCTCTGTCTGATGGTGGATGGTGGAACATCGCAGGATTATTTTGCACCATTTCTATTTTGCTATGGTGGTTTAGAACTTATCGTAGAGCAAAAGCTTTGGGAATGGGTACCCACGTTAGTTGGGCATTCGCTGCAGCAATTTGGCTCTTCTTGGTATTAGGTCTATTCCGCCCAATTTGGATGGGTAGTTGGAGTGAGGGAGTGCCGTTTGGTATTTTCTCTCACCTTGATTGGACAGCTGCTTTATCAATACGATACGGTAATTTGTTCTACAACCCTTTCCATATGCTTTCAATATTTTTCCTCTATGGCTCAGTGTTGCTGTTTGGTATGCACGGTGCAACTATCTTAGCTGTTGGTAGATATGGTGGAGAAAGAGAAATTGAACAAATTGTTGATCGTGGAACTGCTTCAGAACGTGCAGCTTTGTTCTGGAGATGGACTATGGGTTTTAATGCGACCATGGAGTCCATCCACCGCTGGGCTTGGTGGTTTGCAGTACTGACTCCGATTTCTGGAGGTATTGGTATTTTATTAACAGGTACGGTTGTAGATAATTGGTATTTATGGGCTATGCACCATGGAATGGTTCCTTCATATCCAAGTACAGGAGTTGTTGATCCTTCTTTATCTACTCCAGCATTTATGCCGCCAGTTGAGGGAGTTAAATAATGAAGAATAAGTTAAGCTTAATGACCTTGTTAGTTGGGCTAGCATTATTAGTTACTGGATGTGAAAGACCATCGTTCCAAAAAGGACAGAATGGTTTTCGAGGAACTGGTATGGTTAATATTCAGAATCCAAGAATTAATGCTGATAAAGAAAAAGTAAATCAAGTACCGCCGTCTACTGGTTTGGCTCCAGCTGAAGGTGATAAGGCTTCCAAGGTTTATAAAAATGTTCAAGTTTTAGGAAATCTTAGTCAAGCCCAATTTACAACCTTTATGGTTAGTATGGCGAGTTGGGTAGCTCCTAATGAGGGATGTGTATATTGCCACAATCCGGCAAATTTTGCGGAGGATAGTAAATATACAAAGATAGTAGCTAGACGCATGATTCAAATGACTCAGCATATTAATAGCGACTATAAGGCTCACGTTAAAGAAACTGGCGTTACATGCTATACATGCCACCGTGGAAACAACATTCCTCAAAATGTTTGGTTTAAAGATGTTCCTCAGAATATCTCAGGTCCAGCTTTAGGAAATCGTAATGGTCAAAATGCTCCTGCTGAAAGTGTAGGTTACGCGTCCTTACCTTACGAACCATTTTCAAAGTATTTACTTGCAAGTAATCCAGCCAGAATACAAGGCAATAATGGCCTACCAAATGGTAATGTACATTCCTTACAAGAGACAGAAGGCGTCTATGGAATTATGATGCACTTCTCAAAAGCTTTAGGTGTGAACTGTACCTATTGCCATAACTCTAGAGCCTTTTCAAACTGGTCTCAAAGTACTCCGCAAAGAAGCCAAGCATGGTATGGAATACAAATGGTTAAGGATGTTAACAATACTTATATGACACCTTTGACGAAAACCTTCCCAGAACACCGTTTAGGTGGAACAGGTGATGTAGCAAAGGCAAATTGCTTAACTTGCCACCAAGGAGTTAATAAACCTTTGTATGGCAAAAGTATGTTGGGCGATTTCCCCTATTTAGCAACAACTCCAGCTGCTATCTCTCCTAAAAAAGAGAATGACATGGTGAAAGTGGCAGCTAAGTAGTTGTACTGGTGTTGTAGCGCTGTTTTAAGGCGCCTTCGGGCGCCTTTTTTTAAGGAATTAGATGGACACTCAAGTTGATCGATTCAAGATACCATTTTTAACTTCTCTAGAAGGGGCTGATGCTTCTGACTCTAGAGTTATCGTTATTGGTTCTGGATTTGGTGGACTTGCTTCAGCTATTCGCTTAGCTGTAAAAGGTTACGAAGTCACTGTTCTAGAGAAGTTAGATGCACCTGGCGGTAGGGCATATGTCCATAAAAGAAATGGATATGTTTTTGACGCAGGACCCACAATTATTACAGCCCCATTTTTATTAGAAGAGTTGTGGACATTGTGTGGTAAAAAAATGAGCGATGATATTGACCTAAGGTTGATGAATCCTTTTTACCAAGTTCGTTTTAATGATGGACGTGTATTTAATTACACTGGTGATGCTAATCAAATGCGAGCAGAGGTAGCAAAGTTTTCCCCTAAAGATGTGAGTGGGTATGAACGATTTGTTGTGGAGTCCGAGAAGTGTTACAAGTTGGGATTTGAAGACCTTAGTTCAGTTGCTTTTACATCATTATTAGATTTGGTTAAAGCTATTCCAAATATGGTGCAAATGCAAGCATGGCGAACCATACATCAAGTTGTTGCTAAATATTTTAAAGATCCACAGTTAAGACAAGTAATGAGTTTTCATCCTTTGTTAATTGGCGGTAATCCATTCTCAGTAACCGGTGTGTATTCCTTAATCAATGCGCTTGAGCGTAAATGGGGAGTTCATTCTGTCATGGGAGGTACTGGTGAGTTAATTCGAGGACTTGCTAATCTTCTTGAGAGTATTGGTGTAAAGATTCGTTATAACAGCGAAGTAAAAAAAATCAATATACAAGAGGGAAGAGTTACTGGAGTAAGTCTTGCAAATGGACAAACTTTATATGCCTCAAAAGTTGTATCGAATGCTGATTCCGCATGGACTTACAAACATCTCATTGATTCTAAATATCGCAAATATTGGACAGATAAAAAAATTGATAATGGCAAATATTCTATGAGCCTATTTGTTTGGTATTTTGGCGTTAACAAAAAATATGCTGATGTACCTCATCACATGATGTTGCTAGGCGATCGCTATGAAGATTTATTAAAGGATATTTTTAAACGACATCATTTAGCAAAAGACTTTAGTTTATATCTACACCGTCCAACTGCTACTGATCCCTCAATGGCTCCAGAGGGCCACGATACTTTTTATGTTTTATCTCCAGTTCCGCACTTAGATAGTGGAACTAATTGGGAAGAGCAAGTCGAACCATATCGTCAAAAAATTCAAGAATATTTAGAAGCTACCGTACTTCCTAAACTTGGTGAGCATTTAACAGAATCTTTTTGTACAACACCGCAAGATTTTAGAGATAGACTTTTATCGATTAAAGGCGCTGCTTTTGGTCTTGAACCTCTTCTTTTACAGAGTGCATGGTTTCGACCACATAATAAAAGCGAAGATATTCCAGGCTTATATATGGTTGGAGCAAGTACGCACCCTGGGGCTGGTATTCCTGGAGTTTTATCTTCTGCGAAAGCGCTTGAAAGTGTTATTCCTTCATTAAAAGGACAACATCAATATGTTTACTAAAATATTCTTCCGAAACCATCAATCAATGTTTGGAACTGCTTCCTTAGTTGCAAACGCACCTTCTACTAAATCAGATGAGCAAAATTGTGAAGAGTTGATGCGTGGAGGTTCAAAATCATTTTTTGCAGCATCAAGAGTATTACCCAAGAGGGTGCGTAAACCTGCCATTGCACTTTATGCTTTTTGCCGTCTCATGGATGATATTGTTGACGAGGGTAATAACGATATCAGTATTATCAAAGAACTTCATAAAAGATTAGATGCAATTTATGCAGGACAACCATACGACGTAGCTGCTGATCGCGCATTGTGTGAAGTTGTTCAAATGTATGAGGTACCTAAGATACTTTTAGAAGCCTTATTGGAAGGCTTTACATGGGATAAGCAAGGTCGACAATACGAAACTATAGAAGACCTCTATGAATATGCTGCAAGAGTAGCGGGAACTGTAGGTGCAATGATGTCTCTCATTATGGGGACAAGAAAGCCATCTGCTTTAGCGAGAGCTTGTGAATTAGGTTTGGCAATGCAATTAACTAATATTGCGCGTGATGTGGGAGAAGATGCACGCAATGGAAGGTTGTATTTACCAAGACAATGGATGATTGAGGAGGGTATTGATATTAACGCGTGGTTAGCTAACCCACAATCCACTCCTCAAATATCAAGGGTGATTGAACGATTATTAAAAACGGCTGATCAACTTTATCAACGTTCTCAAATTGGTATAACTCAATTACCAAAAGATTGTAGAGCAGCAATTTTTGGCGCACGATTTGTTTATGCACAGATTGGTAGAGAAATTGAATCTAATCAGCTAGATTCAATTCATCGTCGTGCGATAGTTTCAAGTAACAAGAAAAAGCTTTTAATGTTAAAAGCGATTTTTTATTCACACTCTAAACTTCATGTTAAAAAAGAATTAGAGCCTATTGAGCAAATCAAATATCTTGTTGATGCTGTTCCATTAGAAGGACCATACGCACATTATTCTGGAAGTTTTGAAGAGCGAATGGTTTGGGTAATTAATACTCTTGAAAAAGCTGAGAGACATAGACGTCAAAGGATGGATTCGCAATTTAACTCTAAGACAATCTAGGCATTCTCCAAGGAAGCATCATTTGTACAATAGGAGAGGAGAATCTTGGAATGTTAAGAGTTTCATGCATACATGTAACTTCCTCATCAAGCCAATTTCCAGAAATGATAGATCTAGAGTAAAAAGGAGTATCCTCAAGGTCCTCAATAACTTTAACTTCATCGGTATTAGATCTCAAATGGCGCTGAATTTTCCACATTGTTTTTGGGAGTTTTTTGCGATCCCCAAGAGAAAAATCCTCGATATTGCCATCCTTCATAAATCTTAAGGCTAATAGAGTTTCATTACCATTTTTTTCACGCACATCATACATCACTGCGGTACTACCATTTTTTAATAGAGCTCTTGCCCAGTCCCATTCATGAAAAGGGCGATTAATTGGTTCATCACCCTCATTTGAATCTAGGTAGGCATGTCCATTCCACTTGATATTTGGGGCTTCAAGTTCAACACTAATTTTTGATGTTGGGGCAATTGGACCCCAGCGATGACGAGCCTTTGAATCAAGCGGGACTGAGTAGTTAAAGAGTTGTTCTGGATAGACCTTTACTTTGCCAATTACTTTTTGACCAAAAGGAATTGATCTTTCGTTAATATCGATTTCTAGAGAGTCATTTATCCATTTTATGTTGCTAGGTCCAATTTGAAAAATCTCTGCATCTCTAAATGAACGCTTAAGACCACGTTCGGTCATAGTCCAGCGCTTTTTTCCTTTGGAGTAAATGGCGACATTAAGACAACAATAATTATCTGGATTAGCAAAGTTATTTCGATTAGCCCATAAATAGTAAGGTGAAAACACGCTTCCTATAAAAGCGATGATGGTAATGCCATGTTGACCATCTTCACTTAGACCATCAACATACCACCATAAATAACCACCATGAGGAACTATTTGATCAAAGCTTGGCGTTCCATTAGGGCTTCTGCCGCCAGATGTCCTGACATTGCTGCCATGGGAACTCCCGGACCCGGATGAACGCTCCCTCCCGCTAGGTATAGGTTCTTGATATTGGAAATTGAACTTGGGCGAGCAAATGAGCTCATCCAACCGTGGGTTGCCATTCCATAAAGTGCTCCCCCCGTTCCAGGAAAGAGCTGGTTGAATTCTGTTGGAGAAGTTCTCACTACAGAGGGGTTGTTTAAGTTGAGTTCTAAACCACTCCTGCCAAGAAGACGCATTACTTGTTGTTGACATAATTCAATCTCCTGATTAGAAATTTGACGTTCTCCGATTGGGGGAGCATTTACTAATAAAAGCATTTTGTCGCTTGCACCTTCTGGTTCCTTGTTAATTCTACTTTGGGCGCAAAGATATACTGTGGGGGTTTTAGGCAAACTTTTTTGATTAAAAATATCCTCAAATTCACTCTTATAATTTTGATCAAAAAAGACGGTATGCCTACTTAGTGGAAAATTTACTTTGGGAACATTGATTGACCAAGTTAAAGCTGATAGAGACGGTGTGGGGGAGATCTTAGGTACTGCTTTAGTTAAAGAGTCTCCGAATAAGCCTTTTTGTAGAGCATTAATATCACCATTAAAAATAAAACTATCAGCGGAAATTTTTTCACCCTTATCAGTTTCAATATATTGAATAAGATTGTTCTGATGATGTATTTTCACAACTTTAGTATTCGTTTGAATATCTGCACCTCTATCCTGGGCAAGCTTGGCTATCATTTTAGGAAGTTGAACCATACCATTTTGTATAGACCAAACGCCAACCATTTCAACGTGTGCAATGAGCATTAAAGTTGCAGGTGCTAAGTAGGGTGATGAACCACAATAGGTTGCATAGCGTCCAAATAATTGATGCAATCTTGGATCAGGAAAATATTTTTCTAAGGAGTCCCAAAGACTTTTAAAAAGTCCGATAGCCATTAGATTTTTAGAGCCAGAAGCTCCCAGTTGAGACATCATAGAAGTAAGGCTAGGTCTTTTAGACTTAATATAAGGACCTTCAAGTGATTCATAAACCTTTTTGCTCATATTACAGAACTCAAGGAATAGTTCAGCTTGGCGATTGCTTGAAAACTCTCGTATAGCTTTTGCACTTTGATGTTGGTCTGCAAATAAATCTAATTGGTCTGAGCCCCAAAAGTGTCTAGCAAGAACTGGTAGTGGAGTTAATTGAAGATGGTCACTTAAGTTTTCATTACATTTTTTGAACAAGTCCTCGAATACCCATGACATAGTGAACACAGTTGGACCCGAGTCTACTCCTTGATCCCCAATCATGATTTGTCGAATCTTTCCACCGACTGTGTGTTCTTTTTCAATAACAGTCACTTTATAACCCTCGTGGGCCAATCTAAGACTGGCGCACAAACCGGCTATTCCACCACCAATGATGACAACGTGTTTAGGCATAGTTTTTTCCTCGCCACGTCCCTAATGGATTGATTGGTATAAAGCGAGTAAACATAGATTCAGAAAAAAAAGCTCCCTGGTAAGCGCTTCTAATTGCTTCTAAATGTGCGCCGCTTCTTGCGTAGTCATCCATTGCTAACTGGGATTCCCATATCGTAAAAGTTGCTTGCCTAAGGTATGGGGCTTCTCCAAGACCTGCGGCCAAGATACATCCTTTTGTATGATTTAAAGAATCTTCAGCAGGGGGTGCTTTACTCCAAAACTTTGGAGCTTTATGCCATTTAATCGATGCACGTGTGATACCCGCAATTGGGCCCTCAACCGGAGCTTCTTGAGTAACATTCATTGAGTAAGAAGACCAACTTCCTTTTGAAGAATAGCTTTGAAGTGAAACACAAAAAAACTCATCAGCATGATCTTGGTAGAGTTTAATTAAATCAGATTTTTCTCTGAATGCAAGTGCGTTTTCAGGAGTATCAAAAACGCAAAGCAGTCCTTGTTTTCTTAGGCTAGGGCGAAGTTGGAAACCACCGTTTTGACCACTACCTAAGATTTTAAAAAATTCTAATCCAGGGATATTATTTAATGAATATTTGCCGATTACAAAACGTGATAAGCCCCATGCAAGGGATCCTGAAGAATAATTGACAAGACTAAGAACTGCTGTATGTTGCTTCATTCATCTGTTTAATCAGATTCAGAGCCATTAGGATCTGTAATACCAAAGCGACGCATTTTGATATAAAGGCTTTGTCTTGATAAGCCAAGCATTTCAGAGGCAGAAACTCTATTATTTAATGTCAAATCTAGAGCTGACATGATGCACATCTTTTCAATCATATCTGTGGTTTCGCTCACAATATCTCGCAAAGGAACTCTGCCAACTAACTCTGTTAATTTTGTTGCAGTTTGTTTCAAATCGCTGTTATTTTGATTTCGCTGTGAAACTCTTTGACCAATATGGCGGATACTAAAACCAATGTATTCTTCTGATTCGCCAACTACTTTAACGGCAGACAGCTCTACCTCTATGCCATGAGAGTCGCCTTTTGGAATAATGCTAGTAACGTAGTGTTTGATCGAGATTTTTTCTTTGAGATTATTAAGTATTACGCGTAAATCAATACTTGATCTTCCAAGCCAATTATCAATTGGTTCACCGATAAGATCTGATGATTTTTCTTCCTGAGTCATCTCTTGGAATGTTTGATTAATTGTCAAGATTTTGCCATTCATATCAGTCACAACATATGCATCTAATGAAGACTGAATAGCTCTAATTAATCGAGAGGTATCAATATCGGTATGTAAATAATCATTCACATTACTTTGAGGTACGACATGAACTAAAAATACTGTTTGATTTTCTTCACGTAAAAAATTAACAGCCACTTCAACGGGCAATTTATTTTTTGCCAAATGAACTGATATTTTTTTGGAGTAAGACATATTTCTGGAATTATTAAATATGTCCAAAAGCTCATCAAAATCAGCCATATCAATAAATTCAGCAAATGCTCTACCAATAACCCTTTGACCCTTGTCAGAAAATAGGTTCATTGCAACGGCATTGGCCTCGAGTATTTTGAGTGTGCTTCCATCAACGATAATGTGAGCAGTTAGGCTCAGATCAAATAATTGGCGATATCTTGCTTCAGCGAATCTTAAGCGCAAATAATCTGTTTCAATAGCTTGTTGTGCTTCTACAAGCCGTTGTTGAAGATTTGCTAGATTTCTTAAATCGCGACCTACAGCTATAAATTTTTGATCTTTTGCAAAATATAAGGTCGAAAGCATGAGGGGAACATCGGAACCGTCAGGTGACGGGATATTAATCTGACGCCATTTTTGTGATTCTTCAGAATGATTAACTTCTAAAAGTTCAGTAACTTTCTTTTTACTGTCCGGTGCAACACATTCTAGTAATGATCTACCTACAAGTTGGTTTAAAACTTGTAGGCCAGGAGCATTGGAACTTTGAAAATGTTCAATAATGCCGGCATCATTGATTGTGATTACTGCATCTGAGACGTGACTTATAAGACCTGCTGCAGAAGCAGAGTCAATGGATTCTATAATTTTGGAATAATTATTAGGAAGGGTATTCATGTTGATTGCTGTTTACTAATACGCATGTACATGAATTGTAACGTCTTGGCCTATGGGAATTCAATTAATTCATCCTTAGATTTTTAATGGTTGCTACAAAGATCTCTGCTTGTCGAATAGCATCATTAGCATCAGAGGATTTAATATCTGCATCAATATCATCAAACAATTCAGGATGGGAGTTATATAAAGGGCCCCCGACCATAAAGGCAACATTTGGGTTCATTGATCTTGAGCGTAATGAGCTAATAAGTTGATTGACCCCAATCAACTGTTCTTCATATCCTACGGATATCCCAATAACATCAAACCACTGAGAAAATATAAGGTTATTAATTTGTTCAGGTTGTAGATTGGGCTCTCCCCAGACTCTCCAACCCGCGCGACGGAAGAATTCAGAGACGATGAATAATCCTAAGGTATGTTGTGAGCTTGGAGCAGGAATCAATAATGCATTGAGATTTTCAATGGGTGAGTTGTTTTTGACTTGAAACTCGCGGGAAAGACCATACAAAATATGCTGTAATCGCCAAAGGCCAATCGTTACCTCAGAGAAGGTGCAAATATCTTCTTCCCATAAAACGCCAAGTTTCCTTGCTACTCGAGGGATAAGGTCTAAATAAATCGAGTCAATAGAAACCTTCTTAGCGAGAAGTTTTTTCACAAATTCGGTGCATGATTCTTGTGAACTATTAATCGATAGTCCACAGAGCAAATCAATTTCAGCTGGGTGAATTGGTCTTAATCCTGGAGTTGCTAGTTCCTCTAAGGGGGAGTTGGCTTGATGGCTAACAAGAAGTCTAGGGATAATTTCTTGATCAAGCATCTGAATCAAGATATCAACGGGTTCTTTTGATGCAGCTTTGGAATTTTCAGCTTCGAGGCATTCATCTTCAGCTTTAAAGCTTTTACTATGGATATTCCTCATCACAGTCTCCACGTAGGGGAATTTTTTTAATAAATCTAGAGGCTTAACCATAACTATGCTTTTGATGAATGTGTATTAGGGGAAATACTGTCAAGTTGAATTTACACCTCTTTTTGCCACATGTCTAATATCTTTTGCATAAATTAGGGATTTCCCTATATTGTGTAAACTGGTTTAAGCGTAAACTTTAGTTGACAGTTGTATAAACAAAATACCCCTTAGGCAATGAATGACTGAAAAGATGGCATTCCTGTACACACCAGAACAAAAAAGAAAAAGAGATTCTTCTATTTGGACTATTGTTCAAGGTGTCTTGGCACCTTTACAGTTTTTGGTGTTTTTGATCAGTTTATCTCTTGTACTACGTTTTTTAATTACAGGCAATGGTTACGAAATTGCTAATTATTCTATCTTAATTAAGACTATTTTCTTACTAGTCATCATGATTACAGGAAGTATTTGGGAAAAAGTGGTCTTTGGAAAGTATCTTTTTGCCGAAGCGTTCTTTTGGGAGGATGTCTTTAGCATGCTCGTAATTACGCTTCATCTGAGTTACGTTTACGCCCTTTTCCAGCACTTATTGTCTCCCCTCAATCTAATGTTGCTTGCTTTGGCTGCATATGCGGCTTATTTAGTGAATGCTATTCAGTTCATTTGGAAGTTGCGTATGGCAAGAAAGCAGCATGAATCTAAAGAAAATAATTCCGAAGATATCCGATCCTCAGATATTTATGCAAAAGGGTATGCATCATGAATGCCGTCATTCCAATTCAGAATCTACAAGCTAAAGGATGTGATAAACCCATTGAAATCCTTAAGGAACGTGGTCAAAGAGAAGTTTTTTGTGGCCTAACTGGCATTATTTGGATGCATAGAAAAATACAAGATGCATTTTTTCTAGTGGTTGGATCAAGAACTTGTGCGCATTTAATTCAATCTGCAGCTGGGGTCATGATATTTGCTGAACCAAGATTTGCAACCGCGATTATTGATGACCGTGATTTAGCTGGTTTGGCTGATGCAAATGCTGAATTAGATAAAGTAGTTCAGAAATTACTATCAAGAAGACCTGATATTAAATTACTCTTTTTAGTGGGGTCATGCCCATCGGAGGTGATCAAATTAGATCTTCATAGAGCTGCAGGACGCTTAGATAAACAGTTTGCTCCAAATGTAAGAATTCTTAATTACTCAGGAAGTGGAATTGAGACAACCTTTACTCAAGGTGAAGACGCATGTTTACAAGCCTTAGTTCCTGAGTTACCGCAAACAGATCAAAATTCATTAATGATTGTAGGTTGTTTGCCGGATATAGTTGAAGATCAGTTTGCAAGAGTCTTTAAAGATCTTGGTATCAATAATGTTAGCTTTTTCCCTCCAAGGAATTCAAAAACATTACCAGCTATTGGACCTAATACACAATTTATATTAGCTCAGCCATTTCTTGGAGATACCACACGTTCTCTAGAATCAAGAGGCGCAAAATTATTAGTTTCTCAATTTCCATTTGGAGTTGAGGGAACTACGATGTGGCTTTCAACTATTGCCAATGCAATGGGGGTAAATCAAGATCACTTTGAAAAAGTCATTGCACCTTTACAAGCCCGTGCTGAAAAATCTCTCATACCGCTTAGAGAAAATTTACAAAATAAAAAGATTTTCTTTTTCCCAGATTCTCAATTAGAAATACCACTTGCTAGGTTCTTGCAACGTGAGCTAGGAATGCAACTCACTGAAGTAGGAACTCCATATTTACATCAACAAATATTGCAAAAAGAGCTCGAATTATTGCCAAGTGATATCACTTTGTCTGAGGGGCAGGATGTAGAAAAGCAATTGGATCGTTTAAAAGAAATCAATCCTGATATGGTTGTTTGCGGCCTTGGCCTTGCGAATCCTCTTGAAGCAAAAGGCTTAACTACCAAGTGGGCAATAGAGCTAGTCTTTAGTCCTATCCATGGGTTTGATCAAGCAGCAGATTTAGCTGAATTATTTGCTAGACCTTTGCGTCGTAAAGAGAAACTAAAGTTTCACCAGGAGGTGATATGCAATTAACCTTGTGGACTTACGAAGGACCACCTCATGTAGGTGCGATGAGAGTTGCAACAGCAATGAACCAATTGCATTATGTCCTTCACGCTCCGCAGGGAGATACCTACGCTGATTTACTTTTCACAATGATTGAAAGGTTACCAAAAAGACCACCCGTAACCTATACAACCTTTCAAGCAAGAGACTTAGGTGGTGATACTGCATCTTTATTCAAAACTGCTGCAAAAGAATCTTATGATCGTTTCTTGCCACAAGCCATGATTGTTGGCGCTTCTTGTACAGCTGAGTTGATACAAGATGATCCAGGTGGACTGAGCAAAGCTCTTAATTTACCAATTCCAGTAATACCTCTGGAGTTGCCTTCTTATCAAAAGAAAGAAAATTGGGGCGCATCAGAAACTTTTTATCAGATTGTTCGACATCTTACCGTTGCAGATACAAAAATACCTGCAGCAACACATATTCAGCAACGTCAGCAAAAGTTGCAAGATGGTAAAAAGTTTACTTGTAATATTTTAGGACCTACAGCATTAGGTTTTAGACATAGGGATGACATCAAAGAAATAACAAAATTACTCATTTCTCTTGGTATTGAAATAAATGTTGTAGCTCCTCAAAGCGCAAGTCCTCTTGATATTGTAAAAATTCCTCAAGCCGACTTTAATGTTGTGCTTTATCCTGAAATTGCTCAAACGACAGCTTCTTGGTTGTCAAGAATGTTTGGTCAGCCTTATACAAAAACAGTACCTATCGGTGTTAATGCAACCATCGATTTCATCAGAGAAGTGGGAGCGATTGCAGGAATATCAGAAGAAACAATATTAGGAACTATAAAGTCGAATTCTTCTTGGTATGCAAGATCAGTAGACTCCACCTATTTGACAGGTAAGAGAGTTTTTATTTTTGGTGATGCCACTCACGTGATTGCAGCGGCTAGAATTTCCAGAGATGAGATGGGATTTGAAGTTGTCGGTATGGGCACCTACTCTAGAGAATTTGCAAAAGATGTTCGAGAGGCTGCAAAAGGATATGGACTAGAGGCTTTAATCACAGATGACTACCTTGAGGTTGAAGATAAAGTAACTGAACTCTCACCTGATTTGGTTCTTGGAACTCAAATGGAGAGGCATATTTCAAAAAGATTGGGTGTGCCTTGTGCTGTTATTTCTGCGCCTGTTCATGTTCAAGACTTTCCAGCAAGATATGCGCCACAAATGGGATTCGAAGGAGCCAATGTACTTTTTGATACATGGATTCAACCGCTCATGATGGGTCTTGAAGAACATCTATTGATGATGTTCAGGGAAGATTTTGAATTTAATAGTAATGTCCCGGCTTCTCATTTAGGTCATGTTGGCGGAGCCCATCCAGCTAGTATCGCTGTTACCAAAGCACCTGCGTATTTCGAATTGGAATCTTCAAAAGATCAAAATCCTGAATTGCATGATCAATCCTTATCTGAGCAAGAGGTAATAGGGTTAAAAGCTACAGACTCTGATGTAGCTCAGTGGACTCCAGATGCGATGAAAGAACTTGGAAAGATTCCATTTTTCGTAAGAGGCAAGGCTAGGCGTAATACAGAAAAATTTGCTCAAGAGCAAGGTATGCAATTAATCACATTGGAGACGCTGTATGACGCAAAAGCCCATTACAGTCGTTAACAAAACGCCAATTAAATTTGTGCTGGTGACGATGGATACCCATCTCATGAGTGCAAGTCAAAAAGCAAATTATGCGTTGTTGCGTGAAATGCCAAATTTGGAGTTTAAGATTCATGCGGCTGCATCTTGGGCAAATGATTCTCAAAAGTTAGAAGAGTGCCGTAAAGATATAGCTTCTGCAGACATCATTATGGCTACGATGCTATTTTTAGAAGATCATTTCTTACCAATATTAGAAGATTTAAAAAAACGCAGAGATCATTGTGATGCAATCGTGTGTGTGATGTCAGCTGCTGAAGTTGTGCCTCTAACAAAAATTGGTAATTTTGATATGAGCCAGCCCGCTAGTGGGCCTTTAGCATTGTTAAAAAGAATGCGTGGTAAGAAAGAAAAAAATACCACTGGTGGCGCTGCGCAAATGAAGATGTTGCGTCGTTTACCTAAAATACTTAAATATATTCCTGGTACAGCACAAGATGTAAGAGCTTATTTTTTAACTATTCAATATTGGTTGGGTGGTTCAGAAGAGAACATGTATCACATGGTTAAGTTTTTGATTCATAAATATGCCAGTGGTCCAAGAGTTAGTTTAAGAGATTCAAAAAGTAAAGTTGTCGAGCCTGTTATATATCCTGACTTAGGTGTTTATCACCCGCGCTTAAAAGGCAGAATTAGCGAAGACATCAATTCAGTACCAAAGCTAGTTCCAGATTCGAAAGCGAAGGGGCGTATTGGCGTTCTATTGTTAAGATCATATGTGTTAGCTGGTAATACAGAACATTATGATGCTGTTTTTGCAGCTTTAGAGGCTAGAGGTTATCAAGTTCTTCCTATCTTTGCTGCCAGTTTGGATGCGCGTCCAGCCATTGATGCTTATTTAATGAAAAACAACGCAAGTAGCGTTGACGCGCTAGTATCTCTAACAGGATTTTCCCTTATTGGAGGTCCTGCATATAACGATTCTAAGGCAGCTGAACAAGTTCTCAGTCAATTGAATATCCCCTATATTGCTGCGCATCCAGTAGAGTTCCAAAGCTTATCTGAGTGGGGTGGTTCAGACAGAGGACTATTGCCAGTTGAGAGTACCTTAATGGTCGCCATTCCTGAACTAGATGGAGCTACAAATCCAATGGTGTATGGAGGTAGATCAGGTCCTGCAGGAACAAAATGTACTGGCTGTCATCGCCAATGTACATTTACTGAAAACAATAATGCAAATGACATGTTTACTTGTGTTGAACGTGTCGATATGTTGGCTGCAAGAGTAGATAAATTGATTGCACTTAGAAAAGCTAAAGTGCGGGATCGCAAAGTTGCTTTAGTTATTTTTAATTTCCCACCGAATGCAGGACATGTTGGAACAGCAGCCTACTTAGGCGTATTTGAATCTATCTTTGAAACCATGAAAAGGATGAAGAAGGAGGGCTACTCGATTGATATGCCTGCTTCTGTAGATGATTTAAGAAATGGTTTATTGCATGGCAATGCAGCGGACTTTAATACAGATGCCAATGTTCATCATTTAATTCCTGTTGTAGAGCACATTAAAAGAGAAAATTGGTTAAAAGAAATTGAGCAACATTGGGGACCTGCTCCAGGTAAGCAATTAAATGATGGATCTAATCTTTTTGTATTAGGTAAGCAATTTGGGAATGTGCTTGTAACGGTTCAGCCTAGTTTTGGTCATGAAGGTGATCCGATGCGTTTGTTATTTGAAAAGGGTGCCACTCCAACACACGCTTTTTCTGCTTATTATCGTTATTTAAGAGAAGATTTTGGAGCGCATGTCGCATTACATTTCGGCACTCATGGAGCGCTTGAATTTATGCCGGGTAAGCAAACGGGTTTATCAGGTAGTTGCTGGCCAGATCGCTTAATTAAAGATTTACCAAATCTGTATCTGTACGCATCTAATAACCCATCTGAAGGCGTCATTGCAAAGAGGCGCTCAGGTGCAACCTTAATTAGTTATTTAACACCTCCGATTGGGCAAGCTGGCCTATATAAAGGTTTAGCAGATTTAAAGGCTAGCATTGATAGATATCGATCTTTACCGGTTGAGAAAAATAATGCAGCAAATGTCAAAGAACGTGAAGAACTAGGAGCCTTAATATTTGATCAAGCACAGGCTATTGATGTTCTCCCGAAGACAACAAGCTGGGTAGGTAAGCAGCAAGAAGAAATCAGTCAATTAATTCTTGATTTAAGTAAGCAACTTCTTGAGTATGAATACGCATTGATTCCAGAAGGTATGCATGTTATTGGTTCGAAGAGAAAGTTAAATACTCGAATCAATATGTTAAGAAGTATGGCTAAGTTTGCTGTTGATTTAGAACTTTCTGAAGCTCTTTTAGAAGGCATTATTGATGGTAAGTCTCCTCAAGTAATTATTCAGGAACATTCAATTTCTCATATCGAGAATATATTAAAAATAATTACTGACTTACAGTCTGCTGATCAGTTGATGCAGACAGATAGTGAGTTAGATGGTTTGATGAAGGCCTTAGACGGTCAATATATTGCTCCAGCACCAGGTGGTGATGTACTCCACAATTTGGATGTTTTGCCAACTGGACGTAATTTACATGGCTTTGATCCTTTTAAATTACCTAGTCAATTTGCAATAAGAGATGGTGCTAGACAAGCACAGCTTTTATTGGATCGTCATCAACGTGATAGTGGTGAGTTGCCGAGTTCCATTGCAATGGTGCTATGGGGAACAGATAATTTGAAGTCTGAGGGCGCACCTATTGCACAAGTTTTAGCGTTGATGGGAGCAGAGCCACGCTTTGATAGTTATGGAAGATTGGTTGGTGCAAGTTTAATTCCACTTGAAAAATTAGAGCGTCCAAGAATCGATGTTGTTATTTCAATCTCAGGTATTTTTAGAGATTTAATGCCTTTGCAAATTAAGTTGTTAGCTGAAGCTGCTTTACTAGCAGCTAGCGCTGATGAGCCTTTAGATCAAAACTTTGTTAGAAAACATGCTTTAGATTATCAAGCCAAAATGGGTTGTGATTTAGAGACTGCAGCTTTAAGAGTTTTTGGTAATGCTGATGGAACATATGGTGCTAACGTTAATTTACTGGTGGACAACAGCCGATGGGTTGAAGAAGAGGAGTTGTCCAATACCTATTTAAAGCGTAAAGGTTTTGCCTATGGCGTTAATGGTAAGCCTCAATTACAAAAGACTGAGTTACTCAATAGTATCTTTGCTGATGTATCTTTGGCTTACCAAAACCTTGATTCAGTAGAGCTTGGCGTAACCACCATTGATACTTATTTTGATACTTTAGGTGGAATCAGTCGTGCAGTTCAATCTGCTAAGGGTGGGGAATTAACACCGGTTTACATAGGCGATCAAACTTCTGGAACTGGCACAATTCGCACTTTGGATGAACAAGTCACTCTAGAGACAAGAACAAGAATGCTCAACCCAAAATGGTATGAAGGAATGTTAGAGCATGGGTTTGAGGGGGTTCGTCAAATTGAATCACATCTTACAAACACATTTGGGTGGTCTGCCACTACTGGTCAAGTTCAGCCATGGGTATATCAACAAATTACAGAAACCTTTGTTTTAGATGAGCAAATGCGCGAACGTTTGGCTGAATTAAATCCAAACGCAACTGCAAAAGTAGCACAAAGACTTATAGAAGCAAGTGAACGTAAGTATTGGAAACCATCGGCAAATGATCTTGCCATATTGCAACAAGTTGCTGACGAGTTAGAGGACCGACTCGAAGGCGTATACCAAGGAGTAGCTATTTCATGAATTCAGTTTCCGTTCCAATCTCAGTATTAACCTCTTCTAAACCTCCAGATGGAGATGGAAGTGTTCAGGTGCATTTAGACCCTAATTTAAAAATTGGAAACGCCAAAGTATTTGCGATTTATGGAAAAGGTGGCATTGGTAAAAGCACCACATCCTCTAATTTATCTGCGGCATTTTCAAAGTTAGGAAAACGCGTTTTACAAATTGGATGTGATCCAAAGCATGATTCGACTTTTACTTTGACGGGTAAGTTAGTTCCAACCGTTATCGATATTTTAGAAACAGTGGACTTTCACGCTGAAGAGTTAAAAATTGAAGATTTTGTATATGAAGGCTATAACGGTGTTATGTGTGTTGAGGCAGGTGGACCTCCAGCTGGAACAGGATGTGGGGGTTATGTTGTTGGACAAACAGTTAAGTTATTAAAAGAACACCATCTTTTAGAAGATACCGATGTTGTTATTTTTGATGTTTTGGGTGATGTAGTGTGTGGAGGTTTTGCAGCACCATTACAACATGCTGATCGTGCCTTAATCGTTACTGCCAATGATTTTGATTCGATTTTTGCGATGAATCGTATTGTTCAGGCTATTTCTGCAAAAGCTAAAAACTACGACGTACGCTTAGGCGGTGTTATAGCTAATCGTAGTGCCGGTACTGACCAAATTGATAAATTTAACGAAAAAGTTGGTCTTAAGACCATGGCGCATTTCCCAGATTTAGATGCTATTCGCCGCAGTCGCTTAAAGAAGTGCACGATTTTTGAAATGGAAGCATCTCCTGAGATAGAGGCTGTTCAAAACGAATATTTAAGACTTGCAGCTTCATTACTTGAGGAGCTTCCACCTATTGAGGCTGATAGTTTGAAGGATCGTGAAATATTTGATTTATTAGGGTTTGATTAATGACAACAATTCAATATGAAAAAAAGCGCAGTGAATTAGAAGAGTACTTTGATCGTACTGCGGTCAAGGCTTGGGAAAAACTCACATCGGATGCTCCGGTTAGTGGAATTAGAGCTACTGTTAGGGCAGGACGTGACGCAATGCGCAATATCCTATTGAGTCGATTGCCGCTTAATTTATCTGGAAAAAGAGTTTTAGATGCCGGTTGTGGAACAGGGGCTTTAACCACTGAGCTTGCTAAGCGTGGTGCGCATGTTATCGCGGTTGATTTATCTCCCACCTTGATAGCTTTAGCTAAAGAAAGAATAGATCCTCTCATCAGTAGAAATGTAGAGTTTTATTCTGGCGATATGCTGAGTCAAGAATTTGGATATTTTGATTATGTTGTTTGCATGGATTCAGTCATTCACTATCAATGTGCAGATGCAATGTCAGTGCTTGGAAAACTCGCTGAGAATACGCAAGAAAAAATTATATTTACATTTGCGCCTAGTAATTTTTCACTTGAGTTAATGATTAGAGTAGGAAAATTATTTCCGAAAAAAGATCGTTCACCATTCATCGTACCTATAGCAGAAGAGTCAATTAGATCTGCAATACAAAACTATGATCATCTCCAAGGTTGGGAAGTCAGTTTTACGCAGAAAGTTTCTAGTAGTTTTTATAAATCACAAGCAATGGAGATCACGAAGAAATGAAGATTCCATTTTGGGTTTCTAAAAACTCATGGATTTCTATTAGTCCTAAGTTATTGCCGTTCGCAGATGTTGTGACGAAGGACTTACCACTTTCTCGTTTATTACGCTTATCATTATTTCAAGTAACTGTAGGTATGGCCGCAACATTACTGATTGGTACTCTCAACAGGGTATTAATCATAGAAATGGGGGTTAGTTCTTGGCTGGTTGCTTTAATGGTCGCCTTACCATTAGTTTTTGCTCCTTTTAGAGCTCTAGTAGGTTTTAAGTCTGATAATCATCGTTCAGTATTAGGTTGGAGGAGAGTGCCATACATTTGGATAGGAACACTCTTACAATTTGGGGGCTTATCGATCATGCCTTTTGCATTAATTCTTCTTTCAGGAGATACGCACTGGCCAATGTGGTTCAGTCACTTAGCAAGTGCGTTGGCATTTATATTGGTAGGTGCAGGAATGCAAACTACTCAAACTGCAGGATTAGCGCTTGCTACGGACATTGCGGCTGAGGAGTCTAGACCTAGAGTTGTAGCTTTGATGTATGTCATGTTACTAGTTGGTATGGTCATTAGTGGAATAGTATTTAGCTTTTTCTTAAATCCTTTTTCACAATTTCAGCTCATACAGGTTGTTCAGGGAGCTGCTAGTGTGACTATCTTCCTCAATATTGTTGCACTCTGGAAGCAAGAGGTTCGTCAGCCACATAAAACGAATGTAAAAGATGCAGGGCCTAACTTTAAAGAGTCATGGAAGCAATTTACTTCTAATGGTCGCGTTAAGCGCTTTTTGATAACACTGGGATTAGGATCTGCTGCATTTAGCATGCAAGATATTATTTTGGAACCATATGGTGGAGAGATTCTTCATCTAAGTGTTTCTCAAACTAGTTTGTTAACTGCCTTAATGTCTATGGGCTCATTGGCAGCATTTGCCCTCGCTGCGAGATGGCTTACCAAAGGAATGAATCCTTATCGGATTGCTTCTATTGCACTCTTGGTTGGTTTAATGGCATTTTGCTTTGTTATTTTTGCCGAGCCCTTATCTTCTCCATTGATGTTTAGATCAGGGGCAACATTGATTGGCTTTGGAGCTGGTTTATTTTCAGTAAGTACTTTAATTATTGCCATGCAAATGGAAAGTCTTGGCTTAACTGGAATGGCAATTGGCGCTTGGGGTGCTGTGAATACGATGTCTTCAGGATTGGCAATTTCGATTGGTGGATTAATTCGGGATCTTGTATCTGAGATGTCACAAAAAGGATTTTTGGGAGAAGCTTTAAATAGTCCTGCGGTTGGCTATCAAGTGGTGTATCACATAGAAATTTATTTATTGTTTGCTACTTTGGTAGCTCTTGGGCCTTTAGTTCTTTATAGAGCTAAAACAAATTTGCCGCAGAAAAAATTCGGATTAGCTGACTTACCCAGTTAATCTATTTTAAAGGAGGATGTTATGACAGGTATAGGCGCAATAACACAAGGATGGGATGTTGCATCCATTATTTTCACACTATTTATTTTATTTTTTATTGGTCTTGTTTATCACTTGACCTTAGAAAGTAAAAGAGAAGGTTTTCCATTGGAAACTGAACGTTATGGAACTATTCGTAATGAAGATGGTTTGACAATGATGCCCAAATCTAAGTTTTTTAAAACCGAATTTGGAAAAGTCTATGAAGCTCCTCTTGCGCAAGCTCCAGCACCTGAGGTGTTAAATGCTGAACCTGCTCATTACATGAATGGTGCGCCACTTATTCCAACAGGCAATCCATTATTGGCAGGTGTAGGACCAGGTTCTTATGCTCAAAGAGCTGACATACCTGATGTAGGTATTCATGGTGAGCCACGTATTGTTCCTTTAAAAAATATTCCTGAGTATGTGATTTATAAAAATGATTTAAATCCAATTGGCATGAAAGTTTTTGGAGCCGACTATCAAGAAGCTGGTGTAGTTAAAGAGGCTTGGGTTGATCATATGGAATCTATGATTCGTTATTTTGAAGTTCAATTACATTCTGGAGATAGCGTTCTTGTCCCATTGAATTTTACTGATAAGAAGCCAACTGGTATTTTAGTCAGAGCGATATTGGGAAGTCAGTTTAAAGACGTTCCTAAAACAAAATCTTCTGAACAAATAACATTGCTTGAGGAAGAAAAAATTATGGCATATTTTGGAGCGGGTACTTTATATGCTACTCCAGAGCGTATGGAGCCATTAATATGAGAACGCAGTTGAACAACGGGCGGGAGTATGAGTTAGAGGAGCAGTATGGCCTGCCCGAAAAATTACCTTCTAATGAAAAAATTGAATGGCAAGGCTCACCTAGTACATGGAAAGTTGCTAAAAATATTTTTTATATAAGAGCAATCATTGCTTATTTTGTTCTTATAACAATGTATAGAGTCTTTGAAGGTATTCAAACTGATTTATCAACTAAAGCAGTTGTGGTGTCTGGATTATGGATGTTGGCCTTGAGTGTGACTTGTATTGGCTTAGTCTATTGCTTAGCACATTTGACTGCTACAACAACTGTTTATACGATTACTAATCGTAGAGTTGTAATGCGGATTGGTATTGCATTAACTAAAACGTTTAATCTACCTTTCAAGGCAATTGTTAGCGCTGACATGCACCAAGAAAAAGATGGATTTGGTGATATTCCTTTAAAGATTTCAGTTGATACAAAAATTGCATTTATACATTTGTGGCCTCATTCGAGACCTTTTGTATACAGTCATCCACAACCTATGTTGCGTTGTGTAGCAGATGTTAAAGCAGTATCTGAAATTTTGACAAAAGCATGGTGTGAAGATAACCAAGTTCAAGCAAACACTTTAACAAGAGATACATCTGTCATTAGTAATCTTCCTTCTGGTAAGAATCTTTCTCCAGGATTAACCAAAGATTTAGGTCTTACTTGAGAACATATTAATGAACTTTTTTATCTTATTCTCCAAAATACCAACAACGATAAAAGCAGCAATAATTTGCTGCTTGATAAGTTTTGTTGGTTTTAGTATTACAAAATACTTTAGTGGAGAAAAAGATAAATCAAATCTTCCCCCACCAATTACTAAAAAAGTATTGAAATTTGAAGACCATCAAGATGGTTCAGTACTGGTTATCGATGCTAAAAATAATCAAATTATTGATGTCATTCGAGGTGAGGCTGGATTTATCAGAGGAGTCTTAAGAACAGTAACAAGAGAGAGAAAAATTCGGGGCATAGGTGATCATGAACCAGTCGAGTTAAGCGCCTATAACGATGGACGAATTATCTTGCTAGATCCTTTAACGAATACCAGAATCGAACTGAGATCATTTGGTGCTGGTAATGCTCAGAACTTTAGAGCAATTTTGATGAAGAGTAATTCTTAGGGAATGATATGACACAAAAAGTGAACTATGAATTAGATATGGCAAACACCTGGCAGGATCTATATGCACACGTTACTTTGGATAATGTAGATATAGGTCCTGGCGATTCAGTTCAGTTACATAACGTACCTGTTGATTTACCTTATGGTCAAAAGAGACATGTAGTAGGTCATGCAACATATTTAAGAGCAAATCCCATCATTCGTTGGTGGACCAAGATGATGGCACGATTTGAAATTACCATGCTTTATGAAGTAAGTTTTTCGACCACAAGGTTTTCTAAGCATCGTATGCAGCAGCATTTAGAAACCATTAAAAATAGTAGGAGTGACGTATGAACACATTAGCGCCTGAATTTAAAGATGCCCATCCCATTAATTTGGCGACGGACATGGCTTTACAAAATACAATTTTAAGCCCTAGGTTTTATACCACCGATTTCGCTGAATTAGATGCTTTTAATATTGAGAGTATTAGACCTCAGTGGGATAAATTAATGGCAGAGTTTGTTGCTGACCCTAATCAAGATCATTTCCAGCGTCCTGCTGATATGGTGAAGAATTATGCTCAGTTACCAGAGGGTCTTTATCAGGAATTTTTAGATTTTTTAATTAGTTCGATTACTTCTGAATTTTCTGGCTGCGTACTATATGCTGAAATCAAGAAAAAGATTTCCAATCCTGATTTAAAGGAGCTCTTTGCGCACATGGCGCGTGATGAAAGTCGTCATGCCGGATTTATTAATCAATGGCTCAAGGATTTTGGTATTGGTGTCGATTTAGGATTTTTAGCAAGAACTAAAAAATATACTTTTTTTAAGCCAAAGTTTATTTTTTATGCGACCTATCTTTCAGAAAAAATTGGTTATGCAAGGTATATAAAAATATTTCGTATTGTTGAGAAAAATCCTGAAATAAGATTTCATCCGATATTTTTATGGTTTGAAAAATGGTGTAATGATGAATTTCGTCATGGTGAAGCATTTGCACTTTTAATGCGTTCTAATCCGAAGTTATTGACTGGACTAAATCGTTACTGGATTAAATTTTTCTTGTTAGCTGTTTACTCAACGATGTATGTTCGAGATCATTCTAGGGTTGAATTTCATCAGGCTCTTGGGGTCTCACCAACTGAATATGACCGTGAAGTTTTAAAACTCACTTCTGAAATTAGTAAGCAAGTATTTCCATTTACGATTGATTTAGATAATCCAGCTATCTGGAATAAGTTTGCCAAATTGAAGATCCTATCAGACAAAATGGAAGATTTGAAAGCAAACCCAGGTCTACTGTCATCTATTCAACGATTGGGTTATGGTCTAGCTGCTGGTGCGACATTTGTTAGCCTCTATTTTATTCCTGTAGTAAATAATGAATTGCCGCGAGAAATTCGCTTAAAACCAGTTTGGTAAAAACATATATGTCTGAATTTATTCTCCCGCTTTTCTTTACCATTTTTGTGTGGTGGTTTAGCACGGGTTTTATTCTTTGGTTGGATCGTTTTCCACCAAGATATTTCAGACATATTATGTTTTGTAGTACTTTGATTTTGATTGGCGCATTTTATGGTTTAAAGGTTAGTAGTGCATCCTTAACGGTTGCTAGCTCTTACTGTACTTTTACATGTGCGCTATTAATTTGGGGTTGGCAGGAGTTAGCATTTCTCTTAGGTTACGTAACCGGATCTAGAAGAACTGAATGTCCTGAAGGAGCTCGTGGTTGGCGCAGAGCTAAATATGCATTCCAAGTTATTAATCACCATGAGTTTGCTTTAATTATTTTATTTATTGGTGTAGTTGCTGTTTCTTTTGATGCAAAAAATTTCACAGGTTTTTGGACTTTTATCATTTTATGGATGATGAGACAAAGCGCTAAGTTGAACATATTCTTTGGGGTTTTAAATTTAAATGAAAATTTTTTACCCAAGCATTTAAAGTATCTGCAAACATATTTCAGACGTCGCCCCATTAATTTTTTAATGCCTATCTCTTTGATAGGTGCATGTATTTTTGTAATTCCTTTGTGGAGTGAAGCTTTAGTGAGTGGTTCACAATCGCATGAGATCGTCTCAAAAACTATTCTTGCGACCTTGTTAACTTTGGCGATTTTGGAACATATTTTGTTGGTTTTACCTTTACAGGTAGAGTTTTTGTGGAAATGGGGTTTCCGTCAGGAAGGATAGGCTATGGGGCATTTAGAGGCAGATATTTTATTAGCTCAGCCACGTGGTTTTTGTGCTGGAGTTGAAAGGGCGATTCAAATTGTACAAGTTGCTTTAGAGCAATTTGGAGCTCCTATATATGTGCGCCATCAAATTATTCATAATGCAAGAGTCATTAATGATTTGTCCGAAAAAGGCGTTGTTTTCATTGATGAGTTAGATGAAGTGCCTGATGGCTCTACACTTATTTTTAGTGCTCATGGAGTTTCTTCTGAAGTTAAATACTTAGCAAGTTTAAGAAATTTAAGAATATTTGATGCTACTTGTCCTTTGGTGAATAAGGTGCACGTTGAGGTTCAAAAGTTAAATGCTTCAGGTATTCCTATTTTGATGATTGGGCATGCTGGTCATCCAGAGGTAATTGGTACTATGGGGCAGGTCTCTCAGCAAATCTATTTAATAGAAAACTTAATGGATGTAGAGCATTTAACGTTGGATGTTCAAAAGCCTGTCGCGTATGTTACTCAGACTACTTTATCTATTGATGAGACAAAAGAAATCATTGCTGTATTAAAGAGTAAGTATCCACTATTGATAGAACCTAAAAAGCAAGATATCTGTTATGCGACTCAAAATAGGCAGGATGCGGTAAAAGAATTAGTTCCTTATGTAGATGTCATGCTAGTAGTAGGGAGTGCAAACAGCTCAAACTCAAACCGTTTAAAAGAGTTGTCTGCCAAATTGGGGGTGGACTCTTATTTGGTGGATGATCCAAAGCAAGTTCAACCTGAATGGTTTTTGGACAAAAAAAGGGTTGGAGTTACTGCCGGAGCATCTGCTCCAGAGAGTTTGACTCAGGAGATTATTTTGGTTGTTCAACAGCTTGGTCATAAAACGATCAAGACTTTGCCTGGAATTGTAGAATCCACTATCTTTTCCATGCCAAAAGGCTTAGACAAAAAGTCTCTTCAAAATCAAGATTTAGCATAAGAATGCTTTAGGGAAAACCCTATAAATTTCAATTAGTTATTACATCTAAATATGTAAAATTTAATTGACACTTGCATTTGTCAATGTAAAAATACAGTAATGAAAATTCCTGCTTTTATAGAGCTGTTAAAACCCATCACTTGGTTCCCGCCAATGTGGGCATTTGCGTGCGGCGCTATCAGCTCTGGTCAGTCATGGAGCCTTCATTGGAATGTTGTTTTGATAGGAATTATTCTAACGGGACCTCTTGTATGTGCATCAAGTCAAGCAGTAAACGATTGGTTTGATCGACATGTAGATGCAATCAATGAACCACAAAGACCTATTCCTTCAGGAAGAATACCTGGACGTTGGGGACTTTATTTAGGCATTATTTGGTCTTTGTTATCTTTACTAGTTAGTTCATATCTAGGAGTTTGGGGATTTTATGCAACCTTGATAGCACTATTGTTTTCATGGGCGTATAGCATGCCACCCATTCGTTTAAAACAAAATGGATGGTTTGGTAATTTCGCTTGCTCTATTAGCTATGAGGGCTTGGCTTGGATAACAGGTGCGGCACTTCTCTCATCCACATTATCACCAAGTCATCCTTCATTAATGTTTGCAGCTTTGTATAGTATTGGCGCACATGGAATCATGACACTCAATGATTTTAAAGCGATTGATGGTGATAAAAAAATGGGAGTGCGATCACTTCCTGTTCAGCTAGGACCATCTCTAGCAGCGAAAGTCGCTTGCGGCATCATGATTTTCCCTCAACTCATTGTTGTTGGATATTTATTGAGTGTTGATAGATTTAATTATGGCCTAGTGATAGCAGGATTAATCGTGGCTCAATTGATATTGATGAAGTACTTTATCAATAAACCTATTGAACGCGCTCTTTTTTATAGTGGATTTGGTGTGCCCTTATTTGTTAGTGGCATGATGGTTGCGGCTTTTGGAATACGTGATATTGGAGGTGTTTAATGCAAATTAATCCTACTGTTACTTCAATTCCAGAAGTCAAAGAAAAAGATAATTCTTTGGGATGGTTCGGCATTATTAGGTTGGGATTAGTTCAAACCTCTATTGGTGCGATTGTTGTGATGACAACCTCTACATTAAATCGCATTATGGTTGTGGAACTTGCACTGCCAGCCTTGATACCTGGATTATTAGTGGCTCTTCATTACATCGTTCAAATGATTCGACCTAGGATGGGTTTTGCTTCGGATCAAGGACATGCTAAAACTCCATGGATATTAGGAGGGATGTTTGTATTAGGACTTGGAGGAATAGGTGCTTCCATTGGGACTGCTTTAATGGGTTCTTACTTTACATTGGGTCTATTTATTTCTGTTGTGGCTTTTTCATTAATTGGGGTAGGAGTCAGTATTGGCGGCACATCCTTATTAGCATTACTTGCTAAAAGCGTGAATGATCAAAAGAGAGCTGCGGCGGCAACAATAGTTTGGATCATGATGATATTTGGGTTTGCAATTACCAGTGTAATGATTGGTAAATTTATTGATCCTTACTCTCCAATGAAAGTAATCACTATTGCAGGTGTGGTCTCAATTGTTGCAATACTTATATCATCAATAGCTTTGTATCGATTAGAGTCTGGTGTACAAACCTATTTCAAACGTACTCAAGAATTAGTGCAAGACAAAATGCCTTTTAAAGAGGCATTTAATGCACTGTGGCAAGACCCAGATATTCGACATTTCACAAAATTTATCTTTATATCGATGTTGGCATTTAGTTCACAAGATTTAATTCTTGAGCCTTTTGCTGGAATAGTTTTTCAATATACAGTTGGTCAAACTACAAGCTTATCTGGCATACAGCATTCAGGAGTTTTACTTGGAATGATATTAGTTGCATTAGCAGGAAGTACTAGCTTACGTAAAAACTTTGGATCATTAAATCAATGGATTGTTTATGGATGTTTAGCATCTGCAATTGCAATGCTAGGTTTGGCTATTGCGGGTGTATTTGGTATAGGCTGGCCATTACAACTTAATGTCTTTCTTCTTGGAGTAGCTAATGGTGCTTTTTCAATCGCAGCTATTGGTTCCATGATGAGATTAGCAGTAGCTGATGGTGTGGGTAAAGAGGGTGTTCGTATTGGGTTATGGGGAGGTGCGCAAGCCATAGCATTTGGTTTGGGAGGTCTTCTTGGAGCTGTTGCTAGTGATATTACAAAGGTTTTAATGACTGAGATTGCGAGCGCTTATTCAATTGTTTTTGCAATTGAGGCAGCATTATTTATTGTGGCAATGAGATATGCCATGGGTATAAAAAAATAATAGGAGGTTGTATGACTGCAGAAATTTTTGATGTTGTGGTCGTAGGTGGAGGACCAGCTGGCGCAACAGCAGCTCAACGACTTGCTGAAAAAGGTAAAAAAGTATTATTGTTAGATCGTGCAGGAAGAGTTAAGCCATGTGGAGGAGCAATTCCACCACGTTTAATTAAGGACTATCAGATTCCAGATGAATTATTAGTCGCCAAGGCTAGTTCAGCCAGAATGGTTTCACCAAAGAATAAAAAAGTAGATATTCCTATTGAAAATGGTTTTGTAGGAATGGTTGATCGAAGCGTTTTTGATGAGTGGTTACGTGAGCGCGCTAAAGAATCTGGAGCAATTCGAAGAATTGGATATTTCACAGATTTAACTCAAGAAAATGATTTAGTCAAAATTAAATACCGTGTCCGTTCTAAAGGAGAAATTGGTGACGGTGTTCAAGAAGAGATTTATGCACGTGCTGTTATAGGTGCTGATGGCGCAAAATCTGGAGTTGGAAGAGCAGCAGGCGTACCAGGTTGTTCAGAAGCCAATTATGTTTTTGCCTATCATGAGATTATTCGTAAGCCAGAGCAAACTGGATCTGATTACGATGGTTCTCGATGTGATGTAATTTATCAAAAAGAAATTTCTCCTGATTTTTATGGTTGGGTTTTTCCTCACGGAAATACATTAAGTATAGGAACTGGCAGTGCTGATAAAGGTTTCTCTTTAAGAAATGCAGTAGGCAAATTACGTGAAGATGTAGGTCTTGCAGGTGCAGAATTAATTCGTCATGAGGGAGCTCCACTACCGATGAAACCCTTAAAGCGTTGGGATAACGGAAAAAATGTTGTTCTTGCAGGTGATGCTGCAGGTGTCGTTGCCCCAGCATCTGGAGAAGGAATTTACTACGCAATGTTAGGTGGTGAGTTAGCTGCAATGGCAGTTCAAGAATTTCTTGCAACTCAAAATGTAAACGCTTTAAAACTAGCAAGAAAAGTATTTATGAAAGAGCATAGAACTACTTTTTGGGTATTGGGTATCATGCAGTACTTTTGGTACAAAACAGATAAACGCCGCGAGAGTTTTGTGAAAATGTGTGAGGATAAAGATGTTCAACGTTTGACGTTTGAATCCTACATGAATAAAAAGCTAGCTAGAAAAAAACCAATGGCGCATTTAAAAATCTTTTTTAAAGATTTAGGCCATTTAATCGGGATAGCAAAAACCTCATGATGAAATATTATCAACGCCCTGAAGTTATTGCGGCTGGAATTTGGGTTTTTGCTGTGGCATTCATCGGTGGATTATTGACTGAAATTGGACCTTGGTATTATTCCTTAAAGCAACCTGGCTGGAAACCACCAGATTGGGCATTCGGAATTATATGGACAGTTATTTTTATTCTCAGTGCGATTGCTTGGGTCAAGACTTATAACGTCTCAAATAATTCTAGAGAGGTAACTCTTTTAGCTATTTTGTTTATTGCTAATGGTCTTTTAAATGCCTTATGGAGTTTGCTTTACTTTAAATTGCATCGTCCAGATTGGTCTTTAATAGAAGCATTTATTCTTTGGTTTTCAGTCTTACTGATTATTCTGATGATGCTAAAAAACTGTAAAACGGGGGCATTGTTAATGATGCCGTATCTTATTTGGGTCAGTTGTGCAATTGCCCTAAACTACGAAACCATTCGTTTGAATGGTCCTTTTAAGTAGATAGGAGTTGCTTTGAATCTATATAGCATAGGAATAAATCATCAGACTGCATCTGTAGATTTAAGAGAAAGAGTTGCAATTGGCCCTGAAGTTTTACCGGACGCCTTGAATGATTTGCGCTTGTATCTTAATCAGCAGAGTCAGAATCATTCTGAGGTAGCAATTTTATCTACGTGTAATCGGACAGAGATTTATTGTGCTGCAAATGATAGCTTGTTAATTCCTGCTGAAGTAGAGCGTAAAACGATTGATTGGTTATCTCAGCAACATGGCATGGGCGCTGGTGAAATTAAAGATGTTATAAAAACATCTATTGCATCAGATGCTGTTAGGCATGTATTTAGAGTAGGTTGTGGTCTAGACTCCATGGTGCTTGGAGAGACGCAAATTTTGGGACAAATGAAACAAGCAGTTCAAACAGCTCAACAGGCTGGTTCAATTGGTACTTGTTTAAATCAACTATTTAATAAAACATTTTCTGTAGCAAAAGAAGTTAGAACTAATACTGAAATAAGTACGCATGCTGTATCAATGGCAAGTGCAGCATTACGCCTTTCATCACGAATATTAGGTGATATTAGCCAACAGCGAATCTTGTTTATCGGTGCTGGAGAAATGATTCATTTATGTGCTGTTTACTTTTTAGGTAAGAAGCCTAAATCAATCACGATAGCCAATAGAACTTTGGAGCGTGGAGAAGGTCTTGCACAATATATTCGTGAGCAAGGTTTTGATTGTGAATCAATTCCACTTTCAGATGTTCCTCTATTACTCTCTGAATTTGATATTGTTGTTTCTTGTACGGCAAGTTCATTACCGATCATAGGTTTAGGTATGGTGAACACTGCTTTAAAGAAACGAAAACACTCACCAGTTGTAATGATTGATTTAGCAGTACCAAGAGATATAGAGCCAGAAATAAGTAATCTGCGTGACGTATATCTCTACACAGTAGATGATTTAGGTGACGTTGTTCGGGAAGGTGTTAATTACCGTTCAAACGCAATTAAAAGTGCTGAGGAAATCATAGATCTGCAAGTTAAAAACTTTATGCAATGGTTACAACATCGAGCTGCTGTTCCATTAATCACAAGTTTGAAACAAAAAAGTGAAGATTTTCAGTCTATTGAATTAGACAAAGCTAAGAAGAAAATAATGAGAGGTGAAGATCCTCTTGAAGTGATGACTGAACTTGCAAGAGCGCTTTCTAATAAATTTTTGCATGGTTCATTGCACACATTAAATCATGCAGAAGAATTTAGTATCGATGAATGTCAAAAGATTGTTTCAAAAATATTTATGACCACGGGACGGAGAGGTTAATCATGTTAAAAAGTACCAATCTATTACAGACGATTGATTCACCTCATGATCTTAAAGGTTTATCTCGATTTCAATTGAATCAAATCGCTGAGGAACTCAGAGAGTTTCTGATTCAATCAGTATCTTCAACTGGTGGTCATTTATCTTCTAATCTAGGTACAGTTGAATTGGCTATAGCGATTCATCATGTTTTTGATACGCCAAGTGATCAGATCATTTGGGATGTTGGTCATCAAAGTTATCCTCATAAAATATTAACTGGTCGTCGTGAGATGATGTCTGGCTTGCGTCAATACGGCGGTATTTCTGGCTTTCCAAGACGTGTTGAAAGTGAATATGATACTTTTGGTACTGCGCACTCTTCAACGAGCATTTCAGCAGCAACAGGAATGGCACATGCGGCTTTATATAGTCAAGAGCCTAAAGTTGCTGTAGCTGTTATTGGGGATAGTGCAATGACTGGTGGTATGGCTTTCGAAGCAATGAATCATGCTGGAGTAACGCGTAATCTTCCCCTGATAGTCATACTGAATGATAACGATATGTCGATATCACCAGCAGTTGGTGCTTTAAATCGTTATCTTGCAAGATTAATTAGTAGTCCTTTCTACGAAGCCACAAAAAATAGTGTTGGAAATGTTCTTTCTATTATTCCTCCTTTGAGAGAGTTTGCTAAAAGACTAGAGGCACAGGCTAAAGGTATGGTTGTGCCTGCAACTATATTTGAAGAGTTTGGATTTAACTATATTGGTCCAATTGATGGTCATGATTTTGATTCTTTAGTGCCCACTTTACAAAATATTAAAAAGTTAGCTTTGGAAGGTGATGGTCCTCAATTTATTCACGTGATTACCAAGAAGGGCAAAGGCTATCCATTCGCTGAGGCTGATCCTATCAAATATCATGGCCCTGGTAAGTTTGATCCTAAGACTGGTATTTTGCCTTCAAAAACTCCTGCTAAAAAAACGTTTACACAAGTATTTGGCGAATGGCTTTGTGATATGGCAGCTGAAGATCCAAAGTTAATTGGAATTACTCCTGCCATGCGAGAAGGTTCTGGTTTGGTAGAGTTTGAAAAACGTTTTCCAAATCGATATCATGATGTTGGAATAGCTGAGCAACATGCTGTAACTTTTGCTGCGGGACTTGCAACACAGGGATTAAAACCAGTATTAGCAATCTACTCTACATTTTTACAACGCGGATATGACCAGCTAATACATGATGTGGCATTACAAGACTTGCCAGTCATGTTTGCACTTGATAGAGCTGGGATTGTTGGAGCGGATGGCGCGACGCATGCTGGAGTATTTGATATTCCTTATTTAAGATGTATACCAAATATGATAGTGATGACTCCGAGTGATGAGAATGAATGTAGAAAGTTGTTAACAACTGCATATCATTCTGGCCATCCAAGCGCAGTCAGGTATCCACGTGGAAATGGCGTTGGTGCAGAACTTTCAAAAGAGCTAGAATCGCTTCCAATGGGTAAAGCCCATGTTAGAAGACTATCTACTGCGCCTATTGGTAACAGGATTGCTGTTTTAGCCTTTGGGACTTTACTGCATGCTGCTCTTGAAATTGCTGATCAATTAGATTTAACAGTTGTTGATATGCGTTTTGTAAAACCAATTGACCAAGATACACTTCTACAAATTGCTAATACGCATAATGGAATAGTCACCATCGAAGAGGGTGTTATACAAGGTGGTGCTGGAAGCGCTTGTGTAGAGTATCTCAATAGTCAAAAAATAATGATTAAAACTTTACAGCTTGGCTTGCCTGATCATTTTATTGACCACGGAGATTCTAATCTTTTATTAAAAGAGTGTGGTCTTGATGCCAGTGGAATTGAAAGATCTATTAACTCTTTTTTTAAAGACTGATCTATAAAGATTTAAACGATGAGTAATATTATGTCCCAAGTGGAAGAGCGCAAATAACTAGCTAAAGAGTTGCTTTTCCCAGTTTTCAAAATCCTCTAAACCAAGTGCATGGTTATATTCTTTTCCGGGGAGCATTTGGTTTTTTAATTCTGAAAGATTGCCAGTCGATTTTAATTTGGCTAGAGCTGCTTGCATAGCAAATCCAAATATTCCTCTACCAAGGCTTGGATGAATAGCAATATCTATACCAATTGATTTCATCTCATTTGCTTTAAGTTCAGAGACTGCACCGCCAACATCAACATTAAAAAGACAAATTGTATTGACGGACTCTTTAATTTTTTTGATTTTTTCGATAGCATCTTCGCTTGGTTTTAGTTCCACAAATATTGCATCAGCGCCTTCAGCAACAAATGCTTTAGCTCTTTCTATTGCATGATCTAATCCTAGGCTTGCAGCACAATCTGTGCGAGCAATAATCATAAACTGGTCATCACTTCTGCTTTGTACAGCCGCTTTAATTTGACGAACAGCATCTTTAAAATCTAGTACGGTTCTAGCACCATCAAATTGCGCACAACGCTTAGGAAAACTTTGATCCTCTATATGAATTGCGCAAATACCCGTTGCTTCGAACTCTTCAATGGTACGTTGGATATTAAACATACCCCCATAACCAGTATCTGCATCGCAAATAACCGGAATATCTATGCAGGAAGCGATCCGTCTAGCATGGTCAGACATCATCGTTAGATCCACTTGCCCAATATCGGGATGACCCAAAAGAGAAGCTGAAACTCCATTACCGGTAATGTACGCTGCTTGAAATCCTGCATTTTCAACTAGTTTTGCGCCATAAGCATCATATATACCTGGAGCAATTAGTACATTATTGGAATGAAGTAATTCTTTGAATTTTTTTCTTTTTTGGCTGATGGAAATACTCATGCTGCAAAATTCCAATCAGGGTGTTTTGTAATAAAGTTAAGAAGACCGCCAAGCTCGATAATTTTTAAAATTTCTTTAGGAAGCGGAGTAAACGAAATAGTTTCCCCGGATGGTATTGAGATTGCACCTTCATTTAGATCAATGCTAAGTTCTTGACCAGCCTGAAAGTTTGAAGTATCGCATTCAATAATAGGCAGTCCATTATTAATGGCGTTTCGGAAAAATTGTCTACCAAAAGAGGGTGCAAGAATACACTGAACTTTCATGATGTGTAAGACATGTATAGCTTGCTCTCTAGAGGAGTTAATACCAAAATGTTTTCCGGCAACAATAATTCCACCACCATTACTATTAATATTTTGTGCAAACCCAGGAACAAGTTTATCGAAAGCAACTGTGCTCACAAATTCACTATCTTTACCTGGTAGATACTTGCTAGAGCAATTAATGTCTGTGTTGACATCATCACCCAATAAAAATGTTTTACCTTGTATTAATCGATTGCTCATGCATTTCTCCATGTTCCACCGACAACTTGTCTTGGGTCAGTAATGAAGCCAGTTAGTGCTGAAGCTGCGACTGTAGCGGCAGAGCCCAGCCATATATCGGCAGCATCATTGGAGAGACGACCTTTAAAATTTCTGTTAGCTGTGGAAATAACTGTCTCACGATCTCCAGGTACTAAATGGTTTGTAATACCAACGCATGTACCACAACCTGCAGCCTCAAAGGAGGCTCCTGCTGAAGTTAGGATCTCTATTAGTCCTTCTCGAAGTGCGGCGAGATAGATTTGACGTGAGGCTGGAGTAACAATCATCCGAACACCCTTTGCTAACTTTTTTCCTTTAAGAATATGTGCGGCCTGACGAATATCATCCAAGCGACCATTAGTACAGGTTCCAATTAATGCAAATTGGATAGCTTGACGATCAATTTGATCTGTCCCAACCACATCATCAACATGATGTTTTCTGGCTACTTGTGGGGCAAGTTCAGATATATTTAAATGATCTTTAAATAAATAATGAGCATCCTGATCTGCAAACACAGGTTGTGGTGTTTTTGCGCCATGTTGTGATAACCAATCAATTGTTTTTTGATCCGCTTCTAGGATGGCAGCTTTAGCGCCTAATTCTGCGGCATGGTTGCACAGAGTCATACGGTCATCTATATCCATCTTGGTAACGGCTGTTCCACCATACTCTATAGCCAAGTAATTAAGACCCTCAGCTTTATATTTGCCAAGCATGTATAAAGTAATATCTTTAGCCCATACTCCAGGTTGAAGTTCTCCAGACAGATCAATCTTGACTGACTCCGGTACTCGAAACCAAAGTTTCCCGCTCGCCATTACAGTAGCAACGTCACTACCTTCAATACCTGTACCAAAAGCATTAAATGCACCATATGTAACAGAATGGGTATCTGTTCCAACCACTAAATCACCACTGGTAAGATGGCCGCCCTCAGGGAGAACTTGATGACAAATTCCATCACCAATATCGTATAAGTGGGTATTAGCTTGATCAGAAAACTGACGCATTTTTTGATGAATTTCAGCTGCTTCAGGGTGTGGAGGTGGTGAGTAGTGATCTAAAACTAAGGCAGTATTCTGAGTAAATTTCAATGCACTTTTTTCTAACTTGTTCATCATTTTGATGGTGTTGCTTGCACGTGTATCCGTAACCATGGCAAAGTCAACATCACAAACGACGACTTCTCCAGCACTAACGCTTTCTTTTTTAGCATGCTTTGCTAAGATTTTTTCGCTGATGGTTTTACCCATTATTTTTCCCATTGAATTTTTTTGATAATTTTTCCCCAACTATCGTTTTCAGATTTTACATAGTTCAATAATTCACTTGGGGTATTTGGAGATGCTTCTAGTCCAACTCTATGAAGACGATCTAAAGTTTCTGGATCTTTCATTGCTTTGGTTAACGCATTATTTAATTTGGCAACTACTTCTTGAGGCATCTTAGGTGGGCCAACAAAGGCATACCAGTTTTCAGCTTGATAACCAGGATATCCTTGTTCCGCAATTGTTGGAACATTTGGTAAAGCTACAGCTCTTTTAGGTCCTGTGACACCAATAGCTCTTAATTTACCTGCTTCAATAAATGGAATTGCTGTTGGAGTACTTGCAAAGATAGCTGTAATATTTCCGCCCAACAAGTCATTCATTGCAGGCCCGCCGCCTTTGTAATTAATATGTTGAGCATTCATACCAGACCTGATTTTTAATAACTCCCCAGCAAGGTGCCCGGTACTACCATTTCCTGAAGAACCAAAAGTTACAAAACCTTTTTTATCCTTACCAGCGTTAATAAAATCTTTTAGGTTTTTAATGGATGAGTCAGCTTTTACAACCAAAATATTTGAAAACGTCACACCTTGGGTAATCATGCTGAAATCTTTTAATGGATCAAAGCTAGTACCTTCAGGCATATTGGGATTAATTGCCAATGACCCAATTGTTGTTAATAAAATAGTGTAACCATCTGCGGGTGCTTTAACGATGAATTCACTTGCAAGATTGCCACCAGCACCTGGCTTATTTTCAATAATGACTGGTTGACCAATATACTCGCTAAATTTTGGAGCAATCAATCTTGCAGATGTATCAGAACCACCCCCAGCAGCAAATCCAACGATTAAACGAATTGGCTTATTGGGGAATTCATTCGCACTTTGGGCAAAGCCATTAATTGAATAAATCCCAATAGTGATAGCAATAATTTTTTTTAAATTAATAATGAACGATGGTGTGATCTTAGTCATCATTTTCTATTAAAACTTAAGAGGTTCAACACCAGCCATTTCAGCACAAATTTGAAGATTCTTCATCAGTCCTTTTGGAATAGGAATGCCTTCAGATTTTCTTTTTACTTGAGCCTGCGCTGCGCCATCTCCAGGGACTCGAATTTTATCGACATTAGGTAATGGCTTGGAAGATTTAATTTCATTAATTAATTTGTTTGTTGCACCTGATAGATGATCAAAACCATTTAAAAAATCTGGGTTAACAGCAATAATAGTTTGACCAGTATTCGTAACGGCCGTCTCATCGTCATTAAAATCCACTAAATCTGTTCCTACAGCAGCACCATTCATACAACCAGCAAGCAGAGCAATCATCAAAGATAATCCGTAACCTTTATAGTCTCCGATTGGAAGGAGAGTTCCTTCAGAAGAACGATTTGGATCTGTTAGGGGATTTCCTTGTTTATCAATCATCCAGCCAACTGGCATTTGTTCTCCAGCTTGGGCTTTCATTTTAACTTTTCCATATGCTGCAACAGTCGTTGCCATATCCAGAATAACGGGAGATTGATTCATTCCTGTGGGCACTGAAATCGCAATTGGATTAGTTGATAAAAGAGGATCAACACCACCCCAAGGAGCCATATGATTTGCACTTCCCACAGCCATGTATATACCAACTAAGCCAGCCTCAGAAACTAAGTTTGCATAAGTTGAACCTGCTCCAGCATGATTGCCATAGCAGCAACCCATCCAGCCAATGCCTGTCTTTTTGGCTTTTTCAATTGCAAGTTCTGCACAACGATGCATCACTAAATGCCCCATTGCATTATCACCATGAAGTAAGCCAATGGATGCTGCATCATTGAGAAGTTTCATTTGGGGATGCAAATTGATACCACCAGCTTTAATTCTTTTTGCATATTGAAGCAGTCTAAATACACCGTGTCCATCGGCACCTGATAAGTCAGTACGCACCATTAATTCTGCACATAAAATTGCATCTTTTTCAGGCATTCCTAAACCACAGAAAACCTTATTAATAAAAGATTTAACTTCCTCTGCGCTTAAATAATTTGCGTCCATACTTGGCTTCCTTGTGAGTATTTTTTGACTGCAGCTTCATCAAAGTTAAATCCAAGTCCTGGTTCCTTGTGCAACATTAAATCACCATTTGCAAATTCAAGTTGCTTATTAATTAATCTACGGAAATTTAAAACCTGATCATCTGTAAAGAATTCTACAAAGCGAGCATTTGGAGTTGCTGCAACTAATGGAGCATGCAAATCATGGAACCAGTGTGGGCTGATTGTTACTCCTTTAGAATCTGCAAAGGCAGCAATTCTGCGCCATTCACTAATTCCTCCACACACTGCTGCATCTGACTGAAGAATCTCACAGCCTCCTGCTTCTACAAGTTCACGATGGCGCCAGCGTCCTACTTCGATTTCGCCAGTAGCAACAGTGATACTAGTTCTATTTGCTAAACGGACGTGTAAGTCAATTGCATCGGGTGAGAATGGTTCTTCAATCCAGTATGGATTGTATTGTTCAAAGCGTTGAATGTACTCCATTGCTGTTGGTAAATCACGCCATGCATTATTAGCATCCATCGTAACAATAATGTCGTCACCAACTGCGTCTCTAACGGCTGCTAAACGTTCTTCCTCTTCTCTAGGAGAAAGTCGGCCTGTTTTCATTTTGACAGCTTTAAAGCCCATTTCTACATAAGATTCCATTTCTTTAGCTAACAGGGCTGGAGTCTTTCCTTCAACATAATAGCCACCGCTGGCATATGCAGGAACTTTATCTAATACAACTGCACCAAGATATTTATGAAGTGGTAATCCAACTGCACGTGCATTTAAATCCCAAATTGCAGTATCTAATATAGAAATACCTCTCATAACTGATCCGGAACGACCTTGAAGAATTGACTCAGAATACATTTCTTGCCATAAGCCTTCGCTTCGGTTGCTATCTTGGCCAATAATTTTAGGCGCTAGTAATTGTTCAACTGCAACTTTTGCAATTTCCCCAGCTTTGCTTCCAACGTAACAAAAACCGATTCCCTCAACACCATCAGTATTGGTTACTTTTACGAGGCAATAGTGACGTTCGGAAACAGTTCTTGTTGAAAAAGAAGTAACTTTATCTAAAGGTACGCTAACGTTTGCTACATGGACTGATTTAATAATGGACATAATTATTTCTCTTTAATTAATTTGATGGGAACTACGTAAATTCATTTTGAAGGTGTAAAGATTTTCAGGGTGATGCGTCATAGATATTTCGAAAGGGTTACCATCTTTATCAAAATATCTTCTTAAAACAATGAGAGACGAAGAATCAGGATTAACACCCAATAATTTGGCGTGTTGTTTTGAAAGCTTTGATGATGAAATTTCCACTTCCGCGTGCGCAATACTTACACCAAAATGTTTTTCAATTTGAGCATAAACCATTTCTGTAGCGTGATCTTTCAATTGGGTAAGCTTTGCAAATTTTTGTAGGATATAAATATCTGTCCAAGCAAGTTTAATATTGGTCTCTTCCTCTAGTCTAACAGCACCAATGTGGTACCAAGCTGAGCCAAGCGGTGCTTGTAAAATTTTTTGTAAGTGTTCATCACACTCTATATATTCTTCAGTATGATTTTCGCGATAAGTGTTTCTAGGGTAATTCAGAATCTCACCCAGCGAATTAAAGCTTTGACTAAACTTTCGAGGCTGTGAAGTAGATATTACCTTAGTTGCAGAGCCTTGATGGCGATAGATGTAGCCATTTTCTTGAAGAAATTGTAGAGCTTGACGTACTGTTTGACGACTCACTTTAAATTCTTGAGATAAATGATTTTCAGAAGGTAAATTTTCACCAACTTTCCAAAAGCCGACCTGTATTTTATCGACAAGTTGGTCTGCAACTTGTCGATATAGGACTGGTCTTTTAGAAACTTCTTGAAGCATTTAACTTAAACCAAACATTTTTTTACCTGCAACAGGTAAGCGTGCTTTTAGGATATCTCCTGACATAGATTCAGTGATATACAAATCTCTTCCGTCACCGCCGGTACAAATATTTGCGAGGTGATGGTGATGTTTGTTTTCAGAATAAATTAAATGCGTAGGGAGCATATTGCTATCAAAACGCCAAACACCAACACCTAAATGGCAAACTAGAAGACCATTCTCAGAGTCCATTTCAATACCATCTGGTCCAGCAGCACCACCAGACAACTGAATTGCTACACCAGTTTTTGATACAGAGCCATCAGCCATAATCGGCAAGCGCCAAATTTGCTGTGATCTTGTTACTGCAACATAGCAATGTTTATCGGTGGTGGATAAAGTGATTCCGTTTGGACTTGGAACATTGAGTGCTAGTCGATCTAATTGGCCATTAGCTCTTAATCTAAATACTCTACCAGTTGGATCAGCAATACCAGTTTGACCTTGGTCAGTAAAGTACAAATCACCGTTAGCAGCGAAATGTAAATCATTCAAACCTTTGAATGATTCACTGTACATTGAACCTAGGATAGTTTCAATTTTTCCAGTTTTTGTATCTAAGCTGAGAAGCCCCATTTTGTAATCGCAGATGAATGCTCTGCCATCTTTATGGAATTTGAGACCATTTGGCCAACCATCATATTGAGTAATCAGTTCCCATTCACCTTTAGTAGAGATTCTGAAAATTCTTCCGTAGGGGATGTCAACAAACCATAGATTTCCTTCACGATCAAAAGAGGGACCTTCCAGAAAACACTCAATTTCAGCGCCTTGTCTGTTTGGATCTGCCCAAGAAGTCCTTTTAGCATTTCTAAATTTTGCTGGCATGGACATAAATAATTCAGCTTTGATTAATTCAACTTGTTGGAATGGGTTAAACACTTGTATGGCTCCTTACTTGTACGAACATGTTATTTAAAAAATATTGTCGATATAATATACTTTTATTTTATAAGTATGATTCATAATACTAAAAATAAATTTTTCAAAGTATACAAAATTAACTTGTTCGTACAAGTTGAATGATGGGTGAGGAGACCAATGAAAAAAATAGTCATTCTTGGTACTGGCATTATGGCGGTGGGTATCGCTGCAGGTTTTTTAGCAAATGGGCATTCTGTCATCTTGCTAGGAAGAAGCAAAGAGCGAGCCGAAAGCCAATTAGGTGAAATAGCGCAAGTTACAAAAGAAATTAATCCTGATTGGACACCAGAGAGTTGCCCAATTATTTTTGGTTCAATTACTGAGTGGGACGACTGGCAGGACGTAATTTGGGTTATTGAGACCATTAAAGAGGATATGGCTTTAAAACAAGCTTTATTTGCGGACTTAGACCATCGAGTTCCTTCCCACATTCCAATTGGAAGTAATAGTTCTGGATTTCCCATTTCAAAAATTGCTGCAAATTTAAAAACATCTCATCGTATGTTTAATGCGCATTACTTTATGCCCGCGCACATTGTTCCTTTGGTTGAAGTTGTTTTGGGAGAAAACTCTGATCCATTGATGGGCGAAGAAGTTTGCAAAATGTATAGAGAGGCGGGTAAAAAACCAGTTTTAGTTAGAAAAGATATTCCTGGGTTTTTAGCAAATCGGATTCAGCATGCGCTCATGAGAGAGGCTTTATCTTTGGTTGATGCTGGTATTGCTTCGCCAGATGATGTGGATACTGCGGTCAGGTATAGCTTTGGTTTTAGATATGCAGCTGTTGGTCCTATGACGCAAAAAGAAATAAGTGGATGGGAAGGTATGGCTGGTGCCTCGATTGAAATCTGGCCTTCTTTATATAACGTAAAGGAATTACAGCCGGTTATGGCTAAGTTAATTGAAGATGGAAAATACGGCATGAAATCTAAAGAAGGTTTTAGAAAATGGACCGATGAAGAGATGAAAGAGATGCGTAGAAAATACAGCGCTCGCCTTAAGGGCGCATTTGAAGTTTTGCAAATTGAACCAGATTAATTTGAATTGTTATTACAATTAGGGGTTGTAATTTGAGATTTAAGTTTTTAGTAGTTTTTTTAACAATAAAATGGAGCAGTTATGGAGAACCAAAAAAAATATAAAGACATCATTTTTGAAGTAAAAGATCAGGTAGCTTGGATTACTATCAATAGACCTCGCGTCATGAATGCTTTCAGAGAGCAAACACTTGATGAGATGATTGAAGCAGTTAAGTCAACTCGCGAAGACCCATCCATAGCATGTATCGTTTTTAAAGGTGCTGGTGATAAAGCTTTTTCAGCTGGTGGTGACTTTTATGCAATGAAACGTTTGACTTTTACAAATGGATCAATGTGGAATGATCGTATGTTAGGTTTAGCAATGGCTATTCGTGGCGTTCCAATTCCAGCAATTGCTATGGTTAATGGTTGGTGTATGGGTGGTGGGCATGAGTTAGCTTTATGGTGTGATTTAGTGATTGCATCTGAAAAATCAATGCTTGGTCAAACAGGTGCAAAAGTTGGAGCTTGCCCAACTGTTGGTGCTACCCAGTATCTCCCAAGAATTGTTGGTGAGCGTATTGCAAGAGAAATGATTTTCTTGGCAAAGCGTTTTGAAGCTAAAGAAGCTGAAAAAATTGGTTTGATCAACAAATGTGTTCCAGAAGAAAAATTGATGGAAGAAACACTTGCATGGTGTGAAAACATTAAGAGCAATAGTTCACAAACAATTCGTATGACGAAGAAGAGTTTGAACTTTGAATCTGATCAATTGTATGCATCATGGCAACATGGTATGGAGTTATTAGCTTATGTTTGGGGTTCTGAAGAGAGCCTTGAAGGAATGAATGCATTCTTAGAAGGACGTAAGCCTGACTTCCAGAAATTCCGTTTACGCAATAAAGCTGCATTAGAAGATTATATGGATGGCTTTCATAAAAACTTAAATGCACCTCCTGATATGCGTGATCTATAACATGTCAGATAAAAATCAATCTAGCGATGGAGCATTAGCAGGCTTCAAGATACTTGATCTCAGTAGGGTTCTTGCAGGTCCTTGGTGTGGGATGCTACTTGGAGATATGGGAGCTGAAGTTGTTAAGGTTGAATCACCAAAATCGGGGGATGACACGAGAGCGTGGGGTCCTCCCTTTTTGGATGGTGAGTCTGCATATTATTTGGGTTGTAATCGTAATAAGAAGGGCATTACCATTGATTTTTCTCAAGCGGAAGGCAAGGCACTTCTAGCAAAGTTAATCCCGCAATTTGATGTTGTTTTAGAAAACTTCAAAAATGGAACACTTGAGAAGTGGGGATTTGATAAAAACTGGTTTAAAACGAATGCACCTAAAGTTATTCGCTGTTCAATAACTGGCTATGGCACTGAAGGGCCTTTGTCGCAACTTCCTGGATACGACTTTATTTTGCAAGCTGAATCTGGCTTGATGAGTATTTGTGGTGAAGAAAATGGAGTCCCAAGTAAATATGGTGTTGCGATTGTTGATCTTGCAACTGGCATGATGGCAGCAAATGCAATTCAAGGAGCGCTTTTGGCTCGTTATAGAACTGGCCTGGGGCAACATGTTGAGGTGGCTTTATACGATACCTCAATTGCACTACTTGCTAATGTTGGATCTAGTTATTTGGCTACAGGAAAAGAAGCAAGAAGATTTGGTAATGGTCATCCGACAATCGTGCCATATACAACATTTAATGCCGCTGACAAACTGATTGCTTTAGCAATCGGTAATGATGGGCAGTTTGCAAAATTATCAGAAATCTTAGGTCACCCTGAATGGTCTGCGAATGATAAATACAAAACGAATACTGCACGCATTTTGAATCGTGTTGAAGTGGATGAAATGGTAGGTCTGGAACTTCAAAAATTTCAGTCTGCTGATTTGATTCCATTACTTAGACAAAATGGTATTCCTGTGGGCCCCGTCAACACCGTGAGTGAAGCTTTGTCAGCAGAACATACTTTAGCTAGAAATATGGTCGTTGATAATCAGCACGCTTCAATTGAAAATCTAAGAGGTCTTGGAACTCCTCTTAAAATGCATGACACACCAACGAGTGTTCGATTCCCACCACCTCGTTTAGGCGAGCACACTAGGGATGTTTTATCTCAATACTTAGATCAAAATAGTATTGATGAACTTTTGAATAAAAAAGTTATTTCTTAATTAATTTAATAAAAGTATCAATAAAAAGACCCGCAATTTTGCGGGTCTTTTTTCATTGCTTTTAAAACTTTAGACTGGGGCAAACATCTGACCACCATCAACATTGATTACGGAACCGCTTAAGTAACCGCAAAGTGGTGATGAGCAAAATACTGTTAAGTTAGCAATTTCGCTAGGCTCTGTCATTCTGCCAAATGGAAGTTTTTGAGTTAATTCTGTCCAACGATTTTCGTCACCTAGTTTATTCTTGGCATTATTTTTCATCATGTTTTCCATGCGATCACTTCTAGTTGGAGAAGGGTTAATACCAAATACGCGAATACCATTTTTATGGCTAGTAGCGCCTACACCTTGAGTAAAGGCCATAAGGGCTGCATTTGCTGTAACGCCACAAATGTATTCAGCACGTGGAGCAGCACCTGCCATACCAATAATGTTCCCAATAATGCCAGAACCCTTTTTTTCCATGCTAGCTAAATAAACTCTCGTTAAATTAATATAGCCAAAAAGTTTGAGTTCCCAAGCTTGTCTCCAACGCTCTTCATTGATATCAGCTAAAGTTCCACCAGGAATTGCACCAGCATTATTGATGAGAATATCCACATCACCGACTTTTGCAAACAAAGCTTCAGCTGCTTGAGGAGCTCCGAGGTCACATTCAATGGTTTCACAAGTCACACCATAAGTTGATTCAATAGCTGCTTTCGCAGTAGCTAAATTTTTAGCATCACGAGAAGTAATAACAGGCAAAGCTCCTTCAGCAGCATAGGCCATTGCGACTGCTAGGCCAATACCTTTAGATCCACCAGTAATAAGAACTTTTTTGCCTTTTAATTGCAAATCCATAAAAAACCCTTTCGTTGAAAAACATAATTGAGAAACTATATAAAACCTTAGCGAGATGGCACAGAAGCAATTTTATTGATCATTTGATCCATAAAATTGATGGCTGTTTAAAATGATAATGTCTCTTTAAGATTTTTTTTAATATCATACAGGAATTAAGATAAACGTAATTAAAACAGTAATTTTTATGCGTTCTAGGGGAAATCACCTAGCGATACATCATTGACGTAAACTTCAATAAAGAAAAAAATAGTGGTGTTTAGTAATTGCATTAAATGATGAAGTGATCAGTAAAAAATATAAAACAATGGAGATAAGACGATGTTCAGTAAAAAGTTATTAGTTTCGCTTGTATTGGGAGCATCAGTGAGTGCTGTTCAGGCACAAGCTCCTGCGGCACCTGCAGCTGCGCCTACAGAAATAAAGATTGGTATTGTGTCTTTCTTATCAGGACCTGGGGCTGCCCCGTTTGGTGTTCCTGCTAGAAACACAGCAGAAATGTTAGCTGATGCATTCAATAATGCAAAAGCTCCAGCTCCTTATAATGTTAAAGGTTTTGGTGGCCTACCTGTAAAGCTTGTTGTTATTGACGAAGCTGGCTCACCAACAAACGTAGTAACTGAGTATCGTAACTTAGTGCAGCGCGATAAAGTTGATATCGTTATTGGATATGTTTCTAGTGGAAACTGTCTTGCAGTTGCTCCAATTGCAGAAGAATTAAAAACACTCACATTGATGTATGACTGCGGTTCACCACGTCTTTTTGAAGAAAGTCCTAAAAAGTATGTTTTCCGCGCAGTAAATCATGCAACAGCTGATAGCGTTGGAGCAGCTTTGTACATCAAAGCAATTAAGCCAACTGCTAAAACCTACTCAGGGATAAATCAAAATTATGCTTTTGGTCAGGACTCTTGGTCTGATTTCCAGGGTGCAGTAAAAATGGTATTGCCTCAACTTCAAGAAAAAACCTCACAAATGCCGAAGTTGTTCGCTGGACAATATAGTGCAGAGATTTCATCATTGTTGGAAAGTAAGTCTGATGTGATTCACTCAAGTATTTGGGGTGGTGACATGGAAGCGTTTATTCTTCAGGCTGGTCCTAGAGGCTTATTCAAACAATCCTCCGTTATTTTGACTGGTGGTGAAGTTTCAATGTTCCGCTTAGGTACAAAAATACCAGAAGGAACCATTATTGGCGCACGTGGTCCATATGGAGTTTATGCACCTAAATCAGCTTTAAACGATTGGTATCGTTCAAACGTTATTGATCGTTACAATGCACCTCCTAACTTAGCTGCTTATCAAATGGCGCATACTTTGATGGCTACTAAATTAGCTTTTGAAAAAGCTATGGCTGCAAATGGTGGTAACAAGCCAAATTCTGATCAGGTTGCTGATGCAATGCGTGGCATGACTTATGAAGGTCCAGGTGGTGTTCATAAGTTTAATTTGAGCAATGGTCATCAAGCTACTGCTGAGATGGTTTATGGTCGTGTTAAGCATGTGAATGGTCAAATACAGTTAGTAGATCAGAAGAGATTTGCTCCTGAACAGGTTATGCCACCTGACGGAGTAAAAGCTGCTGATTGGATGGCCTCCAAAAAATAATAATTACTCATTGAGGAAGATGTACAGCGAGACCAATAGGTCTCGCTTCTGAAGGCTTATCATGTCGAATCTATTAATTGTATTAATTGATGGAATTAATTATGCAGCTTGGTTATTTATTTCAGCTGTAGGATTAACTCTCATTTATGGAGTAATGCGTGTTCTAAACGTGGCACACGCGAGCTTCTATTCTTTTGGTTGTTATGTTGCTGTTACCTTAGCAGGATTTTGGTTTAGTCATAACTACCCACCATATTTATCATTTTTTGCTTTATTCGGGGCGTCATTTATTGCAGGATTTGCAATTGGATGGATTTTAGAAAGATTTTTACTTCGATATCAATACGCAAAAGATGAAGTTGTTATTTTATTGATTACCTATGCTGTCTTCTTAATTTTGGACGATGTCTTGAAGTTGGTATGGGGCGTAGACCCTTACTATGCATCAGAGCCTTATGAGTTGCTCGGCAACTTCACTATTGGAGAAATGACTTATCCAAACTATTACTTATTGATGATTGGTTCAGCATTGGTATTAGGTTTGGGATTAACTTACATGTTGAAAATGACACATTTTGGTAAGTTATTGGTTAGTGTTATTCATGATCGCGAAATCAGTTCAGCAATGGGGATTAACGTTGGACGCTTTTTTAGCTTAACTTTTTCTTTTGGATGTGCATTAGCTGCAATAGCTGGTGGTATTACAACCCCAACTATTTCGGTAGTTCCTGGTTTAGGTGTTGATGTTATTGTGCTTTCTTTTGCTGTCGTAGTAACAGGCGGACTTGGTAGTTTGCCGGGAACAGCTTTAGCCGCAATCATTATGGGTGTAGTGCGATCTTTCTGTGTGCATTATGTTCCTCAGCTAGAACTTTTCGTCATCTTTTCAGTGATGGCTCTTGTTTTAGTATTTCGTCCAAGAGGTTTATTTAGTTTGGCTGAGGCAAGAAAAATATGAGACTCGATAAATCACTTATTTGGATGTTTGCAGCTCTTTGCGCAATCTTGGCGGTATCTCCTTGGTTACCGCAGTGGATTCTTTTCATCGTTACGCTTGCTGGTGCAAATGGGTTAGTTGTTTTGGGTCTAATGCTCTTTATGCGTTTAGGTTTAGTCTCTTTTGGCCAAGCCTTGTTCTTTTGTGCTGGTGCTTACACAACGGGCATGTTGTCATTACTTTTAAAAATATCTGATTTATTTATTTTGATGATAGCAAGTGCAATCGTTTCAGGTTTGCTAGCTTACTTACTAGGATTTTTACTAGCAAAGTATCGAGCAATATTTTTTGGATTATTGTCCTTAGCTTTTTCAATGATACTTTATGGTGTTTTAGTTAAGAGTGAGACTTTAGGCTCAACTGATGGTTTTAGTATTTCAGGATTAAAGTTGTTTGGTTGGATGCCAGAACCTACGCAAATGAAGATCGTATTACTCGGAGTAACTTTCTTAGCTGTTGTTGTAGCTTTGTTATTTGTGAATATGGTCTTAAAGAGTCCAAGGGGATTACTACTCACAGCTATTCGAGATAATGAAATTCGAGCTGAGTATATGGGCGCATCTGCTAGAAGCACTATTCATTTGATTTATGTTATCGCAGGTATTTTATCTGGTGTTGGTGGATCTATCGCAGCAATGGTTTCAGGTCATATTGATCCTAATATGACCTTTTGGACCTCCTCTGGAGAGTTTGTATTCATAGCAATTTTGGGTGGTATAGGTAGCGTCATTGCACCTTTCGTTGGGGCACTTATATTTGGCGTCATTCAAACTGTAGCTTATGGATATTCACCTAATACATGGCAAATGACGATTGGTATTTGTTTAATCATTGTCATTTTGTTATTACCGGATGGCTTATGGTCATTAGTAGCTAAGTTTAGGAAAAAATCTAATGTCTAATATCATTCTTAAAGCAAGTAATTTAAATAAAACTTTTGGAGCAGTTACTGCTGCTTCAGAAATTAATGTAGATGTTGCAGAGGGCGCTTGTATTGGTTTGATTGGAACCAATGGGGCTGGTAAAACAACCTTTGTGAATATGATTACTGGTTATTTAAAGCCAGACACTGGGTCTATTACATTTAATGGCTCTGACATCACTGATTTGCCTCCAAGAAAAATCACACAACTTGGAATATGTAGATCTTTTCAAATTCCTCAGTTGTACAACACAATGACAACTATAGAAAATCTTGAAGTTAGCTTTGGCATTATCGCTTTGCAAGAAATGAAAGGTTCATTAAGAACAAAATCAACTGATGTCATTCCTTCATATGGAAAAAATGTTAAAGATTTAGCTCTAGAAAGCTTAGAAAAATATGGCTTGTCAGCATATAAAGATCAAGTGACAAAGATACTGCCTGGTGGTGTTAGGAAGGTTTTAGATATAGCTATGGCTATGTCTACAAGACCTAAAATTTTATTCCTGGATGAGCCAACAAGTGGTGTATCTGCGGAAGAGAAATTTGACATGATGGATATGGTCATGCAGGTAATCCGTAATGCAGGTACAACAGTTTTGTTTGTCGAGCATGATATGGAGGTTGTATTACGCTATGCTCACAGGGTACTTGCTTTTTATGAGGGAAAAATTATCGCTGATAATCATCCTGATATAGCTCTTAAAGATGAACGAGTTCTTAAATATATTGTCGGTCATTCTCAAGCCCAACATGTTCTAGCGGAGACGTCGCATGCTTAAGATTTCCGAATTAAATGTATCAATACAATCCGTCGATATTCTTAGAAATGTTTCTATTGAATTACCGTCAGCCTCTATGGCTGGTTTAGTAGGCAGAAATGGTGCTGGTAAAACAACTTTAATGAAAAGCATTATGGGGATCTTACCTGCTAAGTCAGGTTCTATTGAATTTGATGGTCAAGATTTATTAAAAATCCCTACTAATCTTCGAAATCTAAGTGGGATTGGATACATGCCTGAGGATAGAAGACTGATTCCTGATTTAACTGTTGAAGAAAATATTCTTGTACCACTTTGGGCAAATAAAACCAAAAACACGCAGCAGCGTTTGGATTACGTTTATCACTTGATACCTGAGTTAGTAGAATTTGCTCCAAGAAGGGGATTGCAATTATCTGGAGGGCAGCAAAAGCTAGTTGCTTTGGGAAGAGCCTTAATGATTGGGACAAAGCTTCTATTACTTGATGAACCCTTTGAGGGAGTTGCGCCTGCTTTGGCGCAACGTTTAGCTGAAGTTATTAGTCAGTTAAAAAGTGAAGGAATGGCGGTCATCTTTTCTGAATCAGATTTACAGTATTCACGCCATTTAGTTCAAAGGGTATTTGATATTGATAGGGGTATTATCAGTAGTCAAATGAATCAAGCTGAGCAACATTAAACAGGTACTTGAATCGTCTTACCCGTTTCTACTGAATGCACAATGGATTCAAACATAGCAATTGTTTGCGCCATTTGCAGCGGAGAAATTGGGTAGTCCTTTGTTGATAAATTAGAAACATCGCCTTGATGAAATTCTTTCGGAATTGCACCTGCAAATGCGTCTAATTCAGCTTTGATTGAATCTAATGGAGGTAGGATATGACGATCCGTTTTCCCACCTTTGTAGCGCACAATCACCTCATTCTCACCAATTGCCTCAATAGATGCTTGATCGCCAAAAATATGCACACGCCAAAATATAGGTGTTGCTCTAACCATGGCAAAGTAGCCATTTAATCCATTCACAAATTGAACTTGCACAGAAGTTGAATCTCTTGGATCTTGGCCTGCTCGAACAATACTTACTGAAGCACTAACTTGAGATGCAGGCCCCATAAGGTTCACGAAGGCCTCGATTAAATGAATCCCCGTTCCAGTTAGTCCGCCTGCAGGTGATTCCTTAGGAGATTCGCGCCAGTCTGAAAAAAACTTTGTAGAGTGTTCGTTACTGTAATGTCCTTCGATATGAAGTATTTGACCCAGCACATTACTTTTGACCATTTCACGAAGTTTTTCCATCGACGGCCAAAAGTGTTTATTTTGTCCCACAGCAAGTACAACATTATTTCTAGAGCAGGCATCTATCGCTGCTTGTGCTTGAGAATAATTGAGTGTTAATGGTTTTTCACAAAATACATGTTTACCAGCATTCGCTGCAGCAATAATTTGCTCAGCATGAAGTGAGTGTGGTGTGGCCAAGACTACTGCTTGAATATCATCCTGTGCTAAGGCGAACTCAAAGCTATCTGATAATTGCATGGACATTTTTTTAGCAAAATCTTGAGTCTCATTAATTTCTTTAGTGACTCCGAGCTTGAAGTTAATGAGTTGGCTTTTGTGTTGTATGGATTGGGCAATATTTTTTCCCCACCATCCCATACCAATGAGTGCTGCATTAATCATACTTAAATCCTTATTTCACAATAAATTGATTGACAATTGATTCATCCACTTCAATACCTAAACCAGGTAAAGAAGATATTTTGAAGTAACCATTAACTGGTTGATCTTGCTTGCTAACTACATCATGTTTAAGATACAGGTGCGTTGGGCTGACGCCCCAATTAACATTAGGTAATACAGCGCTTAAATGTAAGAGGGCTGCAGCACCAATTCCTGTTTCGGCCATTTTGCTAGCTAAATTAATTTGTAGTTTAAAGGCATTGCAAAGATGACCCGCACCAACTACTCCAGATAACCCTCCTAATTTAAGTGTTTTTAGTGAAACACCTTGAACGCCATCATGAGCGGCAGCAAGAATATCATCTGTTGAGGTTACTGACTCATCAAGTCCAATTGGAATTGGACTTGATGATGCCAAGGCACGAATTCCATCAATATCTTTTTTATGCAGGGGTTGTTCTAAATAGGCTAGTTGAGTATTTTTAACAGCCTGTACATATTGAGTGGCTTGCTCTAGGTCCATGCCCATATTGGCATCTGCACAAATTTTTAAATCATTTCCAAACTTTTCACGAATAGCAATAGTTAGAGCAATATCATCATCTAGTGATTTGACACCTAACTTAAGTTTAAAAAATCGATATCCTTGATCCCATTTTGTTTGGGCTTCTGATAGATCTTTTTCAACCGAGCTATTTCCAATTAGCCAAAGAGGTGGAACTTCTTTGCGTTGTTGTCCACCAAGTAAAACATAAGCTGGTACGTTGAGCTGTTTACCAAGAAGGTCATACAAAGCAACATCGACAGCTGCAACAGTACTTTTCGCATTTTTTGCAATATGATTGAGTTGATTTGTTAAGCCAGAGAGTTCAAAAGCGTCTTTACCAATTAAAAAAGGATGAATTTCTTGATGGAAACTTGCAAGCATATCTTGTAGTGAGGCGCCACCATGACTTGGCGCAGAGGATGCTTCACCCCAACCAACAAGACCATTAGAAGCTTCGATTCTGATAAGAAGATTTTCTACAGTATTGAGCTCAACACCTGCCATAAGAACAGTTTTATTGAGTGGCAGGTTTAAACCAAAGGCATCAACCTTTTTAATCATTAATGGTTCAGTTGTCTGTGTATGTAAAGTCATCATGTTTCTCGTGAAAATTAAATTTTTAATCGATTTTGATAAATAGCTTCATAAATCATTGCGTTATCTAGATCACCATGTCCGTCATCAAGTTGGGTTTTTAGAAGCGCAATATAGACTTCAGAAAAAGGTAACATGAGACTTTCTTTTTCAGCCAATTGATTGATTAATGCAAAGTCTTTTAAGCTTTGCGCTACCTTACTTTGTGGCTTGTCATATTTTCTTGCAACCATCAATGGACCTTTAATTCCCATCACACTTGATGCTGCTGCGGATTTTTGAAATGTTTTTAAAAGCTTTTCTGGGTCAAGACCTAATTTAGTACCAAAGTTCAATCCTTCTGCTAGAGCTGCTCGATGTAGTCCTAGAACAAGGTTGATTGCTAACTTAGCTTTACTTGCATCACCGATATCACCAATATACTGCCTGTTGGGTGTTATGACGTCTAGAATTGGATCTAAAGAATTAGCTAATTCTTGAGGACCACCAATAAGACCTAGACAATCTCCACGTACTAGTTGCATACTTGTTCCAGAGATTGGCAACTCTAGAAAATCATGACCTAACTTTCTGGCATCATGTGCAATCTCGCAAAGTTCGTTTGGATCACAAGTACTGGTACAAATAATCTTCAGTGAATTTAGAGTGTTATTAAACAAACCATCTTTTGCAAATAAAGTATCTCTAACTTGAGCTGTATTAAAAACAGCTAATAGTACTATGTCACTAGCTTGAGCAATTTTTGCTAGACTAGCGGATCTCTCAGATCCAATAGCATCCATTTGTGTAGGGTTGATATCAAAGCCTAATACTTTTAATTTACCCTCGTCTAATCTTTTAATAAGGCTTTGTCCCATCAAGCCCAGCCCTACAACCCCAATTGGTTTTGTTAAATTATTTAAGAACGTACTCATGTTAATTTGTGAAAGGAATAATATTAGTGAGAGGAAGTTTGATGCTAGCTTGCATCAGATCATTCGCACTCCAAGTTTGCAGTTCTTTGGCAGAATTTAGTACATCGTTTAGCATATCTTTTGCTGGATAACCTTTGTTATCTAGATGTATTAATAGCTCTTCTTCAACAGGCTTAACTTTTTCTTGCCATAGCTTCTGCTCTTCAGTACTAAGGCTGATAAATTCTATACCGGCTTCTTTGAAAACTGCACAGGCCTTAGCTCCAGCCAAACCATAAAAAATTTGTGCACCAGCTTGAGCCAAGGATCTTAACCACTGATTAAAAATGATTTGGAGATGATGAGGTAATTGATTCCAAAAAGTCTTAGATAGACCGTACTCAAGATTAACGCGAACTAAGTTGGCACTTGTACGATATTTAGCAAACTTATATAAACCAACTGTTTGCGCAGCACTATCCGATATTGAAACTGCAAATACCTCATTCGACTCAAATAATTTCTTAGCCTCTGGAGTACTACTACCAATTGGTATTGCTCCTAGGGCTCTAAAAATATCTGACTCTACCCCATTGCTACAGGCAATTTTTTGGTTCTCTAGATCTTTTAGTTCTCTAATGGGTGATCGACTAAATAAATTATATTCACTGGTAGCAACCATACGACCCATATATATTCCGAGTTTTTCAACATCTTGACTGAAATAAGAGCGGTAGAGTTTTTCTGAAACTGCGGTTGCAAGTTCTGCACTTGAAAAAATGAAAGGCAAACTTAAAACTTGTGCAGCAGGGAACATTTCAGAGTCCCATGCTGAATAAACGGGGCAGAGGTCTGTAATACCTGATTTTAGGGCTTCAATACCATCTCTTTCTGGATGAAGTGACCCACCCCAGAATGCTTGGACGCCAATTGCACCATTTGTCATTACTTGAAGTCTACGAAATGCTGGTTCAAAAACATCCTGAACAGCGGGGGATTGACCAGGTATATGAGCGCTAACTCTTAAAATATACTCAGGTTTATTCTGTGGGATTTCTTGATCTGTAACAGTTAACCATTGTCTTGCCGCAATAGTTTTGTCATAGACTTGCTGAACGCTATCTGAAGCGATAATTTGTCTGTGATTCATTTTGCCCTTCTTTATTTATTATTTTGCTGTCTCTACCTCTATTGTAAGCAAAACTTTTTAGCGAAGGGTATTAAACTGTGAGTATTCACATAATGAGGTTTATATGTCACTTCCTGATAGCTTAAAGAATCTTCGTTTGCCATTAATTGGCGCACCTTTATTTTTAATTGCTCAGCCCGATTTAGTCATTGCGCAATGTAAGGCAGGCATTGTGGGCGCATTTCCAGCCCTTAATGCAAGACCACCTGAATTACTTGATGAGTGGCTAACTAAAATAACTTCAGAATTAGAACAAGCAAAAGAACAAAATCCTTCATTACCCATTGCACCGTTTGCAGTAAATCAAATTGTTCACTCATCCAATGATCGATTGCTGCATGATGTTCAGCTTTGTGTGAAGCATAAAGTCCCTATAGTGATTACAAGTTTGAGACCTCCTGGTGAAGTTGTAGAAGCGGTACATTCTTATGGAGGTTTAGTTTTTCATGATGTCATCAGCGTTAAACATGCTCAAAAAGCGATTGAAATGGGTGTTGATGGATTAATTCTTGTTTGCGCTGGGGCAGGTGGACATGCAGGTTTGATGAGTCCATTCTCTCTCATTACAGAAGTTCGAGAATTTTGGGATGGGCCAATTATTCTATCTGGAGCCATGTCTAAGGGAGAGCATATACTTGCAGCATTGGCTATGGGGGCAGATATGGCTTACATGGGAACAAGATTCATTGCTTCACAAGAAGCCGTTGCTTCAGAAACATATAAGCAAAGTCTTGTAAAAAGTCATGCTTCCGATATCATTTACACTAATTTTTTCACTGGTGTTCATGGAAACTATTTACGTTCAAGTATCGAGAGTGCTGGGCTTGATCCAGATAATCTTCCCGAGGGAGAGCTTAAAACAATGAATTTTTCAGGAACTACAGCCAAAGCTTGGAGAGATATTTGGGGTGCTGGACAAAGTGTTTCTGGAATTAAGTCTATAGAGTCAGTACAAAATATTGTAGATAAGCTTTATTTAGAATTTACTCAAGCAAAATCAAAAATTCAATTAATTTAAGACAATAAAAAATAAAATTTTATGATTCAAATTTCTGAGTTACGTCTTCCAATTGATCACTCGCCTGAGGAATTAGAGACTAGTATTATCAATCGCTTAAAAATAGATGCTGTTGATCTAATTCGATTTCAAATATTTAAGCGTAGTCATGATGCAAGAAAAAATAGTGCTTTATCGTTGATATACAACATACATGCTTCAGTTAAGGGTGAAGAGGATGTTTTAAGAAAGTTTTCTGATGATCCAAATATTACATTGGCACCAGATACTTCTTATCATTATGTTAGAAAGTTAACGAAAGAAATTAAAACAAGACCCATCATTATTGGTTTTGGACCCTGTGGTATTTTTGCTGCCTTAATTCTTGCTCAAATGGGTTTTCGACCTATTGTGCTGGAGAGAGGTAAAGCAGTTCGTGAGAGAACACAGGATACTTGGGGTTTATGGCGTAAAAATATTTTACAACCCGAATCGAATGTTCAATTCGGCGAAGGTGGCGCTGGTTTATTTTCTGATGGGAAGTTGTATAGTCAGATTAAGGATCCTCAATTTTATGGACGTAAAGTCATTGAGGAATTTATAAAAGCGGGTGCTCCCCCAGAAATTGCCTTTGTTGCCAAGCCACATATTGGAACTTTTAGGCTAGTAGGTGTTGTTGAACGCATGCGACAGGAAATCATTCAACTTGGTGGAGAAATTCATTTTTCTAGTAGGGTATCCGAGTTTTTGATTCAGGATCATCATATTCGAGGGGTGAAACTTGCAAATGGAAAAGAGTTTTTATCAAGCCATGTGATTTTAGCTTTAGGTCATAGTTCAAGAGACACCTTTGAAGTTTTACACCAATCTGGTGTGTTTATGGAGCCCAAGCCTTTTTCAGTTGGATTTCGTATAGAACATCCCCAATCAATTATTGATAAGGCAAGGCTTGGACCGCATGCTGGCAATCCTATAATTGGAGCGGCTGATTACAAATTAGTCCATCATGCTAAAAATGGGCGAGCAGTGTACAGTTTTTGTATGTGTCCGGGTGGGACAGTTGTTGCGGCAACTTCAGAGTTAAATCATGTTGTTACAAATGGTATGAGTCAGTACTCTAGAAATGAGCGCAATGCTAATGCGGGTATTGTTGTGGGTATTTCTCCCCAAGATTATCCCGGTGGAGCACTAGCGGGTATTAACTTTCAGAGAGATCTAGAAGCTAGAGCATTTGTTATGGGTGGGTCAAATTATGAAGCACCTGGACAATTAGTTGGAGATTTTATTGAAGGGCGCACTTCCACTTCATTTGGTTCTGTTCAACCATCTTATAAACCCGGGGTGCACTTAACCAATCTTCACCAAAGTTTGCCTGACTATGTGATTGAGGCAATGCGTGAAGCACTTCCAGCCTTTGATAAAAAAATTAAAGGCTTTGCAATGCATGATGCGGTATTAACAGGTGTTGAAACTAGAACTTCTTCACCACTCCGAATTACTAGAGGAACAAATTTTCAGAGCCTCAATATAAAAGGGCTTTATCCAGCTGGTGAAGGTGCTGGTTATGCTGGTGGAATTTTATCTGCCGGGGTGGATGGTATTAAAGTTGCACAAGCACTTGCTCTAGATTTAGAAAAAGTTTAGAAATTAAAATGAAGTAATTAACAAGTACAATCAACAAAAATTTAAATAGGAAATTTTATGAAATCCATTATTGTTTGTTTAGCGACTATCTTTTTCTTGGGTCTCAATACAGCATATGCACAAAACAATGCCGTAGTTGTGGTTAATGGCAACAAAATAATGCAAAAAGAAGTTGATGTAATTGTAAAAAATGCTGTTGCAAGAGGTGCAAAGGACTCACCAGAATTACGTCAAGCTATAGTTAATGATTTGATTTTAAGAGAAGCCATTTTGCAAGATGTTAAGAAGAATGGCATCGAAAAGAAAGGTGACAATCCTGAAAAAATCAAACTAGCACAGCAGCAAGTTCTCCAGGAATTATGGTTTGAAGATTACTTAAAGGCTCATCCAATTACTGAGTCCGAAGTTAGAGCTGATTATGATCGTCAGCTAAATTTAACGAAAGAAGGTAAAAATTCAAATGAATACAAGCTTTCACAAATTATTGTCGCCTCTGAGAGTGAAGCAAATGACATTATTAGTCAAATAAATAGTGGCGTAAGCTTTGAAAAATTAGCGAAAGAAAAGTCATTAGAAAAAACTACAGGTTCCCAAGGTGGCGCTTTACCTAATTGGGTTTTACCTGACATGGTACTTCAACCGTTGGGAGATGCATTAGTGGGCCTCTTAAAAGGTAAATTAGATCCTAAACCTGTTAGAACTAATATGGGCTGGCATGTTGTAAGAGTTGATGATGTCCGAAAATTTAAAATGCCAAGTTACGATGAGGCAAAAGGAAACATCTATCAAGGATTGTTGAATCGAAAAAAGCAAGAAGCTGTTGATGCCTTGATGAAAAAGACAACTGTTGCAAAACCAAATTAATTATTAATTATTAGTGGGTATAGATGCATCAAATTGTTGAAGTACTTCTTTCCAAAAAGTAGGAATTGCAGTACTACTTCCTACTTTTGTATCAACAAAAACATAGATCATTTCACCACTTACAAGAAGTTGAGTGTCTTTATAGATTTCAATCACGATGGTGAGTGAGCTGTTTCCAATTCTTGCAGTTCTGACCCCGATGTCTAACTCATCATCGAATTTTGCAGACGCGTGATATTCCAATGTAGCTTTTTTTACAAATAACTCATTCCCATTTTTGGCTTGTTCCATTGGGGAAGGGAGATTTACTGCCCTCCAGTACTCGGTTAATGCAACATCAAAGTAGGTTAAATAATGGCCATTAAATACAACAGACTGCATATCTACTTCAGCCCATCGAACTCTTAAGCGATGAAAAAAAGCAAAATCTTTGTAGGCCATAAATTAGTTATAAAAATTAGGAAAACTAGAGACTAAAAAAGGAGTCCATGAGACTCCTTTTTTAAATTAGACGGAAATTAGTGAAATGTCGGAGTAGATAGAGAAAAAGTCGTCAAACCAGCAATTTTCATTAAAAGTTCGTTAAACTCTTCCTGAGTAACAGGTAATAAACCTCTAGCTGCTCTACGACGGTTAAATGTTTCTAGCTCTTGTCTTTCAGAGTTATTGACACTCACTTGAGAAGCTTGCGTAGTTACATTGTTCGTTTTCATTTGATTCTCCGTTATGAATTTACCGGTTAAACAATCTTCAGAAATTCATATAAATTGTTTAACCTAAGCAAATAACGCAAGCAAATGGGTTAAGTTGACAAAATTTGCTATATTTGTAAAAAACTTTATAAATATATGTTTTGTTTATAATTTTTTACATATGTTACCCCTTGAAGAGAACTATAAAGTAATGTTTTTAAAAATATCTAAATATGTAGCAATTACGCTTGTTGGCCTACTTATTGCCTTATCTGGAGGGGGTTGGTATGCCCAATCTCACGCTAGCCAGTGGGCTAAGAAGTATGTTGGTGAATTTGGCCAATCAATAGGCTATCTTATTGATTTTAATGATTTAAAACTTACTTTAAGAAGCCCGACGGTTTCAATAGATGGAATGAAGATCGTTGATTTAGCCAATCAACATCAACTCTTAGAACTTCAAAATATCCAAATATCAGCCTCTTGGGGTGGATTAATTAGTAAAAAAATTGAAATTGATCAAATTAGTATTAATCAAGCACTAGTTTTGGCTGAAAAAGAGCCTGAAAATTGGAACTGGCTTAAGTTTATTGAAGCTATCAAGAAGAAATTCCCCCCTAAGGAGCATCAAAAACCCGCTGAACCCAAGGAATATTTAATTAAAGAAATAACATTTAAAGATGGTGGTCTAAAGGTAGATGATCCAGCCATTCATTTTGCAACTGAGTTTAAACCTTTAAATTTCGAGTTAAAAAACACGACTAATGTGAGTTCTACAGGTGGGGTAGGTGGGCTTGAATCTGGTTATGGAATTGATTTGGGTAGGGTCATTATCCCAGTCCCCAAGGAAGGTAAAAAGCTTGATTTGGGCCACGTGCAGTTAGGCGGAGATTTTGATTTAGATTCTCAAAAAAATATCACGATAAAAACTAAAGCAAAAATTGACGATGGAATTGTAGATGCGACCACTAATATTAATAAGTTAAGTCATCAAATAGAAAGCGACATTCAATTAGAGCATTTAAGTTTAGTACCTTTTATAGATTTTGCTACTCCAAAGCTTGCAAGAGATGAAAAGTCTGGTTCAGCAACTGGAAAATTTAAACTCAAAATACAAGATAAAAAAAATATTTTAGATGGTGATGTAAGTATTGAAAATTTAAGTGTTGCACCCCTCATTACTTTGGCTCCAACGATTAATACGATTTATGCAAAATCAGGAGGAGCTGGCGGGAAATTCAAGATACATCATGATCCAGAAAATACACAAGTTGAAGGTGATATTCAGCTCAGTCAATTAGCAGTTTTTGAACCAGACAAGACAAGTGAATTATTGGGATGGAAAACAGCGAAGGTAGATAAGTTTTATTTTGAAGAAAACCCAAGATCTAAAAAATTGCGTGTAGAAGATGTAAAAGTTGATGGCTTAAAGGGGCGCTTTGTCATTTATGGGGATAAGAGCTCTAACTTTAGAAGAATGTTTAAACCCTCTCATGAAGAAATCAAAAGAATAGATCAAGAGCGGGAGAATCTAAAGCTTCAGCCTAAAGATGACAAAAAAGAAAATGCTTCTCTAAGGCCATCTATTCAATTAGCTAAGAATGAAGTCGTGAAGAATCCAAAAGTTGACTCAGCTAGTCATCAAGACCACACAAGTTCTACAGCACCTAAAAAGCCAATGAACTTTAATATGAAATCCATTGAAATTACGAATGGTCTTATTGAGTTTAGTGACTTTTCTGTCAAGCCAAATTTTAAAACTGATATTGAAAATTTCCATGGAACTTTAATTGGTATCAGCACTTATCCAAAACGCTTCGCAACAGGTGCTTTTGAGGGAGTCATACCTCCAAGTGGAGATATGAAACTAAAAGCAAAAATTGCTTTTGAGGATGCCCGAAGAAACAATGATATGAACTTATCATTTAGAAGAATCCCTCTCTCATCGATTAATCCCTACTACACGACATTTGCTGGTTATGAAGTCAAAGGTGGAACACTATCCTATGACTCTAGTTATGTCACTCAAGACGGTCAATTGAAGGGTGACAATAGATTCATCATTAATCAAATGCAAATTGGAGATAAGGTTCCAGATTACAAAGGAAAAAATATCCCATTAGAGTTAATAGTCGCACTCTTAGAGGATGAGAATGGCGTTATAGATTTGAATTTAAAAGTCGAAGGTAATGTAGACAAACCGAATTTCAAAATCAGTGATTTAATTTGGGATGCTGTTTGGACTATCGTTGGAAACGTAGTTAGTGCGCCTTTTAAAATGTTAGGTCGACTAATTGGAATAGAAGGGTATACAGGGGTTTATTTTGAACCTGGAAAAAGTACATTAAGGCCTTCAGAAACTTTAAAGTTAGAGAATTTAGTTGCAGCTCTCCAAAAACGTCCTAAAACAAAATTAAATGTGAGTGGGGTGTTTGATCCCAAGGCAGATAAATTAAATCTCAATACGGAGAAAGTAGATCGTGAAATTTTTAAGGCTGCAGGATTCAAATTAGCAGATAATGAACCATTACCGCAATTGCCGCTTGAAGATGAGAGAGTGCAGCGCGCTATTCGAAAAATGTATCCTGCTACAGTAGGACCAATACCTGCTGATTTAAAACTGAAGGATGGACCCACAGGAGTTGAGGGTTGGACAAAATTACATGATGAATTAATCTCAAGAGGAAATGCTAGTGAGAATGAATTAAAAGAATTAGCTAACTCAAGAGCATTGAGCATCAAGAATGAAATCCTCAAGTTCAATAAAAACTTGGATGAGAGAATTAAGATTTCAGAAATTAAAGAACAATCGCTTGAGAAGGATGGAGTTCCTGTAGGGCTTGAAATCGTCGCAAATTAATAAGGTAAACCTACGTAATTTTCCGCGAGTGCTTTTTGCGCAAGTTCTGAATGGCAAAGGTAATCAAATTCTGCTTGTTGAATACGTTGGTCGAACGAAGACTTTTCTGGGAAATGGTGGAGCATGTTGGTAAGCCACCAAGAAAACCTTTCCGCCTTCCAAATTCTTTGTAATGCTTTAGAAGAGTAGTCATCAATTCCAGAAGAGCTTTTTTCAGTATAAAACTCGATAAGTGCATTGGATAGATAAAAAATATCCGAAGCTGCTAAATTCAATCCTTTTGCACCAGTAGGCGGAACAATATGACCGGCATCACCTGCTAAAAACATATTACCGAATCTAAGTGGTTCAGCAACAAAACTTCTCAGAGGGGCAATGCTCTTTTCAATAGATGGACCTCTAACTAGATTGTTTGCAATCGATGAGGGGAGTCGTGATTGAAGGACGTCCCAAAAGCGCTCATCAGGCCAGGCATTAATATCCTCATCGACTCTGCATTGTAAGTAGTACCTACTTCTAGTGGTTGACCTCATACTGCATAAATAAAATCCATCAGGATGATTACCGTAAATCAACTCTTCTTGAACAGGAGGGGTGTCTGACAAAATCCCAAGCCAACCAAAGGGATAAACCCTTTCAAACTCTTGGATTTCATTTTTAGGGACTGAAGCTCTACACACCCCGTGATAACCATCACAACCAGCAATAAATTCAGCTTCAATATCAAAAGATTGTTGATGCTGCATAAATTGCACATGGGGGTTTTTAGAGTCTATATCAAGAATCTGTACTTGTTCTGCTTCATAAAAGGTCGGTAAATTTTGAGTATTTCTAGCTTCACTTAAATCTTTTGTGACTTCAGTTTGGCCATAAACCGTTACGTGTTTACCGTTAGTCAGTTTCTCTAAATCAAGACGTAGATGGTGATGATTAAAAGCAATGTCAAACCCATGATGGATTAAACCTTCTTTACTTAGTCGTTCACCAACACCGGCTTGTTTTAGAAGGTCTACTGTTCCTTGTTCTAAAACACCAGCACGAATTCTTGATAAGACATACTCATTGGATTGACGCTCAACGATGACATTATCAATTCCTGCTTTTGTTAGCAGTTGACCTAGCAATAAACCAGAAGGCCCAGCTCCGATAATAGCAACTTGTGTTTTAATTTTTTTTTGCATGGATGATATGAGCGTTAAGTATTATATTGTTCAGTATCTACTTCTGATTGGCTCACGGAGTTATAGCGATTGCCATGAACTGGAATGTTATTTAACACATTATCAATTTCAGATAGTGTCTGTTGGGACAATTGAATTTTGTCTGCGGCAACGTTTTCTCTTAGATGAGAAATCTTAGAAGTGCCAGGTATGACTAAAATATCATCCCCCTGATGTAATAACCAAGCTAGAGCTAATTGAGGAAGTGTGCAGTGATTATCATCAGCTATTTTCTTTAAAGCCAAATAGAAGGGAATATTTTTTTCATAATTTTCTTGTTGAAATCTTGGCATTCCGCGTCGGATATCTTTTTCAACAAATTGGTCAATTGCAAGTGGTGTTTGACTAAAAAAGCCGCGAGCTAATGGGCTAAATGCCACAAAAGAAATCTCTAGTTCTCTACATGTTTTTAAAAGGGCTATTTCAGGATTCCGGCTCCACATTGAATACTCGGTTTGCAAAGCTGAAATCGGAAAAGTCTTATGCGCTTTTTCAAGTGTTAAAGCTGAAATTTCAGATGCACCAATAGCTCTAACTTTACCTTCTTTTACAAAATCGCCTAGTGTACCAATTGCATCTTCAATCGGTACTTTCTTATCCCATCGATGTAAGTAATAAAGATCGATCACGTCGGTTTGTAATCTTTTTAAACTTCCTTCAATATCTCTTCGTAAAGATTCAGGGCGACTATCTATCACTCTTTTGCCATCTGCAGGACCAACTCCACCTTTGCTGATGAGAGTGATTTGTTGACGGTATTTTTTTAAAAAATTCTTACCCAAAAGAGTCTCGTTATGACCTAAGCCATACAATGCAGCAGAATCAAAATGTGTAATACCTAAATCAAAAGCCTCTTGCAGTATCTGATTTGCTTCTTCATCAGATGGAGGAACTCCATATGCATGACTAAGATTCATACAACCTAGCCCAATGCTAGTAGTTTGATAGGGGCCTAATTTACGGAGGGATAGTTGAGAGGACAAGTAGGTCTCCTAGGGGGTATTTTTTAGCTGTAAGTCTAATTGATGAAGAATTTCATAGCAAGGTAAAACATTAGCAACACTTGAGATTGGCTCACGCCCTTCACGAATGGCAGCAAAAAATTCACGATCTTGCAATTCGATACCGTTCATGGATACATCCACTTTACTCACATCAATTTGATTATTTTTGCCATCAAAGAGGTCATCATAACTAGCGATGTATGTATTTTCGTCACAGATATATCTAAAGATCGTTCCTAGGGGGCCATTATTGTTGAAAGAAAGGCTAAGGGTACAAAGGGCGCCATTACTTGCTTTAAGCTGTATTGACATATCCATTGCAATTCCTAAGGTAGGATGTATTGGACCTTGCATTGCATTTGCTGAAATAATCTTTGATTGTGTTTGATAGGCAAACAAATCAACTGTATGGGCTGCATGGTGCCACAATAAATGATCTGTCCAACTTCTTGGTTGGCCAAGTGCATTCGTATTGGTTCTTCGGAAAAAATAAGTTTGTACATCCATTTGTTGGATATTGGTTTGTCCAGCTACAATTTTTTTATGTAGGTATTGATGACTTGGATTAAAACGTCTTGTATGTCCAACCATCGCAACCTTGCCAGTTTCTTTCTGTAATCTAACGATTTCTTGAGCGCCAGCTAAGGAGTCAGCCATCGGGATTTCAACTTGCACATGCTTGCCAGCCTTTAAGCAAGCAATAGCTTGATCTGCATGCATTTGTGTTGGTGTACAAAGTATTACAGCATCAACTTCCGCGATAGCAAGACTATCAGCTAGATCAGTTGTTACATGCGGAATTTTATATTTGTCAGCAATTTCTTGAGTTTTAGATAACTCTCTACCAACCAAAGAAACTACTTCGATATTTCCAATTTGTGCCATGGAATCAAGATGTTTATTTCCGAAGGCACCTGCACCTGCTAAAGCAACTTTCATAGATTCTCCAAAATAATATGTCCTACAGCTGTGTTAGATGCAGGAACGTGATAATGACGATGTACTTCTTTTACTGATGTATTTAAAGCGCCTCGCATGATAAGCCACATTACAAGTTCGATTCCTTCTGAACCTGCTTGCTCAACATAAGTAATGTGTGGAATCTTTGCAAGACCATCTGGGTCGGCTGTTAAACCATCTAAAAAAGCTTTATCAAATTCTTTATTGATAAACCCAGCCCTTGGCCCCTGTAACTGATGTGACATACCACCTGTACCCATAATTACAATTCGTTCATCACTCTCGAAAGATTCGACTGCTTTACGAATAGCTTTACCAAGTTGATAACATCTATTTCCTGTTGGAGGAGGGTATTGCACAACATTAACAGCAAGTGGGACAACTTTACATGGCCACTCAGAAGGTTGACCAAACATGAGTGATAAGGGTACTGTTAACCCATGATCTACGTCCATCTTATTAATGATGGTCATATCAAACTCATCCAGAATCGTGCTTTGGGCTATATGCCATCCTAGCTCAGGATACCCCTGAACAGTAGGTACAGGTCTTGGCCCCCAGCCTTCGTCAGCTGGAGCAAAACTTGGAGCACAACCGATAGCGAAGGTAGGAATCATTTCTAAAGAAAAAGCAGAAGCATGATCGTTATAGATGAGGATAATTGCATCGGGCTTGATTTCTTTGAACCATTCTTTTGCATGGTCGTATCCAGAGAAAACTGGTACCCAATAAGGTTCAGTCGATTTACCCAAATCTAGTGCTGCTCCAACAGCTGGTATGTGAGAAGTAGCGACTCCAGCTATGATTTTTGCCATATTATTTCTCCACGGGGCCAATTGGCATTGAAGGTGAACGTCCACCAGCAATCATCATTTGACGATAAGACTCTTCTGGCATACCTGTCATTAAAGAAGCGAGCTTTTGAAATGAGTGACCATCAGTTGCACCGATTTTTGCAAGAAAATATATATTGCCACCTAACTCAATCATTTTGTTGTAATCTCTTGCACGAACAGCAGCATGTTGATCTATTGTCATCGGAAAAGTATTCAAATATTCATCTTCATTGTTTTTAAATGCAAGGCGATTTTCTTCTTTCATTAAAGACATTGCAAACATATTCAGATGGTACCCAATTCGGGATTGAGTAGCATCGAATATGACCGTGCCTGGAATCTTTTTAAAAGAATCGTAATAGTCCGTCATTTAATCTTTCCAATAGAGTCTAGTTGGATTATCTACGAGGAGAGCTTTTTGTAATGCCTCTGTCGTAGCAATATGTGGAATCCAGTCGACAAGAAGACCATCATCTGGCATATGATCTTTCAGATTTGGATGAGGCCAATCTGTTCCCCACAAAACGCGATCAGGGAAATTATCTACCAAATATTTAGCAAATGGCACAACATCTTGATAAGCATTTTGTTCGCCATTAAGTGCCTTTGGACCTTTTACTGAAAGTCTTTCAGGACAAGTAACCTTGCTCCAAATATTAGAATGCTCTCGCATTAACTTTACAAATAATTGAAATTGAGGGCCATCTACTGGTAAGTTGACATCTGGTCTACCCATATGATCAACAACCACATTTGTTGGTAATGCCGTGAAAAAGTCCCACAGTTCAGGCAAATCTACAGCTTCAAAATAAATAACGATATGCCAATTTAGGGCTTTAATTCTGTGAGCAATCTCTAGCAATTCTTCCTTAGGTGTGAAATCTACTAATCTTTTTACAAAATTAAATCTGACCCCACGAACACCAGCCTTATGCAAACGCTCAAGTTCTTGATCACTAATATCTCGTTTAACGGTTGCAACACCCCTAGCTTTTCCATTGCTATGGATTAGGGCATCAACCAACGCGCTATTATCTGCACCATGGCAAGTTGCTTGAACTATTACATTTTTATCAAAGCCTAAGCGATCACGCAAGGCAAACAATTGATCTTTGCTTGCGTCACAAGGTGTATATTTTCTTTCCGGTGCAAATGGAAAAATATCTCCTGGTCCGAAAACATGACAATGTGCATCAACAGAACCTTCAGGAAGGATAAATTGAGGTTTGCTTGGGTTTGAGTACCAATCTAACCAACCGGGTGTTTTTTCAAAATTGCTCATTTTTTAATCAATATACTCAAGACCAGCTTGTTTTAATTTGTCGCGCATTTTATACATATCCAGACCTAAGACACCGGATGCTAGACGCTCTCGTTTTTCTGCTTCATTACTCTCACGCGCTTGGGCTGCTTGAGCTACTTCATGTGCTAGATTTGCAGGAACAACAACGACTCCGTCGTCATCGGCAATGATTACGTCACCAGGATTAACGTTTGCACCAGCACAAACTACCGGAACATTAACGGAGCCTAAAGTTTCTTTAACAGTACCCTTAGCACTAATTGCTTTACTGAAAACCGGAAATTGCATTGAAGTTAATTCTTTAACATCTCTCACCCCAGCATCAATAATGAGACCTTTTGCACCCTGAGCTTTAAATGAAGTGGCTAACAAATCACCAAAAAAGCCATCGGTGTTATCGGTTGTACATGCAGCCACAACAACATCACCAGGTTTAATTTGTTCAGCGACCACGTGCATCATCCAGTTATCACCAGGTTGAAGTAACACAGTTACAGCAGGGCCACAAACATGTGCACCTGTATAAATTGGACGCATGTAAGTTTTCATTAAGCCGATACGACCCATCGCTTCATGAATTGTGGCAACTCCGAACTTGGAGAGTGCTTCAACTGCAGAAGCATCTGCGCGGACAATATTCTTTTTTACGATTCCAAATGCTTTCATGATATTTCCTTATTATTTTCCTTGATTCTTCAAATAGGTATCTAAGCGAGAGAATACTTTTCTTGCGTTTCCTGAATAGATATTGTGACGATCTTCTGCGCTTAATTGAGTGCTAGCCTCTATATAACGTTTCGTATCATCAAAATAATGACCCGTTTGCGGATCGATACCTCTAACAGCACCAATCATTTCTGAAGCAAAAAGTATATTTTTTACTGGGATAACTTCCGTTAAAAGATTAATTCCAGGCTGATGATACACACAGGTATCGAAAAATATATTGTTCAACAAATGCTCTTCTAATAAAGGCTTTTTAAGCTCCTGGGCTAAGCCTCTAAATCTTCCCCAATGATAGGGAACAGCGCCACCTCCATGGGGAATTAAGAATTTGAGGCTTGGGAAATCTTTGAATAAGTCAGACGTTAAACATTGCATAAAAGCTGTAGTGTCAGCATTTAAATAATGAGCCCCAGTCGTGTGGAAACAATGATTACAACTAGTACTTACGTGAATCATTGCTGGGATATCGTATTCAACCATTTTTTCATAAATGGGATACCAGTGTTTATCTGAAAGTGGCGGCTCTTTCCAATGCCCACCTGATGGATCTGGATTTAAATTTAATCCAACAAATCCGTATTCTTTGACGCATTTTTCAAGTTCTGGGATTGACGTTTTAGGATCAACTCCAGGCGATTGAGGGAGCATTGCAGCTCCAATAAAGTTATCTGGAAATAATTGTGATACTCGGAAAATTAATTCATTGCAAATTGCTGACCATGTAGAAGATGTATTGAAGTCACCAATATGATGAGCCATAAAGCTTGCACGCGGAGAAAATATAGTTAAATCGCTGCCACGCTCGAGCATTTTTGCAAGTTGGTTTTTTTCGATTGACTCTCTGAGTTCATCATCCGATATTTTTAGGTCACTTGCTTTAGGGCCCAGTTCTGGAGTATTTAAATTTGCAATTTGAAGATTACGCCAATCCTCTAAAGCTTTTGGAGCGGTAGTGTAATGTCCGTGACAATCAATAATCATGTTGTATAGATCCTTTTTTAACTAGGGTAGTTTTATTGCTTAGGAATACGAGCTTTATCGATGATGGAGCCCCAGCGTTTAATGTCAGTCTCTAGAAGAGAGCGCATATCTTTAACGGAAGAGGAGTGTGCTTCGATAAATATTTCATTCAGTTTTGCTTTAACTTCAGGATCATTGACCGATTCTTGCGCAGCCTTATTCAAAATATTAATGATTGCAGTTGGAGTTTTCGCTGGTGCAGCAAGACCATTCCATGAGGATGCAGTAAAGTTTTTTAAGCCTAGCTCACTAACTGTAGGCACATCAGGGAAGTAAGCGGATCTTTTTGTACCTGTTACAGCTAATAGGCGAATAGCTTTGGATTTAATTTGTGGAACTAAGGGACCTAAGATTTCAACACCAGCATCTACTTGCCCACCTCTAAGAGCTGTAATAACAGCAGGAGTCCCATTAAAAGGAACCACTTGAACATCTAGGTTTGTACTGTGTTTGAATAATTCAGCGGCTAAGTTTTGAGTACTTCCAATATTGATACTAGCAATATTGATTTTTCCTGGATTTGCTTGCGCCGTTTGGATTAAGTCTTTTAATTGAAGATATTTAGAGTTTTCGTTCACAACAATTGCGATGTCGAAAAACCCTAAAGTAGAGATAGACTCGAAGTCTTTTAAAGTGTCGTATGGTAGTTTTTGAAACAAACTTGCGCTGATAGCAGTTCCATTGGACATCAGCAGCAATGTATAGCCATCTGGATCTGCTTTTGCAACGATGTCTGCTGCCACAATTCCACCTGCGCTGGGTTTGTTTTCAACGATAACACTTTGCCCTAAGACAACGCCCATCTTTTGAGCAACTACTCTAGCTGTTAAATCAGCTATGCCACCAGGTCCAAAAGGAACGACTATTTTGATAGGTTTTTGTGGAAAGCTTTGTGCTGATAAATGTTGATTTACAAACAAAAGGGATACAGCAAGTAAAAAACGTACAAATTTATTATTCATAAATATTTTCAAAAAAGATTTAAAGAGCCTAGTATTAATAGAACATCTCAGAGAAAGAAAAAGGTGTTATAAATACTGTTCTTTGACAATATTTTAATTCAAACAAAACATGGATAGTTTAAAAGTGATTAAAACACAAAATAGGCTAATTGTATTACTTTTGATATGTGTTTCAATCTTCATCAACACGTCCTTGAATCGATCAGCACAAGCTCAAACTCAAAGTTCAGAAGCTTCTGAATCACTTAAAACTTTGCTTGCAGTAAATTGCCCCAATTTTGATGAAATGGTCAGCAATTACCAACGTAAATTTGTCACCAAAATGACTAATTGGAGTGGGTCTCATCTCTCTCAAGCAGAATATCAGACAGCCTTTTATCCTTTTTCAGGCCCAGACGTTGTAACAGTCATGTCTTTGTACCCCAAAGCTAATTACTATGTTTTGGTAGCGGATCAGGTTCCAGAGTATTCCTTTATCAATGCTCCTGAGAAATTAAGTAATGCCTCACAGTCTTTTGAGTGCCATATGTTGAGTAATTTTTCTCGTCGTGGATATTATTTAACGAATGATCTTATTGGTAAAAATGGTCCTAAACCAAGATTTATTAAATTATTAATTTATAACCTTGCATTTGCAGGTGCCAAAATTAAAGCTCTCGATATTTTGCGGATTAACTCTGAGGGATTGATACTTGTTGACTCTAATGCTCAACATCCTAATGGGGTACGCTTTTTAGTAGAAACAAAAGATGGCAGATCAGTAACTGTTGACTATATTAGTGCCAATATATCCGATACTGGTTTAGAAAAACATGCACATTTTGTCAAAGCTTTTTCGAGAAAGTCTAGTCAGGTTGTATTACTTAAATCTGCATCTCACCTTTTGCAGAATAGTTATTTTTCAACAATGAAATCCGTATTATTGGACAATGCAAAATGGATTACCCAGGATGAAACTGGTTTAGATATTGTTCCTTATTCAGAGAACTTTGATCTAAAACTTTTTGGTAAATTTATTACGCCTAATAACTTATGGGCAAAAAGTCCATCAGCCCAACGTTTAGCTAAATATTACCAAGAGCATCCTAGCAATCAAGAATTACCGTTTTTATTGGGCTACGAAAAAGCTGGTGGATCAATCTTGATGATTGGCCAGAGAAAAAATGCTAATTAATTAGCGTTGAAAAAAGCACAATATTATTTGTTAATTCAAATTGATCTGAAGGATTAAGAGACCACAAATCAAGCTCTAATCCGTTAGATAAAGGATTTAGATAAACATTGTTTTTTCTTAGTTCAAAGTGTAGGTGAGGACCTGTTGAGTGTCCGGTAGACCCAACATAACCAATTTCTAGACCACGTCTTACTTCACTTCCAACGGATAATTCTGGGTTATAGGCACTTAAATGAGCATAGTAAGTTTTGTAGTTTCCAGGATGCTCAACAATCACCAGATTTCCGTAACCAGCGTAAGGTGAATACTGAACAATTTTCCCATTTGCCACTGCGTAAATGGGAGTACCGGGTGGTGCTGCAAAGTCGATTCCTTGATGGCCTGAATAGCTTGTATAAGATTGAAGAACCACTACATTTTTATTTCCTTTTTTAACCATTGCTGGTCTGCGACTTGTAGAAGCGAAGCTACCCACACCCCGAGAAATCCTAGTGTAATTGAGGGGATTTATCCAAAAATTTTGTTCAAGCTCTTCACCATGAGAAGTAAAAAATCCACCAGGTAAATCATCTCTTTTCACCCAAAATGCATCAGCAATCATATTTTTTTGGGTGGTATCTAGAATTTCTAAACTAATAACTTGAGCCCATCTATCCTTGTTGCCTGCATCATATACAACTCTAGCAAGATGATTTTCATTAGATTTTATTTTGGGGTAGAGTGTTTTAACTAATGATGCTAGCTCCCACACCAATTCGGGAGGTATTAAAGTAGTGGCTTGGTTGGCTTTATAAACTAATAGATCATTTAGATCAACAGTAACTTCGAGATAGTTTTCAAAACCTTTTCCTAAAACTTGTGAGTTTAGGATGTAACTTTCAGTAGTTGGAGATCGATTAATCGTAATCAATGTTGTTGATACATCTCTCTTTTCATTACTTAATATTGAGAAAGCTTGTATCTTATTATTCAGGTTATCGACAGAGTATGCAAAGGGTAGACATTTTGCATTAATACTCTTAAAAAAATCGGGTGCTTGACGATTAAAAGAGTTCAATAAATCTATATCTTGTATATAGAGATTCTTTAAGAAATCAGTCATAGAGGGAGTTACTGAACCACACCCATGTTTGATACTGTACCTTCTTATATTGGAATTAGATTTAATAACCTCTGGTGTTGGGGTTTTTAGGATGTTCTCAATAATATTGGGGGTTGGAAGAGGCTCCCCAGTGTTATTGGACTGATTAAAGCTGTACGGATTGAGGTAATTTGCTTTATTAGGGGTTTGAGCACCTAGGCGCGGAAGGGGTACTGAGCTAGCTTGTTTAGTGGGAGCTTTCTTTTTTTGGGGATTTTGTGTTTTTGCTTGAGTTGAGTTAGATAGAACTAGAGCTAAGCAACACAAAAGAGATAAAGAGTAATTTTTCCAAAGGATCACAAAATTCAATTCAATTTCCTTAGAAAGTTCTCCAAATCCAAATTGAATTCATCTGCATTATCGACAAAAAGAGCGTGACCGGCATTGTTATCATAGATTTTAAATTCGCCGTAAGCATGTTTTTGACTCATCAATAAAGCCTGTTCAGTGTATCTAGGGGTTATAGCATACCAAACTGGGACATTCGTTTTATAAATCGTATCCCTATAGTACTCTCTAGGGTAGGGTTTTCTTAATATAGTAAAAGCATTTTCAGGATTTGCTGAAAGCCTTAAAGCTGATGTTTCTATCGTGTTAATGAAATCTGGTGGGGGGCTTGATTTAAAAATCGCGTTCACGAAATTTTTGACATATTTCTTAAAGGAATCAGTCGACATTTTTTTGCCGTTGCTCGATATAGTTGATTTTGGGGGAGTTCCCTCTCCAATCGAGTTGTCAATTAATACCAATCCTTTTAGCCCTTGTTCTCCGTAGCGATTTACATAATCCAATGCTTCCATGACTCCAAGAGACCAGCCAATTAGAGTAAATTCGGTAGTTTGAGTGGCTTTGAGCAGTTCTTTAATATCTCTAGCCCTTTTTTCTGCAAGGTCTGATCCTAAGTAGATTTCTGATAATCCCTGAGATCTTGGACTAAAGGATATAACCCTATAGGATTGTGCAAAATAGTTGAGCTGAGCATTAAAGACTTCGGCTGGCATTAGCCATCCAGGAATAAAAAATAGGGTATCTTTACCTTGCCCACCAATTAGATAATGAAGTTTTACCTTGTCGGAAGTAACAAACGTTTTATGTTGGATATTTGAGGTCAAAGTAAAAGTTTGAGCTTGCAGATTTTGAGAGTTGATTCCAAACAACAGAAAAAACCCAAAAAAAATAGAAACGATATTTTTTTTATATTCAAGCATGATAATAGTATTTTGCACGATAGAGAGAATACTATCTACTTATATTCCTAACCCTTTAATAACTAATGATAAATTCTTCAGAAAATAACAATGCATCAAGTCCTAAAAGATCTTTAAACACATTTGATATTTGTTCTTTGATTATTGGAACCATATTAGGGGCTGGTGTTTTTAGAGTACCTTCGATGGTGGCAGGTCAGCTCAATAATGAGTACTTCATCATCCTTGCCTGGATCATTGGTGGAGTAATCTCCATTATTGGAGCTTTATGTTACGCAGAACTTGCAACTTCTTATCCAAGCGTAGGTGGCGAATATTCCTTTTTGCAGAAGGCATATGGACCTAAGCTTGCATTTTTGTATGGATGGGCAAGATCGATTGTGATTGTTACAGGATCTCTAGGTATTTTAGGAATAACACTTGGGGACTATATGACCAAGATTATTGATCTTGGTTCCCACTCATCTACGCTATGGGCAATGATTGTCATTTCAGGATTAAGTATATTAAATGGACTAGGTATTAAAGAGGGTAAAACTGCGCAAAATATACTTACGATTATTGAAGTATTAGGAGTTATAGCAATTATTGTTACTGGATTTATGGTTAACGCTGGAACTCCAGCAGAAGTTCAAGAAGTAACTAAAACTCCTAGCTTGGGTGCAGCTAGCTTAGCGATTATTTTTGTTTTATTAACTTATGGCGGGTGGAATGAGGCGGCTTATGTCTCTGCTGAAGCAGTGGATCAGCGTAGAGGTATTTTTAAGGCTCTTTTACTTGGCATTGGAACGGTAACTGTGCTTTATCTTTTAGTGAATCTGGCACTGTTACATGCATTTGGAGTACAAAAAATGGGTCAATCAAGCGCCATTGCTAGCGATTTGTTTGATTTAGCTTATGGCAGAAATTCCGCAGTTATTTTTAGCGCTATTGTAGTTTTTTCTTGCTTGAACTCTATTAACGCAACCATTATTTTTGGATCAAGAAGTAGTTACGCACTTGGTCAAGATTGGAAACTTTTTTCATGGATAGGACATTGGGATAAGTCTGGAACGCCAAGAAAAGCTATTTTTTTACAATGTGTGATTGCATTAAGTCTCATATTTGGAGCCTCTTTTGCTAGAGAGAGTTTTGAGTCTGTTGTTGAATTTACTGCCCCAGTTTTTTGGTTTTTTATTTTACTGATAGGGATTGCACTTTTCATACTGAGAAAAAAGAATCCTCATCAGCAGATTAATTGTCCTGTTCCTTTTTACCCTGTATTGCCTTTGATTTTTATTTTGACCGTGGCTTGGTTACTTTGGTCTAGCTTGGCTTATTCTGGATGGGGCGCATTGGTTGGTGTTGCTTGCCTAGCAGTCGGAGCTGTAATACTATTGTTCGAATCGAAAACTTAAAAATCGATAAAAGTTACCAAAGTTCATATTTCTTTGGTATTGTTGAATTCAAATTAAGGAGATGATTGTGAAAACTATATTATTTGCATTAGTAACTCTATTTTCCGTAAACATTGCTTTTGCACAAAACGCATGTGAAATGAAAGCGGCGGATAAAAAACTCAATGGTGCTGCAAAAAACAGTTTCGTTAAAAAGTGTGAAAAAGATGCACGCGCTGCTTGCGAGAATGATGATGTCAGCAAAAGAACTAATGGTGCCGCTAAAGAAGCTCACATTAAAAAATGTGTAAAAGATAGTTTAGCGAACTAAGTTTTTAAACTATATGTTCAAAACCCTTCGTACCTTATCTAGATATATTCCGTGGGCATTGTGTATTGTTCTTGCCATTTTGATGGGGCTAGAGATACGAGGGGGGCATCCTGTTGTTGGAACATATATATGGTTTGGGTTTCTGACTTTCTTGAGTTATCTTGGATTCAGAGATGTATCCCAAACCAAACATGCCATATTAAAGAATTACCCTGTTTCAGGACATCTACGTTTTTTATTTGAAACTTTTCGTCCTGAGATTAGACAGTATTTGATTGAATCCGATAACGAGAAACTTCCTTTTTCTCGCAATCAGCGCGCACTGGTATATCAAAGATCTAAAGGAGCATCTGATAAGCGTCCATTAGGAACTATCGAAGATACTTATAAAAATGGTACCGAATGGTTGATGCATACCATTAACCCAACTGGACACATCAAACCTGAAGATTTAAGGGTTCAAGTTGGTGGACACAGTTGCTTGAAACCATATTCAATTTCTATATTTAATATTTCGGCAATGAGTTTTGGATCATTGTCTGCTAATGCAATTATGGCGCTTAATAAAGGTGCCATGATGGGTGGTTTTGCCCACGATACTGGTGAGGGATCAGTATCTGATTACCATCGCCGTTATGGCGGTGATTTAATTTGGGAGTTAGGCTCAGGTTATTTTGGTTGTAGAACCTCTGAAGGAAAATTTGACCCAGAGCGTTTTGCTAAAGTTGCTGCAGAACCGCAAATTAAGATGATTGAGATTAAGATTTCTCAAGGTGCTAAACCTGGACATGGGGGAGTTTTACCTGCCGCAAAAATTACCCCTGAAATTGCTCGAACGCGCGGCATTCCTTTGGGTGTTGATTGTAATTCTCCGGCTGGCCATTCTGCATTCAGTTCCCCGTTAGAGTTAATGCAATTTATAACGCAGTTAAGAGAACTTTCAGGCGGAAAACCTGTTGGTTTTAAGCTTTGTATTGGCAAAATCAGTGAATGGTTTGCAATTATTAAAGCGATGCTTGAAACAAAGGTAGTGCCAGATTTTATAGTGATTGATGGCAGTGAAGGCGGAACTGGCGCTGCTCCTGTAGAGTTTGTAGACCATGTTGGAACACCTATGCGTGATGGTCTAAGACTAGTTCATATGAGCTTAATTGGAGCCGGCTTACGTGATCAAATTAAGTTAGGTGTTGCTGGAAAAATCATTTCTGCTTTTGATATTGTTAGAGCTTGTGCAATAGGTGCTGATTGGTGTAATTCAGCTAGAGGATTTATGTTCGCTATTGGGTGTATTCAAGCTAGAAGTTGTCACACGGATTTATGCCCAACTGGAGTTGCAACGCAAGATGCTATGCGTCAACAAGCATTAGATCCGGAAGATAAGTCGCATAGAGTGTTCCATTTTCACCAAAATACTTTGGTTGCACTTGGTGAGTTATTAGCAGCTGCGGGCTACTCCCATACTTCACAATTAGATGCCAATACTATTGTGCGCAGAAATGAAAATGGTGTGGCAACCCCTTTGGGTAAGAATCTACTCAATCTAGAACCAAATGTTCTATTAACTCGTGATGCAGAGATCCATTTAAATTCTTATTTCAATGGGTTGGGTGACTACTGGTCTCAAGCTAACCCTGCACGTTGGTAAATACTTCTGAATAATGTTTAGTCCAAAATCAATAGCTATATTCGCATTATCTTTATTAGCTTCCATCGCTTTAGCACTGCATTATCTTGTACCGGCACCTCCAAGAAAAATCGTTATTGCTACTGGTTCACAGACAGGTCAATATTTTCGTTTAGGGAGTGAGTTTAAAGCAGAGCTTGAGAAAAACGGAATTACAGCAGAAATTTTGGTTACTAAAGGGTCAATTGAAAACTTGGAATTATTAAATGATCCTAAATCTAAAGTTGATTTGGCCTTTGTTCAATCTGGAACTGCTTCATCAAAAGAATATCCGCAGTTGCAATCCTTAGCTGGTGTTTTTTATGAACCTTTATGGGTAATTTATAACGCAAAGTCATTTACTAATAGCCCTAGACCACCAGACAAAATAGAGGATTTAATCAATAAAAGGGTATCTATTGGGGTGCCTGGAAGTGGAACTCGTAAACTTGTAGAGCATGTTTTTTTACTCGATCAAATTAAAACCCAAGCGCCAAATTTTTTAGAGCTGAGCACTGATCAATCGCTTGAAAAACTAAAGTTAGGTGAAATAGATGCCATGTTTATCACGGTCAATAACCGTGCACAAATTATGCAAAAAGTTTTTTCAGATCCTGATTTAAAAATCATGTCATTTTCTAAGGCGTACGGATATCCTCCAAGAATTAAGGGCATCAGTGTATTGACTGTTAGAAGAGCAACATTGGATATTATGAATGATTCACCTGATCGAGATATTCTTCTTTTAACATCGACAGCTGAGATAGTATCTAAAAAAGATTTACATCCGGCAATTAGTTCACTCATTATGGATTTTTCTGGGGACTTATTGTCTAAAGCAGATATATTGAGTGATGAACGTACTTTCCCGAGCCCCAATCATTTAAGCTTTGACATCAATGATGATGCACAAAAAGTGATGCGTGACGGCCCCAGCTTTTTACATCGATACCTACCATTCTGGGTAGCCGTTTGGGTTGATAGATTGATTAGAGTTGTTATTCCATTACTTGCAATCTTGATTCCCTTATTTAACTTTCTGCCATCCATTTTGGAGTACCGCACCAAATTTAAATTTGCTGCAATCTATAAAGAGTTACGTAAAGTGGAGTCTCGAATTCAAATGGGTAATTATGACTTAAGCTCAATCAATAAAGAGTTAGACGAACTCCTGCAACGAACAATGCGATTAAAGGTATCTCAATTTAATACAAAAGATATTTATGATCTTTTGGCACATATTGGTGATGTACAAAGACGAATTGAGGAAGGTAAAAAGATTATCGAATAACAAAAAGATTTAGAAATTGAAGAGATAATGAAATTAATGGTCCAAGCCATAGATCACCTAGAATTCCCACCAAAGACAAGCCAATCACAATAAAAAAACCATAAGGTTCCAGTTGAGCAAAAAATCTTGCTTGTCGGTAAGGGAGTAGACCAACAAGAATTCTTCCGCCATCTAAAGGTGGAATAGGAAAAAGATTAAAAACCGCTAAAACAATATTCCAATATATTCCTGCCTTTGCCATATCTAGAAGAAATGGATGATTAAAGGAAATATTTAATAATGAAAATAAGATAGTCCATATAAATGCTTGAACAAAGTTAGAAGCTGGTCCAGCAAGAGCAACCCAAATCATATCTCTCTTAGGGTGTTTAAGCGCAGAGAAATTTACGGGAACAGGTTTTGCATAACCAAATAAAAATGGTGAACCTGAGAGCTTTAAAACCAATGGAATCAAGAAAGTACCTATTGGATCTACGTGCTTTAATGGATTTAAAGTTACTCTACCTAAAGAGTAAGCCGTATAGTCGCCAAAATACTTAGCAGCATAACCATGCGCTGCTTCGTGCAATGTAATCGCTAGAATTAGTGGTGGAGCAACAGTCAGAATTGTGTAAATTAAGTCTGTTTCCATAAGTGCTTTCTAGATAGTATTTATAAACCAAAGCCAAAGCTTAACATGCTGATGGAGGACATTTCTATTCCATCGGTAATAATTTCTACTGTTTCAGTATCGTCTTTTAAACCCAATGTATAAATAGCTGGTAAATAATGCTCAGGTGATGGAGATGCCATACGAGCATATTGATTTGAATTTTCCCATTCAACTAATGGCTCATCTATATTCGCAATCAGTTGCGATTTAAAGAAATCATTGTAGCCAGTTGCCCAAATTGGGGGAGCAACAGTTTGATTCCATGAAATCAGACGTAGGTTATGAACAATGTTGCCACTACTAATGATTAAAACATCCTCGTCACGTAGAGCTTGTAAGAGTCTTCCGATAGCAAAGTGATCCTTGTTAGAGAGAGTCGCATCAATACTCATTTGAATAACAGGAATATTTGCATTTGGGTACATATATTTAAGGATAGACCATGAGCCATGGTCAATTCCCCATTCAGATTCTTCGAGAGTAATATTTGGGTAATGCGGGGCAAGCAACTCTTGGACTCTATTAGCTAGTGCTGGAGAGCCTGGACAAGGGTATTGAATTTGAAAGAGTGCATCTGGAAAGCCTCCAAAATCATGAATGGTTTTTGGAGAGTTCATTGCGGTTAGCCAAATACCTCTTGTGTACCAATGAGCTGAAATCATTAGAATGGCTTTTGGACTTGGAATACTTTGCCCTACTTTTTCCCAGGAAAGGGTGTACTCATTAGGTTCAATTGCGTACATTGGAGAACCATGTCCCATAAAAAGCACAGGCATACGCATAATATTCTTCTGCCCTCTTAATTAGATACTTTGCGAGGGATAGCTGCTTTAGGGAGATCGAATAATAAGATCTCTGCTTCTTGACCTTTTTCTAAGATGACTGAAGTTTCCTCTGCAAGCATAAGAGCATCACCTGCCTCAAGGGAGACATCGTTAACACTCAAGCTTCCTCTAGCAACATGAATATAAGCGATTCTATCGTTTGCTAAAGTGTGTTGAGCTGATTCATCACCGTTGATTAATGCGGCGTATAAAAAAGTATTCGAGTGAATTGTTACTGAATTTTGAGCACCATCAGGTGAAGCAACTAGACGTAATTTACCTCTTTTTTCTTCAGCTGAAAATAAGGTTTGCTCGTAACTTGGATCAACACCTAATAAGTCAGGTTGAATCCAAATTTGCAAGAGATGCGTTGTTTGGTTCTCTGCGTGATTGTATTCACTATGCATAACGCCTTTACCAGCACTCATACGTTGGACTTCATGCGGATAAATGGCTCTACCATTCCCCATGCTATCTTTGTGAGCTAATTCGCCCTCAAGAACATAAGTGATGATTTCCATGTCTTTATGACCATGGGTACCAAAGCCTTTTCCAGATGCAATCCAGTCTTCATTGATGACACGAAGGGGGCCAAAACCCATAAAGTTAGGGTCGTAATAATCAGCAAAAGAAAAGCTATGGAAAGATTTAAGCCAACCATGGTCGGCATATCCACGAGAGAGGGCAGCGCGTTTAAATTTCATATCGGTACGAGTTAAAAATAGAATATATTAAGAATAATCTATTTTTGTTAACTGTACCGATATTATTGGTAATAACTTGATTATAAAAAGTTAATAAGTTTTATAAGGCAAGAATTTGCCGGATAAAACAACATTGACACGATCACCTTTAGGGTCTGGCTCGCGCTGAATATCCATTGAAAAATCAATAGCGCTCATAATGCCATCACCGAATTCTTCATGAATGAGTTCTTTGATAGTGGTTCCATAAACGCTAACAATTTCATACCAACGATAAATTAATGGATCTGTTGGAACAGCAGTCGGGAGGGATCCTTTATAAGGCACAATTTGTAGCCAAGCCATTTCTTCATCTGTTAAGTCGAAAAGCTTTCCTGCAGCTTCAGCTTGAGTTTTAGTAAAAGTCATTTGACCTAAACAAGCTGCAGTGACCCACTCTTTGGATTCACCGATAGTTGTGGCGATATCGCCCCATTTCAAACCTTTTTTTACTTTTGCAGTAATAATTTTTGCTGTGACTAATTCACGATTCATATATTTCCTTTCAAATTAATTAATAGTAGATTCTTCAAGACCTGGATAAACCACCAAAGGCTCATAATTGGTCAAAACTTTTCCTTGTGCTGCCTCAGCTTGCAATTGCTTCGATCTATTTACCAAGAAATCGACCAAATGATTTCTCACAGGATAATATTTGGCTTCATGGTGCAAGGTAGCACGTTGTCTATTTTTGGGTAGAGTATTGACAACAATTTCTGCAATTTTTGCGTTGGGACCATTACTCATCAACATGATGCGATCAGAGAGAAGAATTGCCTCGTCAACATCGTGCGTGATCATAAAAACGGTTTGATTTGTTTCTTTACAAATTTTTAGTAGTTCGTCTTGAATCACACCTCTTGTTAGAGCATCAAGAGCACCGAAGGGCTCATCCAAAAGAAGCATTTGTGGTTCGATAGCAAATGCTCTAGCGATACCAACACGCTGTTTCATACCACCAGATAATTCAGAAGGTTTTTTCTTATTGGCTCCAGATAGTCCAACTAAAGCTAGAAACTTATTAGCTTGCTCTTCTATTTGTGCTTTAGTCCAATCAGGATATTTTGATTTAACAGCAAAACAAACATTTTCGAGAACTGTCATCCATGGCATCAGTGCGTGCCCTTGGAATACAACTCCACGTTCAAGTCCTGGGCCATTGATTTCTCTTTCCATCATAAATGCATATCCCGATGTTGCTTTTTCTAAACCAGCTAATACATTGAGGATGGTAGTTTTGCCACATCCAGAGTGTCCAATAATGCAAATAAATTCACCTTTTTGGATTTCGAAATTAATACCTTCAAAAACTGGAGCTGAATTTGAGTTGTAAGATTTGGAAAGGTTTTGTACCTTTAGAAAAGATTTATTAATCTGCATAGGAAACCATTTTTTGTAATTGACCGAAAAGTGTATCTAATAACATACCGACAGTTCCGATAAGGGTGATAGCAAAGATTACGCTAGATAGTGAAAGGTTATTCCACTCATTCCATAAGAAATATCCAATACCAGTTCCGCCGACTAACATTTCTGCAGCGACGATCACTAACCAAGCGATACCCATCGAAATTCGCATACCAGTCAATATTGTTGGGGCAGCAGCAGGGAGAATGACAAGGAAAGCTTTTCTGAATGGATTTACTTCTAATGTTTTTGCTACGTTTAGCCATTCACGTCTAACATTTGCTACTCCAAAAGCTGTATTGATCAACATTGGCCAAATTGAACAAATAAAGATAACGAAAACAGCTGAAATAGAAGAATCCTTAATCGTGTATAAAGCGATTGGCATCCATGCAAGTGGCGAGATTGGTTTTAAGATCTGAATAAAAGGATTTAATGCTTGATAGATCAGAGGTGACATACCTATCAAAAATCCTAGTGGAAGAGCGATCAACATTGCTAGTGAAAATCCAAGTCCAACGCGACCTAATGAGAACAGGAGTTGTATACCTATACCTTTGTCATTAGGACCGTTATCGTAAAACGGATGAGAGAGCTTTTCATAAAAAGTGGTTCCCATTTGCGTTAGAGTTGGGAATCCAGATTTTTGGCCTCCATCCATACTGTTACCGCTCATCAAGGCATTGTATTCAGCAGAATTACTAGATGCACTAGTTGGTGCTTTTGACGTTTTAGGTACAGTTGCAATATGCCATAAAAAGAGGCAAAAAATAAATATAAAGATCGAGAGTAACGATCCTTTGGTTTTGGTTGAGAGTGATTTCATAATTTAGTGTTTTCCATTAAGTTCTTTTGGGAAATGAATTTAAATAAGCACCTGCTTGATTGGCATCAAATTCTTTACCCATAATGCTGAATTTTTTATATCCAGATTTGGCAAGAGCAGGAATCTCCATATCAACTTCTGCCATATGTTTCTTGGCATCGGTTAATAGGAATATCTTTTCGGAGAGTGCTTTGTAATTGACATCGCCTTTTACATATCCCCAGCGTTGCATTTGGGTCAGCATCCAAGTTGCCATTGAGTACCAAGGGATTGGATTAAAGTCAATACGATCAGGAACGTTTTGGACATTACCTAAGCCGTCTGCAAACTTACCTGTTAGAACTTGCATGATGACGGTTTCAGGTTGGTTAAGATAATTCTGAGGAGAAATAACCTTAGCAATTAATGGACGATTTTTAGCATCACTTGCCATGGCTGCAGCATTTAATACTGCTCTGTAAAGTGCAGCAAATGTGTTTGGATTTTGCTTAATAAATTCTTCAGAAGTTCCAAATGCACAGCATGGGTGACCATTCCAAATATCTTTTGTCAGAATATGAATAAATCCGATTTCATCATAGACTGCACGTTGATTAAAAGGATCGGGTCCTAAAAAGCCATCAATATTTCCTGCACGTAAATTAGCAACCATTTCAGGGGGAGGGGTTACTCTAATTTGAATATCTTTATCTGGGTCTAAACCAGCTTGAGCAACATAGTAGCGCAACAAGAAATTATGCATAGAGTACTCGAAAGGAACGGCAAATTTCAAACCTTTCCATGTACTAGGGTCACGTTTA